>Ga0326597_10001885_pt1 | contig 32356 bp, 31 predicted proteins | sample RVTome_12_FD_203789 | JGI IMG/M metagenome (GOLD analysis project Ga0326597, IMG submission 203789) | Soil microbial communities from uranium-contaminated site in the Upper Colorado River Basin, Wyoming, United States - RVT100D185 | ecosystem: Environmental > Terrestrial > Soil > Contaminated >...
AGTAATCCCTCTCGGTATCCGCGGCGATCCGCTCCAGCGGCTGCCCCGTGTGTTTCGCGAGGATCCCGTTCAGGTGCTCCCGCATGCGGAGGATCTCCTCCGCCTGGATCTTGATGTCCGTGGCCTGACCGCGCGTTCCCCCCATCGGCTGGTGGATGAGGATCCGTGCGTTCGGGAGTGCCGTCCGCTTCCCCGGCGCCCCCCCGGCGAGCAGGACCGCCGCCATCGACGCGGCCTGGCCGAGGCAGACGGCCGCCACCGAAGGCTTGATGAACTGCATCGTGTCGTAGATGGCCATCCCGGCGGTCACGACCCCCCCGGGGGAGTTGATGTAGAGGTGGATGTCCTTGTCCGGGTCCTCCGCCTCGAGGAACAGGAGCTGGGCGATCACCAGGTTGGCGACGTCGTCGTCGATCGGGCTGCCGATGAAGACGATCCGGTCCTTGAGGAGCCGGGAGTAGATGTCGTAAGCGCGCTCGCCGCGGCTGGTCTGCTCGACCACCATCGGAACCAGGTTCATTCGGGCGCTCCCTCCGTGACTTCGGCGTTTTCCATCAGGAATTCGAGCACTTTCCGCTCCAGGAGACGGTCGCGCAACGCGTCCATCCGCTCCTCGGAACTGTACATCTCCCGGACCTTCTCGTACTCCATCCCCTGGGCCTCCGCCATCGCCTTCATCTCCGCGTCGATCTCGGAATACGACGCATCGATGTTCTCCCTCCGCGCGATCGCGTCGATCAGAAGGCTCACGCGCACCATCCGCTCCGCGTTCGGCGCGAACCGTTCGGACATCTTATCGACGTCCATGTTCATTTTCTTCAGGTCGACCCCCTGGGAGGCGAGCCGCTGAAAGGTGTCCTGCATCATCGCGATCGTCTGGCGCTTGACCAGCGTGGCGGGGACGTCGAACGGGTTGCGCTCCGCCAACGCCTTTCGCAAGGTTTCCTCCGCGCGGTGGCGGGAGTTCTCCTCGCCTTCCGCCACGAGGCGCTCCCGCACCTTCACCTTGAGTTCGTCCACGCCGGATACGTCGCCGAACTGCTTCGCGAACGCGTCGTCCATCTCGGGAAGCTTCTTCTCGCGCACTCCGCCGACCTTGACCTCGAACGCCACGGTCCTCCCCGCGTACTTCGGGTTCCGGAAATCCGCGGGGTAGGCGACCTCGAAGGCGCGCGCCGCCCCCGCTTCGACGCCCAGCATCTCCCGCTCGAACTCCTCGCCGTACGGCATTCCGCCCGAGAGCACGACGGCCGTCGAGTCGCTCCGGTCGACCGTTTCCCCCCCGACGACGGCGGTGAACCCGAACTCGACGAGGTCCGACTCCGCGGCGCCGCGCCCTTCCACCGGGTGGAACTGCGCAAACGACTCCCGAAGTCGCTCGACCGCCGCCGAGACGTCTTCGTCGGTCACGCTCACCTTTTCCCTCGTCACCGGGATCCCCTTGTAGCCGACCGGCTCGACCTCGGGGACGACCTCGACGGTGGCGGAGAAGACGAAATCCTTCCCGGGGACGATTATCGCCCCGTCGACGCCCGGCAGGGAAAGGACCTTGAGGTCCTTTTCCTTCACCACCTCGGTGAGCGACTCCTTCACGAGGTGCTCCGACACCTCGGCCTCGACCGAGTCGCGGAACATCCGCTTCACCATCTCCATCGGGGCCTTCCCCTTGCGGAACCCCCGCATCGGCACCATCCGGCGAAGCTCCGTGAACTCCTGCTCGATCCGGCGGTCCACCTCTTCGGCCGGGATCTCGACCGTGATCTTCCGTACGACGCCGGAAACGGCGTCCACGCTGGTTTTCATCGCTCTACGGCTCCCCTTTTCCATTCGATGATGTTCGACGGCAACCTGGTGCGAGAGGAGGGACTTGAACCCTCACGGTTGCCCACCGGATCCTAAATCCGGCGCGTCTGCCATTCCGCCACTCTCGCCCCGTTCGACGGCGCCGAATAAAACAGTATAGACGATTCCCAAGCCTCGCTCAACGCCGGACAGCCGGCGGACGATCCCTATCCTGGGTCTTTCCGGGCCGCGAGCCGGAGTTCCTCGAGGGATGGCGACTCCTGGTCGAATCGCATGCCGAAGATGTAGAATCCCGGCGGCGCGTCCGCCGCGCGGAACCAGACCACGGTCCCCTGCACGCGGACAGGAGGTTTCCCTTCCGGGAAGATGGTGGCGTCGATCCGGTTCCGGACGGTCATGAGCGTGTCGTACATGATGTGGATGCCGTCCGGGGCGAGCCGGGGTGTGACCACGGACATCCCCGTGCCGGAGACGTCCTGGACATCCCCGGTGACGGGGGAAGAAACCCTCCCCGGATCCTTGCCGCTGCGCACTGTGAAAACGACGGTGGCCAATGGACGATACCGCTCCTTCGCTCTTCGTTCCCGGCCGAAGAAGGTCATATGGCCGGGTCTTCCTTCCCCTCCTCGTCGAGACGGCGCAGCCCTTCCATCATCAACTGCATCTCGTCCATCTCGATCGTGCGGAGTTTCGTGGACAGCCCGTGCGCGATGACGAACGGCCCCTCCTGCCAGCGCAGCATCTCGTAGAAGGCCAGCTCCCCCGAGAGGCTCCCCATCTCGGCATGCCGGATCCGTCCGTTCTCGAACCAGATCTTCCCCTCGCCGTCCTTCCCGGTGACGCGGACGCAGGCGGTCTTCAGGCCCAGGCGGAGGGTCTGGACGATGTCGGGGACGCCGAGGTTCCTCAGGTCCCCCACCACCCCCGCCGCCTGGGCGGTCCCCAACGCCCCCTTGCGCCACTTCGCGTCGCGCCGGATGACGTTGCGGATCCGGGCGGCCAGCTCCTTCAGGTCGACCGGCTTGACGAGGAAATCCTCGGCGCCCAGCTGCAGCGCGTCGACCTTGGTCTGGGACTCGTCCCTGCCGCTGAGGAAGATGAGGGGGATCTCTCCCCACGGGGCGTTCGCCTCCCGCATCCTGCGGAACATCGTGATTCCGTCCATCCCCGGCATCAACACGTCGGCCACGACCAGGTCGGGGGGCGTCTTCTCCATCGCGGCCAGCGCCTCCTCGGCGTTGTCCGCCGCGACGACGTCGAACCCCTCGTTCACGAGCTTCAGCTTGAGGAGCATGAGGTAGTCGATCTCGTCGTCCACCATCAGGATCCGCGGCTTCGGCCCGAGCCCGCGGAAATGCAACTTCCGGTCCACGACGGAGGTGAACAGCTCCACCACCTCGGGGTCGAACTGGGTCCCGACGTTCTTGTGGAGTTCCCGGACCGCCTCCTCGCGCGTGAGGCTCCGGCTGCGGTACGGACGGTGGGCGGTCATCGCGGTGAAGGCGTCGACCACGGCGAGGATCCGCGCCCCGATCGGGATCTCCCGCCCCTTCAGGCCGCTCGGATACCCTTTCCCGTCGTACCGCTCGTGGTGGTGGATGATGATCGGCCTGACCTTCCATGGGAAATCGACCGCGTCGATGATCTTCGCGCCGTTTTCGCAGTGGGACCGGACCGTCTTGAACTCCGATTCCGAGATCTCCCGCTTGCCGACCAGGATGTCGCTCTTGATCCCGACCCGGCCGATGTCGTGGAGGAGCGACCCGACCACGATCTCGTCCACCGTTTCCCGGTCGAGCTTCATCTCCTCGGCGACGAAGCGCGCGTACTCCATCGTAATGTGCGAGTTCCCCCCGAAGAACGGGTCGTTCACCTCCAGCAGGCTGACCAGGATGTCCGCCGTGTCGATCAGGCATTTCTTGAGACGCTCCTCGTTCCCGGCGACCGGCTCCCCGATCGCCTGCCGGACCGTGGAGGCCGCGCGGAGGAGTTCGACGATTTCCCTCTGGTCGAGGATGAAGTCGGACGTGCCGAACCGGAGAACGTCGTCGGAGCTGCGGATCGTCGTGAAGGAGGAGAGGACGACGACGCGGGTCTTCGGGGAGACGCGGGCGAGGCGCCGCTTGAACTCGACGCCGGAGTAATCCGGAAGGAACAGTTCGACGAGGGCGCTGTCGAACGGCGCGTTCGCGGCGATCTTCAAGGCCTCCGCGCCGGACCCCGCGAGCGTGACGCGGAACCCCTCCCCGGTGAGAAGGTTCGCCAGCATGTCCCGCACCATCGCGTTGTTGTTGACGATCAGGACCGGGGATCGCGCTTCCCGCGGGGTTTCCATGTCAGCCCTCCCTGACGTCCGCGCCGGTCATTTCCCCCGGAACGGGCAGCGCCAGAAGGTCGAGGATCGTCGGGGCGAGGTCCTCGAGCGCGCGGTCTTCCCGCAGCCGCGTGCTCCCGGCCCGCGGGTCGGCGAGGACGAGGGGCACGAGGTTCGTCGTGTGCGCGGTGAACGGACCGCCGGTGTTCGGGTCGATCATCTGCTCGGCGTTGCCGTGGTCGGCGGTGACGAGCGCCGCCCCCCCGATCTCCCATACCATCTCCACGACCCGCTGCAGGTTCCGGTCCACCGCCTCGATCGCCTGGATCGCCGCCGAAAGAACGCCGGTGTGCCCAACCATGTCCCCGTTGGCGAAGTTTAGGACCATCATGGCGTGCTTTCCCGAGGCGATCTCGGCCACGGCGCGCTCCCCCACCTCGTACGCGCTCATCTCGGGCTTGAGGTCGTAGGTGGACACGGACGGCGACGGGATCAGGATCCGCGACTCCCCCGGGTAGACCGTCTCCTCCCCGCCGTTGAAGAAGTATGTGACGTGGGCGTACTTCTCCGTCTCGGCGATCCGGAGGTTCGTAAGGCCCGCGTCGGCAAGGGACCGGGCGAGGATGTTGTCGAGCCGCTGCGGAGGGAAGGCCGCGGGAAGCCCGAACGTCTCGTCGTAGGCGGTCATGCAGGCGTAGGAGAGGGAGAGACGCTCGGGGCGCGGGAAGCGGTCGAACGTCTCCTGCGTCAGCGCCCGGGTGATCTCGCGCGCGCGGTCGGCCCGGAAGTTGAAGAAGACCACCGAGTCGCCGGGGGCGATCCGCCCGACGGGCCGGCCGTCCCGCGCGATCACCACGGGCTCGATGAACTCGTCGGTCTTCCCGGCCGCGTACGACGCGGCGACGGCGGCCACGGGGTCGCCGAAGGCCGTCCCCTCCCCGCGGACCATCGCCTTGTACGCGCGCTCGACGCGGTCCCACCGGTTGTCGCGGTCCATTGTGTAGTACCGGCCGACGACGGTCGCCACCTCGCCGGCGCCGATCTCGGCCGCCTTCGCCAGCAAGGCGCGAAGGTGATCGATCCCGCTTTGCGGTGGGGTGTCCCGCCCGTCGAACACGGGGTGGAGGAACACCTTCGGGACGCCGCGCTCCTTCGCCATCCGGAGCAGCGCGTAGAGGTGGGTGTGAAGGGAGTGCACGCCGCCGTCGGAGAGCAGGCCGATGAGGTGCAGCGCCTTCCCGTTTTCCCTCGCCGCGTCCATGGCTTTGCCAAGGACGGGGTTGCGGAAGAAGTCGCCGGTCCGGACGGACTTCGAGATGCGGACGAGGTCCTGGTACACCACCCGCCCCGCCCCGAGGTTCAGGTGCCCGACCTCGGAGTTCCCCATCTGGCCGGCCGGAAGCCCCACGCGCTCCTCCGAGGCGTGGATCAGGGTACGCGGGAACTCCGTCCAGAGCCGGTCGAAGAACGGCGTGTCGGCCAGAGCGACCGCATTCCCTTCCTTCTCTTCGCGATGGCCCCAGCCGTCCAGGATGATCAGGGCGACGAACGGGCGTTTCATTCTAGAGATTATAGAACACTCCCCGCCCGTCGAACCGGGCCGCCGGGCCGAGTTCCTCCTCGATCCGGAGCAACTGGTTGTACTTCGCGATCCGGTCGGTCCGCGAAGCGGAGCCGGTCTTGATCTGTCCGGAGGAGAGCCCGACGACGAGGTCGGCGATCGTGCTGTCCTCGGTCTCGCCCGACCGATGGGACACGACGGCGGTCCACCCGGCGCGCTTCGCCATCTCGATCGCCTCGATCGTCTCCGTCACGGTGCCGATCTGGTTCAGCTTGATGAGGACGGAGTTGGCCACCCCCTTCGCGATCCCCTTCCGCAGGATCGAGGGATTTGTGACGAAGATGTCGTCCCCCACGATCTGGATCTTCTTTCCCATCGCGTCCGTGAACATCTTCCAGCCTTCCCAGTCGTCCTCGGAGAAGCCGTCCTCGATCGAGACGATCGGGTACTGGCGGCACAGATCCTCGTAGAACCTGACGAGCTGCGCGGAGTCCCGCCTCGACTTGTCCGACTTGCGGAATACGTATCTCCCCTTCTCGCGGAACTCGGAGGCGGCGGAGTCGAGGGCGACGCAGATGTCCTTCCCGGGCTTGTATCCGGCCTTCGCGATCGCCTCGAGGATCACCTCGATCGCCTCGGCGTTGGACCGCAGTTGCGGGGCGAACCCGCCCTCGTCGCCGACGTTCGTGTTCAGCCCCTTCCCCTTCAGCACCTTCTTCAGGTTGTGGAACGTCTCGACCCCCATCCGGAGCGCCTCGGAGAAGCTCTTCGCCCCCACCGGCATCACCATGAACTCCTGGATGTCCATGTTGTTGTCGGCGTGGGTGCCGCCGTTCAGGATATTCATCATCGGCACGGGGAGGGTGCACCCGCCGACGCCGCCGAGGTACCGGTACAGCGGGAGTCCGCACGCCTCCGCCGCCGCCCGGGCCACCGCGATCGAGGCGCCGAGGATCGCGTTCGCCCCCAGTTTCCCCTTGTTCCCGGTGCCGTCCAGGTCGATCAGCATCCGGTCGACCAGGACCTGCTCCGTCGCGTCGTATCCGATCAGCTTGGGAGCGATCACGCGGTTCACGTTGCGGACCGCCTTCGTCACTCCCTTCCCCATGAACCGCTTCGGGTCGCCGTCGCGCAGCTCCACGGCCTCGCGGGTACCGGTCGATGCCCCTGAGGGGACGATCGCGCGCCCTTCCGCGCCGGATTCGAGCAGCACCTCGACCTCGACGGTCGGGTTCCCCCGGGAGTCGAGGACCTCTCTTCCGTGCACATCGACGATCATCGTCATGCCGCGTTCCTCCTCGGTGCGGTGTCTATGGTTCGAATTACGGATGAACGAATTCCTTGCCCCCTTCGCGAACCGAAAGCACGGGGCACGGCGCCATGCGGACGACCTTCTCGGCGGTGCTGCCGAAGATCACGCGCTCCACCCCGGTGCGGCCGTGCGTCCCGATGATGATCAGCCCGGCCCCGCACTCCCGGGCTTCACGGACGATCTCCCGGTAGGGGACGCCGGAGGCCGTCCGGGTCTCGACTCCCGGAAGCCCTTCGAAGTGGGCCTTGAGGAACGCTTCCATCCCCTCGCGGGCGTACTGCTCCATCCGTCCCCGGAGCAGCTCGAGCGGGACCTCGCCCCGGAACATCGGGTCGAGCGCCGCGGGTTCGTCGAGGATGTGGAGGACGATCAGGCGGGATCCGAAGCACTCGGCAAGCCGGCGGGCCGCCCGGGCCGCCTCGGCGGAACAACCGGAAAAATCGGAAGGCAACAGGATCGTCGAGAACATGCCCACCCCCGGAACGGAAACGCCCCGGCCGGATACCGGTTCGGCCGGGGCGCGAAATTTATTCGGAGAGGCGGCAGCCGGATCGGCCGCAGGCGCGCCTTACTTCTTCTTTCCGCCGACCGCTTCCTTGAGCCCCTTGCCCGCGGTGAACTTGGGAACCTTGGCCGCCTTGATCTTGATCGCCTCGCCCGTCTGCGGGTTGCGTCCCGTGCGAGCCTTCCGGTTGCTTACGCTGAACGTCCCGAAACCGGTCAGCGTGAGCTTGTCCCCCTTTTTCAAGCTCTTGGTGACCGCGCCAAGAAACGCCGCGACCGCGTCTTCCGCCTGCCCTTTCCCGATCCCAGCCTCCGCGCGAACGGCCTCGACCAGTTCCGCCTTCGTCATCTGCCATACCTCCTCAAGTTTTTGTGGCGTCCCCGGAAACCGGGAAAAACGCCGATGGAGCGCCATGGAAGTTGTTTTCATTAATCCCGAAAGACGCTGACGTGTCAAGGGCTAAACGGTCCTTTCCCCCCTTCCCCATCGCCGGATCGAGAACGCCTTCAGGAAGAGGACCCCCGCGACGAACCCACCGACGTGCGCCCACCACGCGACACCGCCCGTCGCGGCCGCGCGTCCGAGAGAAACGGTCCCGCTCAGGAACTGCAGCAGGAACCACAGGCCGAGAAAGACGACCGCGGGGATCTCGACCACCGTGAAGAAGACGAACAGCGGGAGGAGCGTCACCACGCGGGCGCGCGGGAAGAGGAGAAAGTAGGCGCCGAGGACGCCGGCGATTGCGCCGGAGGCCCCTATGTTGGGCACCGTGGAGGCGGACTGGAAGCCGATCTGCACGGCGAAGGACGCGATGCCGCACGCGATGTAGAACAGGAGGTACCTGCCGTGACCGAGGGTGTCCTCCACGTTGTCCCCGAAGATGTACAGGTAGAGCATGTTCCCCAGCACGTGCATCCACCCGCCGTGGAGAAACATCGCTGTCACCGGCGTGAGCAGCTCCCGGACGGAAAGGGACACGCCGCCGAGGAGTCTGGCGGGAACCACTGCGTACCGCTCGAGGAACGGAAGGAGACTCTCCCCCAGGGAAATCTCGTAGAAAAATAACCCGAGGTTGGCGGCGATCAGCAGGTAGTTGACGACCGGGACGCGGGAGGAGGGGATCGTGTCACGTATGGGAATCATAGGTTGCTATAATTATACGCTATGCCATCTCGCCACTGGTTCCTCGTGTGCACGGGCATCTCCGTGCTCCTGCACCTTCTCGTCCTCTGGCTCGTGTACCGGTTCCCTTCCACGGTCCGCCCCCCGGAAGAGGTCATGGAGATCGACCTGTCGGACATCCCCCGCTCGACGGACTTCCTGCCGGCGGAGCGCGGGATTCTCCAAGGGCGGCCGCCGCGACCCGTGCCTCCCCCGCCGGCGCGGAAGGAGACCGTGCCCCCCTCCGCCATGCAAGGGCGCGTCCCGGACCTCCCGGTGAAGGCGGACCTGCCGCCCGAGGAGTCGTTCCCCGTCACCGCGCGGAAAGCGGGCCCGGACACGGAGCCGAAGGACGGGCGCGAGGCCAAGGGGGAGCCCCAGCCTTCTCCCGTGACGCCGCGGGCCGCTCCGGGGAAAAGCGGGGGTCCGCCGAGCGCTGCGCCGAAGTCGCTGCGGGATCTCACGCCTTCCCTCGGCAGGATGGTGATGGCGCGCGAAGAGCCGTCGGGAGGCCGCGGGCAGGGAGCGGCGACGGGGAACGCGGTGGGCACCGGAGGGAAAGTGACCGGGGAGGAGGGCGTCACCGAGGAGGGAGGCGGCGGGTTCCGCCTGACGCCGCTGAACGCGCCGGAGGTCCAGTACATCTCGTATTTCGCGTCGATCAAGCGGAAGATCGAGCTGGTCTGGCAGTACCCGTACGAAGCCGCGGTGGCCGGGATCGGGGGCGAGCTGATCCTCGATTTCGTGATCGCGCGCAGCGGGGCGGTGGATTCGATCGAACTAATCCGCGGCTCGGGGTCGAAGATCCTCGACGACGAGGCGATCCGCTCCATCCGGACGGCGTCGCCGTTCGATCCGATCCCCGCCGATTACAAGATCCCCAAGCTGCAGATCCGCGGCCGCTTCGTCTACGTCCACGGCGGGGCGCTTCGGCTGCGCTGATCGGGACTATACCGGCTCCTCGCCGACGAAGCGGGCGTACTCCTCGGCGGTGAGCAGGGCATCGAGCTCTTCGCGGGCGTCCGGGCGGATCGACAGCAGCCACCCCTCGCCGTACGGATCCTCGGTCACCTTCCGCGGGGCGCTCTCCGTCTCCGGATTCACGGCAACCACGATCCCGGAGAGCGGCGACAGGAGTTCGAACACGGTGGTGGTGGATTCGACCAGTCCGATCGGCTCCCCGGCGGAAACCTCCGTCCGCGGGGGAGGAAGCTCCACGGAGACGACGTCCCCGAGGAACGCTCCCGGCACATGGGTCAGCCCGGAGCGGACGTCGCCCTGCGCATCCCGGATCGCCCAGGCGTGAGACCGCGAATAGCGGCGGTCCGGCGGCGGGTGCACCGCGGAGTCTACCCGCCGGCCGCGCGGCGGGACGCCGCTTCGAAGGTGTTCTGCAGGAGCATCGCGATCGTCATCGGCCCGACGCCGCCCGGAACGGGAGTGATGAGCCCCGCCACCTCCTTCGCCTCGTCGAAGGCGACGTCGCCGCACAGTTTCCCCTCGGCATTCCGGTTCATCCCGACGTCGATCACGACGGCCCCCGGCTTGATCCAGGACCCCCGGATCATCTCCGCCCGGCCCACCGCCGCGACCACCACATCCCCGGTCCGGACGACGGAGGGGAGATCGACGGTCCGGGAGTGGCAGATCGTCACGGTCGCGTGGCGCGAGAGCAGGAGGATGGCGACCGGCTTGCCGACGATGTTGCTGCGGCCCACGACGACGGCGTGCTTCCCCGAAAGCGTAACCTTTTCGTGGTCGAGCATGGTGAGGATCCCGTACGGCGTGCACGGCAGGAACGCGGTCCCCCCCGTGAAGAGGCGCCCGGCGTTCACGGGATGGAAGCCGTCGACATCCTTGTCCGGATCGATCGCCTCGATCACCTTCGATTCGTCGATCTGTTTCGGAAGGGGGAGCTGGACGAGGATCCCGTGGACGGTGTCGTCGGCGTTGAGCCGCGCCACGAGGTCGAGCAGTTCGGACTCCTTCGTTGCCGCGGGGAGGTCGATCTGGCGGGAGAGGAGCCCCGCCTCGGAGGCCGCTTTCCCCTTGCTGCGGACGTACACCTGCGACGCGGGATCTTCCCCCACGAGGACAACGGTGAGACCGGGGCGGACGCCCGTGCGGGCGGTGAACTCCCCCACCCGCTCCTTGACGCCGGCCCGGACGGACGCGGCGATGGCCTTCCCGTCGATCAACTTGGCGGTCATGCGATACCCCCGGTCGAGTCGAGTCTCTCTTATCTACACCAATCAGGAGGGAACGGGCAAGGACGGAGGATCAACCTGTGGGGGGAACGCTACTGGTGCAGCGGCTGCGCACCGGCCTCACTTTGCCCCCCGTTCTTCCTGCGGCGGGGGTACCCCAGGGAGTGTCGTTGGTCCGGGAGTGGGGCGCCCCCCCCTCCTGCGTCGACTCCGCTGCACCCTCCCGTTGCGTGCGTCTTCCGGGGACTTTGCTGTACTAATCTAATGGGGCCTTAGTCCAGCTTGGGACAGCCGGCGCAGGCAGGGGCCGCTCCGGCCCCGGACGCCGCCGGGCAGGACGCCTCCGTGGGCTCCTTCGCCTTCGGCTTCTCTTTCCCGTTCCCCTTCCCCTTGCCGTTCCCGTTGTCGTGGCTCTTCGTCCCGTAGTCGGTGGCGTACCACCCGGTTCCCTTCAGGACGAAGGCGGAGGAGGAGATCATCTGGTCGACCTTTCCGCCGCAGGAGGGGCACTTCTTCATCGGTGCGTCGTGGATCCCCTCGATCCGCTCGACGACCGCCTCGCACTTCCGGCACTGGTACTCGTGGATGGGCATGATCCGGTTCCTCCCTGCCTGTTGCAGCGAAACGGAAAAGCGCTCCCCGGGCCGCAACGGCCCGGGGAGCGCTCCCATTTTGCCTGTATTCTAGTACATCCCGCCGCCGCCCGGGGGCATTTGCGGCATATCCTTCTTCTCCTCGGGCTTCTCGGCGATGGCGCACTCCGTGGTGATCATGAGGCCCGCCACCGACGCGGCGTTCTGCAGCGCCACACGGGTCACCTTGGTCGGGTCGAGGATTCCACCCTTCATCAGGTCCTCGAACTCCTCCGTGCTCGCGTTGTATCCGTAGTTCCCCTTCCCGCTCTTGATCTTGTCGATGATGACGCCGCCGTCCTGGCCGGCGTTGATCGCGATCTGCTTGGCGGGCTCGACGAGGGCTTTGCGGACGATGTCCACGCCCGCCTGCTGGTCGTGCTCCAGCTTCAGGTTGTCGAGGCAGGGGGCGGCCCGGATGTACGCCACGCCGCCGCCGGCGACGATCCCCTCCTCGACCGCCGCGCGGGTCGCATGGAGGGCGTCCTCGACGCGCGCCTTCTTCTCCTTCATCTCCGTCTCGGTGGCCGCGCCGACGTTGATCACCGCCACGCCGCCGACCAGCTTCGCCAGCCGCTCCTGGAGCTTCTCCTTGTCGTAGTCGGAGGTGGTCTCCTCGACCTGCGCCCGGATCTGCTTCACCCGGCCCTCGATGTCCGCCTTCTTGCCGGCGCCGTCGATGATCGTGGTGTTGTCCTTGTCCACGACCACCCGCTTGGCGCGGCCAAGGTCGGTCAGGGTGACCGCCTCGAGCTTGATCCCCATCTCCTCGGCGATCGCCTTCCCGCCGGTGAGGATCGCGATGTCCTCGAGCATCGCCTTCCGCCGGTCCCCGAAGCCGGGGGCCTTCACGGCGGTGGCGTTCAACGTCCCGCGAAGCTTGTTCACCACGAGGGTGGCCAGCGCCTCCCCCTCGACTTCCTCCGCCACGATCAGAAGCGGCTTGCCGCTGCGGGCGATCTGCTCCAGCAGCGGGAGCAGGTCCTTCATGTTGGAGATCTTCTTTTCGTGAATGAGGATGAACGGGTCCTCGAGGATGACCTCCATCCGCTCGGGGTCGGTGACGAAGTACGGGGAGAGGTAGCCGCGATCGAACTGCATCCCTTCCACGATCTCGAGGGTGGTCTCCATCCCCTTGGCTTCCTCGACGGTGATGACCCCCTCCTTGCCGACCTTGGCCATCGCCTCGGAGATGATGTTCCCGATCGTCTCGTCGTTGTTCGCGGAGATGGTGCCGACCTGGGCGATCTCCTTGGGGTCCTTCGTCGCCTTCGACATCTTCTTGAGCTCGGCGGCGACGGCCTCGACGGCCTTGTCGATTCCGCGCTTGAGGCCCATCGGGTTGTAGCCCGCCGCGACCAGCTTCGCCCCTTCCTGGTAGATCTTCTGGGCCAGCACGGTGGCGGTGGTGGTCCCGTCACCCGCGACGTCGCTCGTCTTGGAGGCGACCTCCTTCACCATCTGCGCGCCCATGTTCTCGAACTTGTCCGACAACTCGACTTCCTTGGCCACCGTGACGCCGTCCTTGGTGACCAGGGGGGAGCCGAACGACTTCTCGATGATCACGTTGCGGCCCCGGGGGCCGAGAGTGATCTTGACCGCGTCGGCCAATGCATCGACGCCCACCTTGATCTTGCCGCGGGCCTCCTCGCTGAACTTCAGTACTTTCGCCATCGTATCCTTCCTCCTTGGTTGTTCGCTCGTATTGGGTGGGGTGCGGCCTACTTGGTCAGGATCGCCAGGATGTCGTCTTCGCGCAGGATCAGGTGCTCCACGCCGTCGACCTTGATGTCCGTGCCGGAATATTTCCCGAACAGGATGCGGTCGCCCGCCTTCACCTCGGGGGTCACCCGGGTACCGGTGTCCGTCACCTTGCCGGGGCCCACGGCGACGACCAGGCCCTCCTGCGGCTTCTCCTTGGCCGAGTCGGGGATGATGATCCCGCCCTTCGTCTTGGCTTCCTCTTCCACCCGCTTGATCAGAATCCTGTCCTGCAACGGCTTGACCTTCATGTTGTTTCCTCCTTCACCTTTTTGAAAGTGGCCTTGATGGCCTCGCGGCGGTTAGCACTCGATTGCGTCGAGTGCTAACAGCAATCATACAGAAGACCCCGACGGGATGTCAAGGGGATACGGGAAAAAAACAGTTTCGGATGATAAACGTAATAATTTCAGTTATTTGAAGCCTTAGGCGGAGTCGGGGCGGCTGTTTTACAGCTTCCGGCGGGCGATCTCCTCCTCGAAATATTTCCGGTAGAGGATCTCCCACTCGCGCCCGCCTTCCGGCACCTTGCGGGAAAGCCGCGAGATCCGGTCCCGGGCGAAGGCGTCCACCGCCTCCTCGGCCCCGGCGTACGAATCAAGGACCGCCTTGGCCTCCCGGTGCGCCGCCGGTTCGTCGGGAAAATCGGCGAGCCCCGCGTTCTGGAGGGCGTTGCGCAGCCGATGGGAGAGATGGGAGATGCGGGAATCGGTCAGGCGCACGGCGTTCTCCTCACAGGACGACGTCCCGCTCCCTGGCGAGACGCTCCTTGATCTTCTGGAACAGGAGGCGGCTGTTCGCCTGGGTGCCTTCGAGCTTCCCAAGGTGCTTCTCGAGGAGCGCTTCGGCATCCCGGTCGAGCTCCGCCTCCCGCTGGATGTCCTTGCGGACCTCGGCGGCCATCCGGGAGAGGAGCGCATCGTCGGACGCCTTCGGGCGGATCAGCCCCTTCGCCTTCCATCGGGCCAGGATCGCGGCGCAGAGACGCCGGACCAGATCGTCGGTGAACCTCAACGCCCCGCCCCTTTCCCGGAGACCCAGCCGCGGAAGTCGGGGCCGATGACGCCCCGCTTTCTGTATCTTTCCATCGAAACGGCGCAGGGGCAATCCCTTTCCACCCCCGCGAGGGCGCGGGCGGCGGCGATCGCGATCCCCGGGATCGCGTTTTTCGCCGCCTCTACGGCCGCGGCCTCGTCGGCCGGGAGCATCCCTTCGAAGAGGGCGCCGCGCCGGTACGGCAGCCTGCGCACCCCTTCCGCGTAGTTCGTCACGTACGCCACCGGCGCGTAGCAGATCTCGAGCTCCCGCGCGAGGAACGCCTCGGGGCACAGCGTCATCCCGACCAGGTCCGCCCCCGCGCGCGCGAATAAACGGATCTCGGCGGGGGTCTCGAGGCGCGGCCCCTCGGTGCAGGCGTAGGTGCCGCCGAAGCGGATGCGCCCTACTCCGCTCCGCTTCGCGGAGCTACGTAGGGCTTCGCCCCGGTCCGCGACACTTCGAAGCATTTCACGCAATGGCTCGCAGAACACCGGGAACTGCCGGAGGAATCCGATCCCCTTCCCCTCGTAGAAGGTCGACGGACGGTTCCGGGTGAAGTCGAGGAGGTCGTCCGGGAGGACCAGGTCGCCGGGGCGGACCTTCGGGGAGATGGCGCCGGGCCCCGTCCAGGCGATGATCCGCGTCACCCCCAGGGACTTCGCGGCGTAGATGTTCGCGCGGTAGTTCACGTACGGCGCGGTCTTCTCGTACCCCGTTTCGCCGTGCCGCGAGAGGAAGAGGAACCGGACCCCGCCGTTCTCGCAGAGGTGAACGGGATTGGATAGGCCGTACGGCGTCCGGACGCGCCGGGAGGAGACCCTCTCCCCCAGCGTGCCCTTCGGCAAGGCGTACGCCCCGGATCCTCCGAGGAGGAGGACCCGGGGCGCTCCCTGCCCGCCGCTACGGATCAGAAGGAGATCCGGACGCCGAGGTTGGCCGTCCAGCCGCTCATGTCCACGTCCACATTCGAGCCAGCCAGGTCGAACGACGGCTCCACCCAGTGATATTTCCCCTCGAAGTTCAGCGCCACCCGCTGGTTCAGCCAGAAATCCGCACCGATGGAGAGGTAGCCGCCGAAGTCGGTGCTGGTGTCGTCGATACCGGACGAGGGTTCATCCAGGCTGCTGAAGTACATCCCTATGCCTCCGCCGAGGTACGGCTCGATGAACGGGTGCGGGATGATGAGCCGTCCGCCGATCGTGAGCGGGACGACGGCTGCCTCGTCCGGCCCATTGTCCGCGGCGTAACCGCCGACCGTGGCCTCCACGGCGAACAACGGCGACACGCGGGACCCGAATCCGACGTCGAAGTTCCCCCCGGACTCGTACCCCCTGAGGCCGTCCGCGTCATCGTTCGGGTCGAAGACCCCGAGGTGCGTGAAAAGGTACATCTGTCCCTGGGCCGCGTGCCGCATCGGCGGGGGCTCGGAACGGTACCTCGGAGGGGGCGGAGGGGCCGTTCCGCGCTCGTACCGGTCGTAATCCGCTGCGCCCGCGAGGTCCGCAACGGCCACGAACCCGACGACGAGGAACATCGAAAGGGCCAGCACCAGAGTCTTCTTCATGTCGTCCTCCTTCTTCCCCCGGCGAACCCGGGGAGTGGATCGAGGATGCCGCCCGTCGAAGTGGAAAGAATGGGGCGGAGTACATATAATACTGCCATTCCTGCTACATAAACATACGACGCGCAGACGGGAGATATTCATGATCATCGTCATGGGAGCGGGTGCGGCCCGGAAGGAGATTCGCACCGTCATCGCCAGGATCAAGGCGCTGGGGTACACCCCGCACCCGATCTTCGGGAAGGAACGCACCGTCATCGGCGCGATCGGGGACGAGCGCGGCAAGATCGTCCTCCAGGGGCTCGAGTCGCTCCCCGGGGTGGAGCGGGTCGTCCCGATCCTCAAGCCGTACAAGCTCGCCAGCCGCGAGGTGAAGCCGGAACGGACGGTCATCCGCATCGCCCCCGGGGTGACGGTCGGGGACCGGCAGCTCCTGGTCATCGCGGGCCCCTGCTCCGTGGAGAGCGAGGCGCAGATGATCGAGACGGCGCTGGCCGTGAAGAAGGCGGGGGCGCACCTGCTGCGCGGCGGGGCGTGGAAGCCGCGCACCTCCCCGTACGCCTTCCAGGGACTGGAGCTCAAGGGCCTCAAGATCCTGCGCAAAGCGGGGGATCGCGCGGGGATGCCGATCGTGACCGAGGTGATGAACCCCGCGGACGTGGAGCGGATCGCCGAATATTCGGACGTCCTCCAGGTCGGGGCGCGCAACGTCCAGAACTTCTCCCTCCTGAAAAGGATCGGCAAGTCGAAGCGCCCCATCCTCCTCAAGCGCGGGATGATGACGACGATCACCGAGTACCTGATGAGCGCGGAATATTGCCTGTCCGAGGGGAGCCGCCAGGTGATCCTCTGCGAGCGCGGGATCCGGACGTTCGAAGACTCCACGCGGAACACCCTCGACCTCTCCGCGATCCCTGTCCTCAAGGAGCGCACCCACCTGCCGGTCATCGCCGACCCGTCCCACGCCACCGGCGCGGCGCGCCTCGTCCCGCCCATGGCGTGCGCCGCCGTCGCCGCGGGCGCCGACGGGCTGATGATCGAGGTCCACCCCACGCCGGAGAAGGCGCTCTCCGACGGCCCGCAGTCGCTCACCTTCGCGAAGTTCGCCGACATGATGGCGACGCTGCGGCCCTTCATCGCGGCGGCGGGGCGAACGCTCTGATCCGCAGGATCTTCCTCCCGGCCCTCGCGGCGGCCCTCCTCCTCCACTTCGCCTACTCGTACTACCGGGTGGGGGCGGGGGCCTCCGGGGAGGCCTGGGAGGTCCCCTCCATCCTCTACGGGCGCCCCACGGAGGTCCGCACGGGGGATTCCCTCGGGAACCTCCGGCTCGCCGAGCGGCTGCGCCGCCTCTCCTACAAACGGGTCGCGGGGAAGCCGTCCGCCGCCGGGACCTGGTCCGGGGAACCCGACCGGATCCGCATCTTCACCCGGGACTACCGGATCGAGGAGACCCCCCGCAACGGCGGCCCGGTGGAGATCGGGGTAAGCGACGGGCGGGTCGTTTCGATCGCCTCCGCCGCCGGGGTCCCGCTCGATTCGATCCACCTCGAGCCGGAGGAGATCGGGCGGATCCTCGGTCCCCGGATGGAATCGCGGCGGATCGTCCCCCTCTCCGCGATCGCCCCGTCGCTCCAGCAGGCCGTGCTCGCCGCCGAGGACACCCGGTTCTACTCCCACCACGGCATCGACGCGACCGGGGTCGCGCGCGCGCTCGTCAGGAATCTGCGGGAGTGGCGGTTCGCCCAGGGGGGATCCACGATCACCCAGCAGCTGGCGAAGAACTTCTTCCTCTCCCCGAAGAAGACGATCCGGCGGAAGCTTCGCGAGGCGGAGCTCGCCCTCGCGCTCGAGCTGCGGTACCCGAAGAAGACGATCCTCGAGATGTACCTGAACGAGATCTATTTCGGCCAGGAGGGGGCCCGCGGGATCTACGGCGTCGAGGAGGCGGCCGGCTCCTACTTCTCGAAGCGGGCGGCGGATCTCACCCTCGAGGAGGCCGCGGCGCTGGCCGGCGTGATCCGCTCGCCGAACCGGTACTCTCCCTTCCGCGCCCCGGCGGCCGCGAAGGAGCGACGCGACGCGGTCCTCGCGAGGATGCGCCGGCTCGGGATGATCGGGGAGGAGGAGTACCGCCGGGCCTCCCGCGCCCCGCTTCGGACGCGGGCGCGGCGCGCGCCCGCGAACATGGCGGCGTACTTCGCCGACCACATCCAGAGGGTCACCGAGGACGACCTGGGGGGCGAGAAGCTCTTCCGCACCGGCTACCGCTTCTACACCACCCTCGACCCGGTGCAGCAGGCCGCGGCGGAGGAGGCGGTGTCTTCGGTGCTCGCGGAGGTCGAACCATCGGCCCGGCCCGCCGGCGAGCCGCTGCAGGCGGCGCTCGTCGCGGTGGACCCGGCGACCGGGGAGTTGACCGCGATGGTCGGGGGGCGCGGCTACGGGGAGACCCAGTTCAACCGGGCGACGGACGCGAGGAGGCAGCCGGGGAGCGCCTTCAAGCCGTTCGTCCTGCTCGCGGCGATGGAGGGGGTGGCGGCGGGGAGGGGGAAAACGACCCTCTCCACGATCGTCTCCGGCGAGCCCGTGACGGTGCCGGGACCGAAGGGGCCGTGGACCCCCTCGAACTTCGAGGGGGAGCTCTACGGGGGGATCACGGTGCGGAAGGCGATCGAGGAGTCGGTGAACACCGCCACCGTCCGGCTCGCACTGGACGTCGGCCTGCCCGGGGTGGTGGAGACCGCCCGCGCCGCGGGGATCCGGTCCCCGCTCTCCCCCGTCCCCTCGGCGGCGCTGGGCAGCTTCGAGGTGACGCCGATGGAGCTCGCCTACGCCTACGCGACGATCGCGTCCGGGGGGATCCGCTTCGATCCGTTCCCCCTTTTCTCCGCGACCACCGCGGACGGGGAGATCCTCACCGCGTCGAAGGTCCGCTGGGAGCGCGCGATCGATCCGCGGGCGGCGTTCCTCACCGGGTACGCGATGGAAGGGGTCCTCGACCGGGGCACGGCGAATGCGGCGAGGGGAATGGGGGTCTGGTTCCCCGCCTCGGGGAAGACCGGGACCACGGACGAGAACCGCGACTCCTGGTTCGTCGGCTTCACCCCCGACGTCGTCTGCGCGGTCTGGGTCGGGTACGACTCGGGGGCGGACACCGGGCTGACGGGAGCGAAGGGAGCGCTCCGGATCTGGGCGCGCTTCCTGCGCGCCCTCTACCCCGCGTCCGGGCCCGTGACGCTGCGGACCCCCGACGGGATCGAGTTCGCGGAGATCGACCCGGAGTCCGGGTTCCTCGCCACCACCGCGTGCCCGCAGACGCTGCGGGAGGCGTACCTTTCCGGGACGGAGCCGAAGGAGCCGTGTCCCCTCCACCCGGTGGCCCCCGTCGTGGACACCTTCCGCCGCGGGGTGCGCGGCATCGTCGACCTGTTCCGCGAACTGTTCAACTAGCCCGACCGCGTGGTATAAAAACGTTTTCCGCATGCCATGGAGACGAGCCGGATCATGGACTACAAAGATACGCTCAACCTGCCGCAGACGGAATTCCCGATGCGGGCCAACCTCTCCCAGCGGGAGCCCGCCACGCTCGCCCGCTGGGAAGGGATGGCGCTGCACCGGAGAATGGCGGAGAACCGGAAAGGGCGCCCCATCTTCGTCCTGCACGACGGCCCCCCGTACGCGAACGGGCACATCCACATCGGGCATGCGCTGAACAAGATCCTCAAGGACATGATCGTCAAGTACCGGACGATGACGGGGTTCCTCTCCGTCTATGTCCCCGGCTGGGACTGCCACGGCCTGCCGATCGAGCACCAGGTGGACAAGACCCTGGGGGCGAAGAAGGCGGCGATCGCGACGGGGGACAAGCGCCGCCTCTGCCGGGAGTACGCGGCGAAGTTCATCGACGTTCAGCGGGAGGAGTTCAAGCGCCTCGGCGTGCTGGGCGACTGGGAGAACCCGTACCGGACGATGACGTTCGACTACGAGGCCGGCATCCTGCGGGAGTTCGGCCGGTTCGTGGAGAGCGGCGCGGTGTACCAGGGGACGAAGCCGGTCTACTGGTGCCTCTCGTGCCGGACGGCGCTGGCCGAGGCCGAAGTCGAGTACGCGGACCACGCCTCCCCCTCGATCCACGTCAAGTTCCCCTTCGCCGAACCGCCGGAGAGGATCCACCCCGCGCTGGCGGGGAAGAAGGTCTTCTTCGTCATCTGGACGACCACCCCGTGGACGATCCCGGCCAACCTCGGGATCGCGCTTCATCCCGACTACGACTACGTCGCGCTCGAGGCGGGCGGCGAGGTGTACGTCGTCGCCGGCGGGCTCGCGGAGCGGTTCGCGGCCGAGACGGGGCTTTCCTCCCCGGCGACCCTCGCGACGTTCCGCGCGGGGCACCTGGAGAGGATGCGGTGCCGCCATCCGTTCGCCGGCCGCGACTCTCTCCTCGTCCTCGCCGACTACGTGACGCTCGAGGCGGGGACCGGGTGCGTCCACACCGCGCCCGGCCACGGCCGCGAGGATTACGAGACGGGGCTCAAATACGGGCTCCCGATCCTCGCCCCGCTGGACGACGAGGGCCGCTTCACCGCGGACGTCCCCTTCTTCGCCGGAGAGCGGGTGTTCGAGGCGAACCCGAAGGTGAACGAAAAACTCGCCGAGGTCGGCGCGCTGATGTCCCGCACGGAGATCACGCACTCCTACCCGCACTGCTGGCGCTGCAAGAGCCCCGTCATCTTCCGGGCGACGAAGCAGTGGTTCATCTCGATGGACCGGACCGGCCTGCGGGAGAAGGCGCTCGCCGGGATCCGCACGGTGCGCTGGATCCCGGGCTGGGGGCAGGAGCGGATCGAGGGGATGATCGCGAATCGCCCGGACTGGTGCATCTCGCGCCAGCGCGCCTGGGGCGTGCCGATCGCCCTCTTCCGTTGCGAAGGATGCGGGCATCACCTGTTCGACCGGAAACTCGTCGATCACGTGGCGGGCTTCTTCGAGAAGGAAGGGGCCGACGCCTGGTTCGACCGGGACGTGTCGGAACTGCTCCCGCCGGGGACGGCGTGCCCGGAGTGCGGCGGGACGGCGTTCGGCAAGGAGACCGACATCCTCGACGTCTGGTTCGACTCGGGCGTCTCCTACGCCTGCGTCTGCGAGGGAAAGGAGAACCTTGGCATCCCCGTCGACCTCTACCTGGAGGGTTCCGACCAGCACCGCGGCTGGTTCCACTCCTCCCTCCTCGCCGCCGTGGGAACGCGCGGCTTCCCGCCGTACCGCGGGGTGCTGACGCACGGGTTCGTCGTCGACGGCAAGGGCGAGGCGATGCACAAGTCGAAGGGGAACGTGATCGCCCCGGAGGAGATCATCAGGAAGCACGGCGCCGAACTGCTGCGCCTGTGGGTCGCCGCCGCGGATTACCGGGACGACATCCGGCTGTCGAAGGACATCCTCGACCGGCTGACGGAGGCGTACAGGAAGGTCCGCAACACGATCCGCTACCTGCTGGCGAGCTTGAGCGACTTCGACCCGGCGCGGGACGCGGTTCCGCTCGACCGGATGGAGGAGATGGACCGGTACGCCATGGTCCTCTTCGACCGGCTGGCGGCGACGGTGCGCAAGGCGTACGAGGAGTACGAGTTCTACGTCCTGTTCCACGCGGTGAACAACTTCTGCTCCGTGGACCTGTCCGCGTTCTACCTGAACGTGCTGAAGGACCGGATGTACTGCTCCCCCGCCGGCGACCCGGCGAGGCGCTCCGCGCAGACGGCGATCTTCGAAATCGCCCGGGGGCTGCTGTCGCTGACCGCCCCGGTCCTGTCGTTCACCACGGAAGAGGCGTGGGGGTATCTCCCCGCGTACCCGGGAAAGCCGGAGAGCGTCTTCCTCTCGGACCTCCCCGGGCCCCTGGGGATCCCGGAGGCGGAGACGGTCGCGGCCCGCTGGGAGCGGATCCTCGCGCTGCGCTCGGAAGTCGCGCAGCCGCTCGAGACGGCGCGCAGGGAGAAGGTGATCGGCAGCGGGCAGGACGCGCTGGTCACGATCTCTCCCGGCCCATTCGCGGACCTCTTCGAAACGCACGCGCGGGAGATCCGGGACGCGCTGATCGTCTCGGGGATCGCCGTGGGCGAGGTGGCCGGTCCCGGGATGTACGAGAGCGCCGCCTTCCCCGGGCTCAAGGTCTCGGTGGAAAAGGCGCCTTGGGAAAAATGCGAACGGTGCTGGAACCACACGCCCGAGGTGGGAACGCTCCCCGGGGTCCCGGAGCTGTGCGCTCGGTGCGCGGCCGCCGTGGGGAAGCGCTAGTGCCGGTCAACCTCGTGCGGAAATTTTCGGTGCCGATCGTCTCGGCGCTCCTGGTCGGCGCCGCCGACCAGGCGAGCAAGGTCTGGGCGGTGCGCAGCCTCCCCCTCTACGAGCTCCGCGAAATCGTGCCCGGCTACTTCGGCCTGGTGTACGTGCAAAACAGGGGGGTCGCCTTCAGCCTCCTCGCGAACCTCGATTCCCGCTGGGTCCACCCGTTCCTGATCCTCGCAACGGTGCTCGCGATGGGGGCGGTGCTCGCCTACATCGCGTACCTCCCGTGCCGGGGGGCGGCGCCGGTGGGCCTGGGGCTCATCCTCGGGGGGGCGATCGGGAACCTGATCGACCGGGCGCGGCTGGGGTACGTCGTCGACTTCCTCGACCTGTACTGGCGCGGCCATCACTGGCCCACCTTCAACGTGGCGGACGTGGGGATCACCGTGGGCGTCGCCCTGCTCGTGATCGACATGGTGTCCTCTCCGAAGGAGCCCCCGGATGCATCCCGTCCTGCTGCAGGTCGGTAGCTTCAAGATCTACTCGTACGGGGTCTTCGTCGCGATCGCCTTCCTCTCCGCCCTGTGGGTATCCGGCCGGGAGATCGCCCTCCAGGGGCTCGACCGCGAGAAGTTCTTCGACATGGGGTTCTGGGTCGTCCTCTCCGCCATCGCGGGCGCGAGGCTCTTCCACGTCCTCGTCTACTGGCGGGAGTACGCGGAGGCGCCCGCCGAGATCTTCAAACTGTGGAACGGGGGGCTCGTCTTCTACGGCGGCTTCTTCGCCGCGACGGCGGCCTGCATCGTGTTCCTCCGGAGGAACCGGATGCCGTTCCTGCCGGTGGCCGACGCGTCGTCGCTCGGGATCGCGCTCGGGCTCGCGCTCGGGCGGCTCGGATGCGTCTCGGCCGGTTGCTGCTTCGGGAAACCGACCTCCCTCCCCTGGGCGGTCACCTTCACCGACCCCGCCTGCCTCGCGCCGCTCCACGTGCCGCTCCACCCGACGCAGATCTACGAAGCGATCGGGGGGTTCGCCATCTTCGGCTTCCTCTACGCCACGCGGGACCGGTTCAAAACGCCGGGGGTGCGCTTCTGGACGATGCTGATCCTGTACGGCGCGGCGCGGTCGTTCTTCGAGATCTTCCGCGACGACCCCCGCGGCTTCGTCGGCCCCTTCTCCGAGTCGCAGGTCGTCTCGGCCGTCCTGATCACCTACGCGGTCGTCTCGATCCTCCGCGCCCGCGCGAAAACCGCCCCCCTGGTTCGGTAGCCGGGGAATTCTCCCCCTCCCTTCTTCGTCGACGGGCTTGTCAAACGTCCATTTCGTCCGGAGGCCCGTCCTGCCGAGGGTAATATCGACAATCGCGCGTTTTTGCGAACAGGGCGACAAATTCCCCGCGCAATGGATAATTCTCCGACAGGCGGTACCGTTTCTCCCACCCCACGCTCCGGCAAACGATGATCCTGCACGCCTCCAATGTTTGAAGCTGGCGGAGGACGCACTTCACGTCCCGGCCGATGGTCCGCGCGATCAACCGGGCATGCAGGACATCTCCCGGAAAATCGAAGAACATCGCGAGGGTGGCGTACATCGTGGCGGATGCGAACAATCTCTCGATCATTGCGGGAATCGCTGCAATCCTCGGGCCGGATGGAAGGGAGGTACTACCGATCATGGAAGATTGAAGGGGGTAAATGGAAAACTTGAGGCCTCAGAGACCTCAAGTTTTCACAAATACCCCCCTCGCGGACCGATCCCGGAAGGCGAAGGGGAAGCCCCTGGCCCCCCCTACGGCAGGGCGCCGCCGACGACCATGCGGATGGCGTGGTTGCCGTAGTCGGCGATGTAGGCGTTGCCGCGGGAGTCGACCGCGATCGCCCGCGGGTCGTTCAGTCCGGCCAGGGTCGCGGGGCCGCCGTCGCCGGAGAACTCCATCGCCCCCGTCCCGGCGAGCAGATGCACCTTCTTCGCTCCATCAACGTACATCACTCTGTTGCTTGACCCATCGACAAAGAAGATCATTCCCGTAATCGGGTCATAGTCGACTACCCTCGGCCTCGACAGGGTCAAGGCGGAGGCATCGATATTGTCCGTGAAGGAACTCCCGCCGGGATACCCGGCCAGGTAGTAGATGTTCCCGTCCAGGAAGGAAACCCGCATGATCCGGTCGTTGTCGGTGTCTGCAAAAACAAGCGAGTCGATCGCAGGCGCGTGGGTGATGGACGACGGCGCCCGGAGGGGGTAATTGGACCGCGCGAACGGCTCCGTCGTGTCGTACGGCAGGTTGTCCGTCACGAAATCGGATTTCGACGTACCGATCACCTGGTAAACCCTCGGGTCGAGATAGTTGACGAAGTAGAGGTGATCGACATCGAAGACGGCGAGGTTGAACCGGGCTACCGAGTTATAGACTCCATTGTCATACACCAGGTTGTTCACCACCCCGCTGTCGACGCGGACGATCTGGTTCCAGTCGTTGAAGAGGTAGAGGTTCCCGGCCGGGTCGATGTCGATGTCCTGGACGGCCCCGACCGGCGCCGACGCGGCGGGCGTTCCGGGCACGATCGTCCCGTGGGTCCCGTCCCCCGCGACATGGTAGAGGTAGCCGTACCGGTCGATCCGCTTCACCTTCCGGAACGCGGAGGAGGAGACGTAGACCGCATCGTCGGGGCCGGCCTTGACCGCGGTCGGGTTCCCGAGGTACGCCTCGACGGCGAGGATCCCGTCGGCCGTGTTGTCCCCCGCCGTCCCCGAGCCGCCCGACGCCGGGGCGCCGCAGACCGTGACGATCGTCCCCTTCGCGTACATAGAGACCGGGACCGTCTTCACCTCGCCGGCCGTCAACGCGATCCCGTTGTACCAGCCGCGGCCCAGCAGCGGGGCGTCGATGACGGCGTCGCCGGTGGGGAGCGCGGTGTTGTCGTACTCGTCCACTTCCACGGTGATACGCGTGCCGGGGGGGATCCCGCCGATCTCGCCGCGGCCGTCGGAACGGAGGAACCACCGCTCGATCGGCGCGAAGTGGGGGGCGAGGACGCGGATCCGGATCCGGTCGGCCGGGTCCGTGGCGAACGACGGCGCGCGGACCGGCGCCCGCGCGGCGACGGCGGCGCCCGGCGGCGACGGGTAGACCAGCCGCACCGCGATGGATCCGTCCCCGGTCCCCGAACAGCCGGCCGCCCATGCGAAGAGGAGCGACGCGAAAAGAGCGAGTGTACGCGGTGAACCGACGGTTGACAACGTTGCCTCCGAAATTTCGATCAACGGCAATATAATACCTTCATCCCGGGTTTCTCGGAGAAATCGATGGAGCCTCACATCCCCTCGTCGTCGCCGCTCCCGGCGGAAGAGCTGGCGGCGTACATCGGGCCGAAGGCGGAGCGGTATCGCTCCCGGTTCGAGCGGTTCACCCGGACGGGCACGACCCGTTTCGTGTTCTCGTGGAACAATCCGGCCGCCTTCCTGGGTCTGTGGTGGTACCTCTACCGGAAGATGTACTGGTGGGGGTTGTTCGACTTCGTCCTCGGGGTCCTGCTCGGCTGGACCCTCTTCGTCCCGATCCTGTGGGGCGTCGCCCGGGGGGTCACCGCCGACTACCTCTACTTCCGGCAGGCCGACCGGAGGATCCGGGAGGCCCGCCCGGTCTCTTCCGCCGTCGATGCGCCCGCCGCGAACGCGCCGCACCTCGCACGGCTCGCCGCCGAGGGGGGCGTCAACGCCTGGGTGCCGTGGGTCGCCGTCGCGGGGACCGCCCTCTTTCTCGCGATTCTCCTCTTCGCCTTCGGGTGGTTCTGGAACGCGATCCCGCCGCTGCGGGAGCTGTGGCCGAATCCTCCGGGCCGCTGGATGTAGCGAAAGGGGCCCCGGCGGCGGGGCCCCTTCGCGCAGCGTTCTTCGGTCCGGCCGGTTTCAGCAGTCGAAGTACAGGAAGAACTCGTGCGGGTGCGGCCGCAGCTTCACGGGGTTCACCTCCGCCTCGAACTTGTACTCGATCCACTTCTCGATCACGTCGATGGTGAACACGTCGCCCTTCAGCAGGAACTCGTTGTCCTCCTCCAGCGCCTTGAGCGACTCCTCGAGGGAGCCCGGGGTGGTCGGCACGTTCGCCAGCTCCTCCGGCGACAGCGCGTAGATGTCCTTGTCGAGCGGCTGGCCGGGGTCGATCTTGTTCTGCACGCCGTCCAGGCCCGCCATCAGCTGCGCGGCGAAGGAGAGGTAGCCGTTGCAGGACGGGTCGGGCGTGCGGAACTCGAGACGCTTCGTCTTCGGCGAGGCGGAGTACATCGGGATCCGGACCGACGCGGAGCGGTTCCGGCTCGAGTACGCGAGGTTCACGGGGGCCTCGAAGCCCGGCACCAGCCGCTTGTAGGAGTTCATCGTCGGGTTGCTGAACGCGCAGATCGCCCTGGCGTGCTTCAGGATCCCACCGATGTACCACAGCGCCATCTTCGACATCCCGCCGTACTCCTCCCCCGCGAAGAGCGGCTTGCCGCCCTTCCAGAGGGACTGGTGCGTGTGCATCCCGGAGCCGTTGTCGGCGAAGAGCGGCTTCGGCATGAAGGTGACCGTCTTGCCGGCCTTCCGCGCGACGTTCTTGCAGATGTACTTGTACCACTGCAGCGCGTCGGCGACCTTCACCAGCGTGTCGAACCGGAGGTCGATCTCGGCCTGGCCGGCGGTGGCCACCTCGTGGTGCTGCGCCTCGATCTTCAGCCCCACCTGCTCCATGACGCGGACCATCTCGTCGCGCAGGTCGTGCTGCGAGTCGGCCGGCGGGACGGGGAAGTACCCTTCCTTGTGGCGCGGCTTGTAGCCGAGGTTCGGCTTCTCCTCGCGCCCGGTGTTCCAGGTCCCCTCGTCGGAGTCGATGGAGTAGAAGCCGAAGTTCGACCCGCCGCCGTAGCGGATGTCGTCGAAGATGAAGAACTCGGCCTCCGGCCCGAAGTACGCCGTGTCCGCGATGCCGGTCGACTTCAGGTACGCCTCGGCCTTCCGCGCGATGTTGCGGGGGTCGCGGGAGTAGTTCTCCTTGGTGATCGGGTCGACGATGTTGCAGATCAGCGAAAGCGTCGGCCGGGCGATGAACGGATCGACGACCGCCGTCTCGGGGTCGGGGATCACCAGCATGTCGGAGGCGTGGATCGGCTGCCAGCCGCGGATGGACGACCCGTCGAAGCCGAACCCTTCCTCGAAGCTGTCCTCCTTGAGCTCATAGATCGGCACCGCGAAGTGCTGCCAGGTTCCGATGAAATCCATGAACTTCAGGTCGACCATCTCGATGCTCTTGCTCTTGGCGAAACCGAGGACTTCCTTCGCGTTCATTGCGATCCCTCCTGGGGGCGGAATGTTGGAGCGGGTGCGCGTCGGGCGATCCGGTCAGATGGCGTCGTGCCCGCGCTCGCCGGTGCGGATCCGGACGACTTCCTCGACGTTGGTGACGAAGATCTTCCCGTCGCCGATCCGGCCCGTCCGGGCCGACTTCTCGACGAGCTCGACCACCTGGGCGACCAGGTCGTCTGGAACGATGATCTCGAGCTTGATCTTGGGGAGAAAATCGACGACGTATTCCGCGCCCCGGTACAGCTCGGTGTGCCCCTTCTGGCGGCCGAACCCCTTGACCTCGGAAACGGTCATCCCCTGGACCCCGATGTCGTTCAGCGACTCCTTCACCTCGTCCAGCTTGAACGGCTTGATGATCGCCTCGACCTTTTTCATGGGTCACCTCCCTTCGCGTACCCATAAAAGCAACGGTCGTACCAACACGGCATCCGGGCCGTCGCGGCGACGGCGCAGATGGATTTCTCCTGGAAATTCAACGAGTCGGTGGGACGCGGCGAAGGGGGTGGGCGGTGCGCGGCGGACGCCCGGGCGGATGTTTGCACAATCCGTGGGCACGCGGAGCCCACGGGTTGTGCAGGGTCACTCCCCGGGCTTCGGTCCGAACCTGCTCTCCTGGCCGGAGAGGAGGCGGTGGATGTTCTCCCGGTGGGTGTAGATCACGAGGAACGACATCACGAGGGCGAGGGTGACGTAATGCCGCGACCTCCCGAGGAACGCCATGGCGACGGGAAGGCCCACGGCGGCGCACAGCGACCCGAGGGACACGTACCGCGTGAAGTAGAGCACGGCGGCGAAGAGGACCACGACGACGAAGGCGGTCTCCGGCGAAAGGAACAGCACGACCCCCAAAGCAACCGCAACGCCCTTCCCCCCCTTGAAGCGGAGATAGATCGGGAAGACGTGCCCCAGGAACACCGCCCCGCCGACCAGGGCGAACCAGTGGTGGGCGGACGGATCCAGGAGCGGCCGGGCGAGGGCGAGGGCGAGGACCCCTTTCCCGGCGTCGAGCGCGAGGGTGAGGATCCCCGCGCCTTTCCCGAGCGTGCGCGCGACGTTCGTCGCGCCGATGTTCCCCGAACCGGCCTTCCGCAGGTCCAGGTCGCGGTCGAACGCCCTCGCGACGAGGATGCCGAACGGGACGGAGCCGAGCAGGTAGCCGAAGAGGACGAGGAGGGCGCCGCGGAGCCACGAAGCGTCCATGGCGGGGATTACGTTTCTTCGATCTCTTCCGCGCGGGGACGGGCGACGCCGGTCTCGAAGGCGGCGCGCTCCACCGCCTCCGCGACCTTCGCGTGCATCTCGCGGTCGAGGATCGAGGGGACGAGCTCCCCGGCGGACGCGCACGAACTGATGACTTTTGCGGCGGCGATCTTCATCCGGTTGTTGATCTTGCGGGCCCGCGCATTCAGCGCACCCCGGAACACGCCGGGGAACGCCAACGCATTGTTGACCCCCCGGCCGTCCGCCGCGAACGAAGCCCCCGCCTCCCGTGCCTCCTCGGGGAGGATCTCGGGCCTCGGGTTCGACAGCGCAAGGATCACCTGCCCCTTGCGGATCATCTCCTTCTTGATGAGCCCCTGCACGCCGGTCGTGCAGATGACGATGTCGGACGACGCCATGACCTCCGGGAGCGTGACGGGCTTCCCGCCTTCCTTCCCGAAGATCGCCTGCGCGCCGGGATTGATGTCGGCGCCGAGCATCTTGCGGACCCCGAAGGCCATCAGGAGCTTCGAGATCCCCATCCCGGCGGCCCCCAGCCCCACCATGCCGACCGTGTCGTTCTTCACCTGCATCCCGACGTATTTGCTCGCGTTCAGCAGCGCGGCCAGGACGACGACCGCCGTGCCGTGCTGGTCGTCGTGCATCACCGGGATGTCGAGCATCGCGCCCAGGCGGTCCTCGATCTCGAAGCACTCCGGGGCCTTGATGTCCTCGAGCTTGATCGCGCCGAACGTGGGGGCGATGGAGGCGACCGTGCGGATGATCTCTTCGGTGTCCTTCGACTGGATGAGGATGGGGATGCCGTTGATCCCCACCAGCGCGTCGAAGAGGGCCGCCTTCCCCTCCATCACCGGCATGCCGGCGACGGCCCCGATGTCCCCGAGTCCGAGGATGGCGGTGCCGTTGGTGACGATCGCGACCGTGTTGGGGATGACCGTGTAGTCGTACGCCAGCTCCGGCTTCCGGTGGATGAGCATGCAGACCTTGGCGACGCCGGGGGTGTACACCTTCCGGATCGTGGAGATGGTGTCGATGGGGATGCGTGACTTTACGGAGATCTTCCCGCCGCGGTGCATCTCGAGCACCGGGTCGATGATGTCGGAGATGATGACGCCTTCGACCTTGCCGAGCTCCTCGAGGACCGCCTCGAGGTGCGCGTCGGTGTCGACGAAGATCGTGACGTCGCGGGTGTTGTACTCGAGACCGTAGCCGACGAGCTTGATGTCGCCGATGTTGCCGCCCGCCGCGCCGATGGCGGTGGCGACCTTGCCGAAGAATCCCGGCTTGTCGAGGATCATCACGCGGACGGTTTTTACGAGCTTGTCGATCCCCTTTTCGATCTGCATGGCGCCATCATAGTATCCGCCCTTCTTTTTTGTCAAACGAGGGCGCCAGGGGGTACAATCACCCCTGATGATCATCGATTGCGGCACATGTTCCGCTCAGAATTTCGTCTCCGCCGAGCGTCTGGCCGTCCGGGAGAACCCTCCCCGATGCTGGGAGTGCGGCCACCCGCTGGACGTAGGCGCACCTGGCGGCGACACCCGCGGCGGACACCGGTGCGAAACCGGCGGGAGCGACCCGGAATCCAACGGGGGCACGTGAGGGGAAAAACAGGATGGGAGCGCGAAGCATGGGGAAGATCCGGGTCGCGGTGGCCGGCGTCGGAAATTGCGCCAGCGCGCTGCTTCAGGGGATCGAGTTCTACCGGGAAACGCCCGCGGCCGGTGACGGCGAAATCATCCCCGGGTTGATGAACCGCGACATCGGCGGCTACCTCCCCGGCGACATCGGGATCGTGGCCGCGTTCGACATCGACCGCCGGAAGGTCGGCCGGCCGGTCACCGAGGCGATCTTCGCGCCTCCGAACTGCACCCGGCGGTTCGTCGACCGGTTGCCCGCCGGCGGACCCGTCGTCCGCATGGGACCGGTCCTGGACGGCGTCGCCCCGCACATGGCCGACTATCCCGACGACCGGACGTTTCTCCCCTCCTCCGAGCCGCCGTGCGACGTGGAGATGGTTCTGCGGGATTCCGGCGCCGAGATCCTCGTCAACTACCTGCCCGTCGGTTCGGAGGCGGCGACCCGTTTCTACGCCGAGGCGTGCCTCCGGACCGGGGTGAGCCTCGTGAACTGCATCCCGGTGTTCATCGCCTCGGATCCGGCGTGGGCGGACCGCTTCCGGAAAGCGGGGATCCCGCTGGTCGGGGACGACATCAAGTCCCAGCTGGGGGCGACCATCGTCCACCGGGCGCTGGCACGCCTCTTCTCCGACCGGGGAATCCGGCTCCGGAGGACGTACCAGCTGAACACCGGAGGGAACACGGACTTCCTGAACATGCTGAACCGGAGCCGCCTCGAATCGAAACGGATCTCCAAGACCGAGGCGGTGACCAGCGCCCTTTCCCACGGCGTCTCCCCCGACGACGTCCACATCGGGCCGTCCGACTATGTCCCCTGGCAGAAGGACAACAAGCTCTGCTTCCTGCGGATCGAGGGGGAAGGGTTCGGGGGGCTGCCGATCGAGGTGGAGCTTCGCCTCTCCGTCACCGACTCGCCGAACAGCGCGGGCGTCGGGATCGACGCGATCCGGTTCTGCCGACTCGGTAGGGAGATGGGGCTGTCGGGACCCCTGCTCGCCCCGTCAGCCTATTTCATGAAGCATCCCCCGGAGCAGCACACGGACGACGACGCGCGGCGCGAGCTCGAGGAGATCATCGCGGATTTCCAGGCGTGGAAACGGACGCAAGGAGCGCCTCCCAGGACGCCGTGCACTTCTCCCACGTGAACGGGGCCGCCAAGGCGGCCCCCTCCAGGGACAACCGGGCGCGCAATTCCGGAGACGACGCGAGCGAAAGGAGCGCCCCGGAAAACCGGTCCGGCTCCTCCCGCGGGTAGGCCAGCCCGCCGCCCTCCGAACGGATCCGGTCTCCCCAGTACGTCCCCTCCGGCGCGACGACCGGCACGCCCGCCGAAAGCGCCTCCAGCGGCACCAGCCCGAACGATTCGTACAGCGACGGACAGACGACGGCGTCCGCCGCCGCGAACAGCATCGGCATGCCGCCGTGCGGAAGGGATCCGAGGAAGAACACGTCTCCCCCGGGTCCGCTGTCCTCCCCTTCCTGTCCCGCCACGAGGAGGACCGCCTGCCCCTTCCACCGATCCCGCATCGCGCGGAACGCGGCGACGGCCGCCGCGGCGTTTTTCCCGGCGTCCCCCCGGGCGGCGAGCAGGAAGACCAACGCTCCCTGGGAAAGTCCCAGGTACGACCGCGCGACCTCGCGGGGAGGAATGTGGCGGAACCGGTCGTCCACCCCCGGCGGGATGACCACCCCCTTCTCCGACAGTTCCGGGAAGATCCGGCGGTTCTCCGCGAGGTCGAACTCCGAGAAGCAGACGACGCGGGACGCCTCCCGCGCCAGCGCCGCCTCCCGCTCCTTTCGGATCGAGGAGACCGGCTCCCGCCCCCCCCCGGTCGCCGGGACCTTGCGCGCCTCCACCGTGTGGTAGCAGAGGACCATCGGCGCACCGGCGAGGTCGCGCGCGGCGACGCCCGACATCCAGTAGTGCGCGGAGACGACGCGCGGTTCGATCCGCTCTCCCCGCATCAGGATCCGGCACCGGTCGACGAAGAGGCCCAGCGACGCGAACGCGC
>Ga0326597_10001886_pt1 | contig 32353 bp, 28 predicted proteins | sample RVTome_12_FD_203789 | JGI IMG/M metagenome (GOLD analysis project Ga0326597, IMG submission 203789) | Soil microbial communities from uranium-contaminated site in the Upper Colorado River Basin, Wyoming, United States - RVT100D185 | ecosystem: Environmental > Terrestrial > Soil > Contaminated >...
GGGCTGCTGCACGCGGCCATCTGCAACTTGCCGCGCGTCAACGACGTCGCTGTGGGCATCGGACTTTTCATCTTCGGGACGGGGCTGGCGTTTTTTCTGGGGAAGCCGTTCGTGCAGCCCCAGGCGCCGCGGCTTCCCACCCTTGAGCTGGGGGCGATGAGCGACGTGCCCGCGATCCGCGCGGCACTGGACGTGAGCCCGCTGTTCTTCGTCGGCATCGCGGGCGCGCTCGCCATGCGGTGGGCGCTCGCGAACACGCGCTGGGGGCTCATCGTGCGCGCCGTCGGCGACAACGCGGAAGCGGCGCGTGCGGCGGGGTACCCCGTGAACTTGACGCGCACCCTGGCGACCGCGATCGGCGGGCTTTTTGCGGGGGTCGCCGGCGCCTTCCTCTCGCTCTTCTATCCCGGGACCTGGGCCGAAGGCCTTTCCAGCGGCCAGGGGTTGATGGCCGTGACGCTCGTGATCTTCGCGCGCTGGAACCCGCTGTACTGCTTCTGGGCGTCGTTGCTGTTCGGCGGCGCCTCGGCGCTCGGTCCCGCACTGCAGGCAGCAGGCGTCACGGGCTACTACTACCTGACCGGCGCTGCGCCTTACGCGCTGACGCTTGCCCTCCTGATCGCGAGCTCTTCGCGCCGCCACCGGCTGGTGGGGGCGCCGGGCGAGCTCTCGATCAACCGGTGAAGCCATGAACATCCGACCGCCGCCGCTCATCGAGGCAATCGACTTCTGCAAGCGCTTCGGCAGCGTGCAGGCGCTCGACGGCGTGTCGGCGCGTTTCGAGCCCGGGACGTTTCACGCGCTTCTCGGGGAGAACGGTGCGGGCAAGAGCACGCTCGTCAAGTGCCTGATGGGTTTTCATGCGATCGACTCGGGGACGATCCGCATCGACGGGGTCCCGCGCGCCATCGCCGATCCGCGTGCCGCGCACGCGCTCGGACTCGGCATGGTCTACCAGCATTTCACGCTGGTGCCGAGCATGACGGTCGCGGAAAACCTCCTCCTTGCGCGCGCCGACCTCCCGGGCGTCATCGACTGGCGGGCGGAGCGCCGCGCGATCGAGGCCTTCCTCGAGCGGATGCCTTTCCGCCTGGATCCGGATGTGTCGGCGGTGACGCTCGCCGCGGGGGAGAAGCAGAAGCTTGAGATCCTGAAGCAGCTCTATCTCGGGGTCCGGGTGCTCGTCCTGGATGAGCCGACGAGCGTCCTCACCCCGCAGGAAGCCGACGAGGTGCTCTCTCACGCGCGCGCGCTCGCCGATACCGGCGCGCTGACCGTCGTCCTCATCACGCACAAGTTCCCGGAAGTCCTTGCCCACGCGCGCGAGGTGACCGTCCTGCGGGGCGGCCGCAACGCGGGGGGCGGCGAGGTCGCGGAGCTGGAGGCCAACGCACTGGTGCACATGACCTTCGGCGAACGCCCGATGGCCGCCGCCACCGCGCACGCGGACCGCCCGACCGGCGCGCTGTATCTCGAGCTTCGCGGTCTCTCGGCGCTGAACGATCGGGGCGCGCTCGCGGTGCGTGAACTTTCCCTGAGCGTGGCCTCAGGCGAGATCGTCGGTGTCGCCGGGGTTTCGGGCAACGGTCAGCGCGAGCTCGTGGAGGTGCTGGCCGGCCAGCGGGAAGCCGAGAACGGAGAGATCACGATCGCCGGGCAGCGCTACCGTCGCACGCGAAAGGAGATGCGCGCCCGCGGCGTTTGCCTGCTCGCGGAGGAACCGCTCGCTTCGAGCTGTGTGCGCACGCTCTCCGTCGCGGACAACCTGGCGCTGCGCGATTTCGATGTGGCGCCCTTCTCGCGCGCGGGTGGATTCGTCGGCCGCAAGGCGATCGAGGAGCGGGCGCGCGTTCTCATCGATCGATTCAGAATCCGCTGTGCCGGGCCGCAGGCGCGCGTCGATACGCTCTCCGGCGGCAACGTGCAGCGCACGGTGCTCGCGCGCGAGCTCTCCGGCGACGTGCGGTTGCTGATCGCGCAGAATCCCTGTCTCGGCCTGGACTTCGCCGCGACCGGCGAGATCCGCTCGCGCATCCGCGACGCGCGCAATCGCGGCGCCGCCGTGCTGCTGCTGAGCGAGGACCTCGACGAGCTGCTCGAGCTTTCCGATCGCATCGTGGTGATGCTCGAAGGGCGCTTGGTGTTTGCCATCGACCGCCGGCAGGCGAGCGCCGCGGAGATCGGCCGCCACATGACCGGTCATCATGCTGCACCGGCAACCCCCTGAGAAGGTGCAGGGAGCACAGGAGCTGACACCGTGAGCGAGCGACGCAGCCAAGTGGTGCGCAATGGACGTGTCCTGAGTGCGGGCGCGCCGAGTGCCGAGCCGCTCGATCTGCTGATCGAGGACGGGCGAATCCGGGAGATCGGCGCGCCCGGAATGCCGGCGCCGGCAGATGCCGAGCACATCGACGCGACCGACCGCCTCATCATCCCGGGGCTCGTCAACTCGCACACGCACGCACACGGGGGGCTCAGCAAGGGCGCCGTGAGCGACCGTCTGCCGCTCGAGGTGTTTCTCACGGACAGCGGGGCGCTCAACGGCTCGCGCACCCTGGAGGACAAGTACCTGAGCGCCCAGCTGAGCGCCGCGGAGATGGTGCGCAAGGGCTGCACGGCGGCCTACGATCTTTTCGTCGAGTACCCCGTCCCCTCGACGGAAGGCGTCGATGCGGTGGCGCGCGCCTACCGCGACGTGGGGATGCGAGCGGTCATTGCGCCGATGATGGCCGACCAAACCCTCTACCAGGCCTACCCGGGGCTCGTCGATGCGCTGCCGGAAGCGCTGCGTGAGACCGCGCGCCGCGCCGCGACCGCGCCCTTTGCCGAGAGCCTGAAGGCCTGCCGCACGATTCTTCGCAACTGGTCGTTCGACCGCGACGTGATCTGTCCGGCGCTGGGCCCTACGATTCCGCTGCATTGCTCGGACGAGTTCCTGGTCGGCTGCCGCGACCTCGCGCGCGAGTACGAGGTCGGGCTGCAGACGCATCTTGCCGAGTCGGCCGCACAGGCGGCGGTCGCGCAGCAGCGCTACGGCACCAGCCTGAGCGCGCATCTGGGCAAGCTCGGCGTTCTAGGCGAGCGCTTCAGCGCGGCGCACGCGATCTGGATCGATCGCGACGACATGCAGCGGATCGCAGATGCGGGCGGTGCGGTCGCCCACAACCCGTTAAGCAACCTGCGTCTCGGGTCGGGACTCGCAGCGGTCCGCGCGATGCTCGACTGCGGGCTCGCGGTGGGCATTGGTACCGACGCCACGGCCACCTCCGACACGCAAAACATGTTCGAAGCGGCGCGCCTGGCCGCCTATCTGTCGCGGCTGAGAGGCTCGGAGTACGCCCAGTGGATTTCGGCAAGCGAGGCCTTCACCCTGGCGACGGTCGGCAGCGCGCGGGTTTTGGGATTCGCCGGCAAGCTCGGCGCCATCGCCCAGGGCGCGTTCGCGGATCTCGTATTCCTCGACCTCGGGCACATCAATTACGTGCCGCTGCGCGATGCGCTCCTGCAGCTCGTGAACGCGGAGAGCGGCGCTGCGATCGAGGCCGTGATCGTCGGCGGACGCTTCATCCTGCGGGACGGCCGGCTGCTGACGGTGGACGAGGCGAAGCTGCGGCGCGACGCCGAAGCCGCGCGCGCGCGGCTGGACGCCGCCAACCAGAGCTCGTTGCAGGTTGCGCGGGCGCTCGAGGATTGGGTCGGCGCGTTCTGCATCGCGCAGGCGCGCACGCCGGGGTTGCCGCGGCGTCGCCTCGACGCCGACTGAGGCGCGAGGCTTTGCGTGCGCGTCGTGCGCTGGAAGATCGGCGCACTCATCCCCCTGACCGAACACGGCGAATTGGCCGGATTGATTTGCCTATCCGTCGCACAATCCGGGATTCGGATGACGGCCGGATCGGCCGGTGGAAAGGGCAAGCAGCGCGCCTGCGGCGGCGTCCCGGCCTGAACTGTGGCCGACCCGGTCGAGCGCATCGAGCGCGCGCTCGATGGCCTGCTTTCCCCGGTGAAGAACCCGCAGCAGTTCGTGCAGCGCCTCGTGACCTTCGCCCGCGGCGGCGCAGCGCAGGTGCGCGCGGCTGATTCTTCCCGTGCCTTCTTCCGCCAGTGCGAGCGCCCAGGCGGCGATGCGGTCGACCTGGGCTGCGCGGCCCGCGGCGCGTAGCGCGATCAGCGCGCCGCCGACGAAATCATCGCCCGCAGGCGTGAGTCCCGGCCCCAGGCCGATCAGCGCATTCGCCGCGCGCGGCGCCGATGCTCCGTCTTCAAGCCAATCGAGGAATGCCTGAGCGGGCAGGTTTGCGGACCACTCCTTGGAAAACCTGGAGGTAAGAAATCGCGGTGGACTCTCAAGCTGCGGGGGCGATCGAGGAATCCAAATCTCCAGATCTTGCATGCAAATTCTTACCAGGCGACCCACGTCCGGCATCCGGACATCGAGATCTACGATGACGTTGAGCGGCCCGCGGCCGATCGCGGGGCCGCCGATGCAGGCGACGCCCGCGGCCGTTGCCACGTAGAAGCTGCGCTCGAAGGCGGCGAACACGCGCGGCGGCGAGGGCGCGCGCAGCGCGGCGAGGGCGGCGCGGCCGATGTGCCGGGCGCGGAACTCAGCCCGGGACGACATGCGTGCCGGCCTTGCCGGCGATCGCGTCGGCGGCCTGGTCGAGGTGCGCGATGATGGCGCGCTTGCCGCCCGCGGCGATGTAGCGCAGCGCGGCCTGCACCTTCGGGCCCATGCTGCCCTCGGCGAAGTGGCCGTCCCGCCAGTAGCCCTCCAGCTCCGAGGCGCTGACCGTTTCCAGCTCGCGCTGCTGCGGCTGGCGGAAATGGACCGCGACGCGCGCCACCGCGGTGAGGATCAGCAGCGCGTCGGCGCCCATCTCGGCGGCGAGCAGCGCCGAGGTGAGGTCCTTGTCGATCACCGCGGGCACTCCGCCGTAGGAGCCGTCGGCGCGCAGCACCATCGGGATGCCGCCGCCGCCCGCGGCGATCACCACGACGCCCTGCGCGGCAAGCGAGGAGATGAGCTCGCGCTCGAGGATTGCCCTGGGTCGCGGCGAGGGCACGACGTAGCGCCAGCCGCGGCCCGCGTCCTCGATCATCGTCCAGCCCAGGGCCTGGTGCAGGTTGCGCGCTTCTTCGGCGGAGAAGAAGGGGCCGATGGGCTTGGTCGGATTGGAAAATGCGGGGTCGTCCGCGTCGACCTTGACGCGCGTCACCAGGCAGGCGACGCGCCGGTCGATCTCCGCGCGCGTCAGCTCGTCCTCCAGGCCCTGCATCAGCAGGTGGCCGATGCCGCCCTGGCTGTGCGCTACGCAGATGTCGAGGCGCATCGGCGGCACGTGCTCGCGCGCGTAGTACTGGCGCAGGAGGATCTTGCCGACCACCGGGCCGTTGCCGTGCGTGATGACGATCTGGGGCACGGCCTGCACCAGGGGGCGCAGCGAGCGCGCCGCGCGCCCCGCGATTTCCTCCTGTTCCCCGGTGGTGCCGCGGATGTTCTCCGGATGCGTGGCATTGCCGCCGATGGCGACCACGAGGCGCTCGATCATGCTGCGATAATAGCGCCCCGCATGGTTTGCGCTGCATGACTTCCTCACACAAGACTTCGAAGTCCTCCCTGCTCGCCGGAACGCCCGGCGTGATCAACGTCGGCCTGCGCGGCTTCGCCGCCGAGCTCGCGGCGCGCGGCGTGCTGGTCGCGCACGTGGATTGGCGTCCCCCGCGAAGGGCAGACCCGGCCGGGCGCATCCGCGCCGGCGCACTGCTCGCGTGGCTGGGCCGGCACAAGGCGCGCATCGCCCGGGCGAACGCCGAAGGCCTGCGCCGCATGCTCGGCGCCAAGCCGGTGCTGGTGGACGTGCAGCCCGGGGGCAAAGTGATATCCGGCCTTGGCAACCGTGTACTGCTGCACGCCGGCCCGCCGATCGGGTGGCGGCGCATGTGCGGCCCGATGCGGGGCGCGGTCGCGGGCGCCATCGTGTTCGAAGGCTGGGCGCCGGACCTGAAGCGCGCGGCGCAGCTTGCCGCCGGCGGCGGCATCAGGTTCCAGCCGAACCACCGCCATGGCGCGGTCGGTCCGATGACGGGAATCACCACGCGTTCGATGCCCGTGATGGTGGTGGAAAACCGGGGCGAGGGCATCAACGCGGGAAATCGTTCCTATTGCATGATCAACGAGGGCCTGGGCAAGGTGATGCGCTTCGGCGCCAATGACGCCGAAGTGCTGGCGCGCCTGGCCTGGCTGCGCGAGGACTTCGGCCCGCTCCTGGGAAGCGCGCTGCGCGCCGCGGGCGGGCTGGAGCTGGTACCGCTGGTCGCGCGCGGCCTCGCCATGGGCGACGAGATGCACCAGCGCAACGTCGCCTGTTCGGCGCTCGTGCTGCGCGCGCTGGCGCCGCATTTCGCCCGCGTGGCGGGCGACGCCGGAACGCTCGCGCGCAGCCTCGCCTTCATCGCCGGCAACGAGCAGTTCTTCCTCAACATCGGCATGGCGATGGGCAAGGCGATCATGGACCCGCTGCGCTCGATCGAGGCCTGCAGCCTGGTGACGGCGATGAGCCGCAACGGCACGGATTTCGGCGTCCGGCTCTCGGCCACCGGCGACGCGTGGTTCACCGCGCCCGTCGAGATGCCGCAGGGCCTGTATTTCCCGGGCTACGGCGCGCGCGACGCCAACCCGGACATGGGCGACTCGGCGATCCTGGAAACCATCGGCCTGGGCGCCTTCGCCATGGCGAGCGCGCCCGCGGTGATGGGCTTCGTCGGCGCCGGCCGCGCGAGCGATGCGCTCGCCTTCACGCGCGCCATGGGCGAGCTCACCGCCGGGAAGAATCCGAAATGGACCATCCCGGCGCTCGATTTCGAGGGCGTGCCGGCGGGCATCGACGCGCGCAAGGTGGCCGCCACCGGCCTGCAGCCGGCGATCAACACCGGCATCGCGCACCGCAAGCCGGGCGTGGGGCAGGTGGGGGCGGGCGTGGCGCGCGCGCCGCTCGCCTGCTTCGACCAGGCGCTTGCCGCGTTCGCGCGTTCCCTTGGTTATTCGGAATGAAGACTGTAAACCGGGTCCGGCGCGGTTTCTATGCCGATTCGGTAGCGCTGATGCGCATCGCGCGCGGCGTAAGCGAATTGCGCGGCGTGCTGCGGGCCTCGCTGATGATCGGCACGCCGTCGAACAAGGCCTTGCTGAAGGAATCCGGCCTGCTGTCGAAGGAAGGCGAGAGCGCCCGGCCCGACGACCTCATCATCGCGGTCAAGGGGAAAAATCCTGCTGGGGGTCTGGTTCTTGCCGAAAAGCTTTTGGCTTCCGGCACGGCGCAAAGCGAATCCGGCCAAAGCCACTCCACATTCGCTTCCGCGCTGGACGCCCTGCCCGGCGCAAGTCTCGCGCTGATCTCGGTGCCGGGGGAATTCGCGGCGCTGGAGGCGCGGCGCGCGCTGGAGCGCGGCCTGCACACGATGGTGTTCTCCGACAACGTGCCGCTGGCGGAGGAAATCGCGCTGAAGGAATTGGCATCGCAGCGCGGCCTGCTGCTGATGGGGCCCGATTGCGGCACCGCGCTCATCGCCGGCACGCCGATCGCGTTTGCCAACGCGGTGCCGCGCGGCGACGTCGGCATCGTCGCGGCATCCGGCACCGGATTGCAGGAAGTCTCCACGCTGCTCGCGCGCTCCGGGCGCGGAGTGTCGCACGGCATCGGCGTGGGCGGGCGCGACCTGTCGCGGGAGGTGGGCGGGCGCATGACGTTCGCCGCGCTGGATGCGCTGGAGGCCGATGCCGCCACGCGGCTCATCATCGTCATCTCCAAGCCGCCCGCGCCCTCCGTGACGGCGAAGATCGTCGCGCGCGCCGCCAGGAGCCGCAAGCCGGTGACGCTCTGCCTGCTGGGTTCGAAAAAAATCGAGGTCCCGAAGAACGTGCGCCTCGCGCGCACCCTGGAAGAAGCTGCAGGAATGAAAAGCAATGCAAGAGAAAAAACGACAATCAACCCCAAGGGCGCGATCCGCGGCCTGTTCTGCGGCGGCACGCTGTGTGCCGAAGCGCAGATCGTGCTGATGGATCATGGGCTGACGGTGTCTTCGAATGCTCCGGTGCCCGGCGCGCGGGACTCGGGCGCGCCGCACAGGCTGATCGACCTCGGCGCCGACGAATTCACGCGCGGCCGTCCGCATCCGATGATCGACCCGGCGCTGCGCAACGGGCACCTCGAGCGCGCGCTGCGCGAAAAGGGCGTCGGCGTGGTGCTGCTCGACCTGGTGATCGGCTACGGCGCGCACGCCGATCCCGCGGGGCTGCTCGTTGATGTCCTGAAAAGAAACAGGAACAGGAAGGTCGCCGTGATCGCGTCGGTGACCGGCACCGAAGCCGATCCGCAGGTCTATTCGAAGCAGGTGAAAACCCTGCGCGCCGCGGGCGTGATCGTGGCGCCGTCGAACGCGGCGGCGGCCCGGCTGGCCGCGCAGCGGCGCTAGCTGCACGATCCGTCACGCACCCTCGCGCGCTTGTGGCTCGATGCGCTCGCTGGTACTCTGTGCAAATCCAACGAGGAGGTCGCCTCATGCGCAAAGCCACGCTTTCCCTGTTGCTGCTCGCCGGCGTGGGCCTGGCCCAGGCCGCCGAGCCTATCAAAATCGGGCTGGTGGCGGCGTTGAGCGGCCCGTCGGCCCAGTCGGGCGAGGCGATCACCCGCGGGCTCACCGTGGCGATCGACGAGATCAACGCCAGGGGCGGCGTGCTCGGGCGCAAGCTGGAGCTGGTGCGCCGCGACGACGAGTCCAGCCCGCCCAAGGGCGTCAGCGCCGCGCGCGAGTTGATCTACCAGGAGAAGGTGGCCGCGATCTTCGGCGGGCTCGACACGCCGGTGTCGCTCGCCTTCATTCCCATCATCAACAAGGAGCGCGTGCCGTACATGGGCGTGTGGGCGGCGGGAACGCCGATCACCCGCAACGGCGCCAAGGAAAACTACGCCTTTCGGGTGTCGGCGGTGGACATCATTGTCGACGAAGCGCTGCTCAAGTACGCGCAGAAGAAATACGGCGCGAGGAAGCCCGGCCTGATCCTCATCAACAACCCGTGGGGCGAATCGAACGAGAAGGGCCTGCGGCAGATGGCCAAGGCGCTCAACGTCGATCTCGCCGGCATCGAGAAGTTCGAGAACAGCGACGTGGACGTGGTGCCGCAGCTCACGCGACTGAAGAACAACGGCGCCGACAGCCTGATCCTGGTGGCGAACGCCGCCCCCGGGGCGCAGGTCATGAAGTCGCGCGAGCGCATGGGCTGGACCGTGCCGGTCGTCTCGCACTGGGGCATTTCGGGCGGCCGCTTCACCGAGCTCGCCGGTCCTTCGGCGAAGGATGCAGCCTTCGTCCAGACCTACAGCTTCTTCGGCAAGCAAAGCGAGGTCGGCCAACGGGTGCTGGAAGCGATGAAGCAGAAGTACGGCGTCAAGGGGCCTGAAGAGGTGTTCTCTCCGGTGGGCGTGGCGAACGCCTACGATGCCATGCATCTGCTCGCGCGCGCAATGCAGGGTGCGGGCAGCACCAAGGGCCAGGCGGTCCGCAAGGCGCTCTACGGGATAGAGGAATACAAGGGCCTCATCAAGACCTACCGCAAGCCCTTCAGCCCGCAGAACCAGGATGCGCTGCGGGCCGACGACTACGTGATGGTCCGCTTCGAAGGAAGCAAGATCGTCCCGGTGAACTGACCTCCCGGCGGCGGAAGCTGCCGTGGAGCTCGCTCTTTCCGCCCTGGTCACGGGCCTGGGGCTGGGCAGCATGTACGGGCTGCTGGCCCTCGGCTTTTACGTGACCTACGCGGTATCCAATACCGTCAACTTCGCCCAAGGCAGCACGATGATGCTCGGGGCGGTGATGGGATTCACCCTGGGAGTCACCTGGGGCTGGCCGTGGCCGGCGGCCATTGCCGGCGCCCTGCTCATATGCACCGCCTGGGGAATTGTGGTCGAGCTCGTCGGCGTGCGCCCCTTCGCCAGGCGCGGCTCCGACCTCTGGCTGATGGCCACGGTGGCGCTCGGCCTGATTCTCGAGAATGTGGTGCTGTTCAGCTTCGGCAAGGATCCGCGCGGGATGCCGGCCTCGGCCCTCACCGCCGCCGCGTTCCAGCTGGGCGGGCTGCGCGTTTCCCTGCTGCAGGTGACGATTCCCGCGGCGGGGCTGGCCATCGCGGTGGCGCTGCATGCGGTGACTCGGTACAGCAAAGCCGGCAAGTCGATGCTGGCCATCGTGCAAAACGCCGACGCGGCGCGCCTCATGGGCATCAATGTGCGGGCAGCAGTGCTCGGCGCGTTCGCGCTCTCCGGCCTGTTTGCCGGCATCGCCGGGCTGCTCATCGCGCCGCTGTTCACGGTCTCCGCCAGCATGGGTACGCTGTTCGGCATCAAGGCGTTCGCGGTGGCGATTCTCGGCGGCATCGCAAATCCGTGGGGCGTCGTGGCGGCCGGCCTGATCTATGGCACGGCCGAGGCGCTGATCACGGCCTCTTTAGGGTCGATCTACACGCAGATTCTCACCTTCAGCCTCGTCATCGTCGCGCTGGCGATAAGGCCGCACGGCTTGTTCGGCCGCGCGGGGGTCAAGAAAGTATGACGCAGCGGCTGTACGCCATCGTCGGCATCCTCGCCGCCGCCGCAGTCGCCGCCTGTTTCTTCGCCAACGGCTACCAGCTGTTCGTGATCGCGACGGTCGCGTTTACCGCGGTCGTCGGCGTCGGCCTCAACGTGCTGCTCGGCCTCGCCGGCCAGATCTCGCTGGGTCACGCCGGCTTCTATGCCATCGGCGCCTACGCCTGCGCGATCCTGACCACCCGTTACGGCTGGGACTTCTGGCTGGCGTTCCCGCTGGGCGGCGTGCTGGCGGCTGCGGCGGGGGCGCTTCTTGCGGTGCCGGCGCTGCGCGTGCGCGGCCCCTATCTTGCGATGGTCACCATCGCCTTCGGCTTCGTGGTCGAGCAGGGCGCGGCGGAGCTGCGGGATCTCACCGGCGGCTGGAACGGCATCATGGACATCCCGCGCCCCGCCGTATTCGGCACCACGCTGGACGAGCTGGGCCTGTGCATCCTGGGCATTGCGCTGGCGGCGGGGCTGGTTCTGCTGTTTGCCCGGCTGCGCGAAAGCAACTGGGGTCTCGCCATGCGGGCGACCCGCGACGCGGAGGTGGCGAGCCAGTCCGTCGGGCTGAATCTCGTCATGGTGCGCACTGCCGCCTTCGTGCTCTCCGCCTTTCTGGCCGGCATCGCCGGCGCGCTGTTCGCCGCCCTCAACAATTTCATCAGCCCCGAGTCGTTTCCCTTCTTCCAGTCGATCACCTTCCTGCTGGTGGTGCTCATCGGCGGGCCCGGCACGGTGCTCGGCCCGGTGGCCGGTGCCGTCGTCGTCGTGCTGCTGCCCGAGATGCTGGGGTTTCTCGAGGAATACCGGCTGCTGTTCTTCGGCGCGCTGCTGCTTGCGGTGCTGCTGGTGGCACCGGAGGGCATCATGGGCTTCGTCGAAAAGCGCCTGTTCCGGCGAGTGCCGCAGGCGCCGCGCGCGGCGCCGCGCGCGGTGCACGCGTTCCTCGTCCGCGAAGACGCACCAGAGGGCCTGCGCATCGAGGGGCTGTCGGTTTCCTTCGGCGGCACGCGCGCCGTGAGCGACGTGTCGCTCGAGGCGCGCGCCGGCCAGGTGACCAGCATCATCGGCCCCAACGGCGCCGGCAAAACCACGCTGCTCAACCTGGTCGGCGGCTTCTACAGCCCGCAAGCCGGCAGCGTGCACTTGGGCGAGGTTCGGCTGCCCCACGGCGAAACCCATCGCATCGCCCGTCTGGGCGTCGCGCGCACGTTCCAGACGACCCAGCTGTTCCCGCAGATGACCGTGCTGGAGAACCTCCTTATCGCGCTGCGGCGTGGCCGCCTCGTGTTCGGTGCGCCGCCAGGCGGGGAGCGCGCGCGGCTGGCCGAGGGCTTGCTCGCCTTCGTCGGCTACACCGCAGATGTGGGGCGCGCGGCGCGGGAGCTGCCGCACGCGGACCGGCGGCTGGTGGAGATCGCGCGCGCGCTCGCCATCCGGCCGAGCGTGCTCATGCTGGACGAGCCGGCGGCCGGCCTGGACGACGCCGACACGCAGCGCGTCGGCGAGCTTCTCAAGCGCATCGCCCAGGCGGGCGTCGCCGTGCTCATCATCGAGCACGACATGACCCTGGTCATGGGCATCTCGGACCACATCATCGTGCTCGATGCCGGCAAGCGAATTGCGGACGGCCGTCCCGCCCAGGTGCAGGCCAACCCGCTGGTACGCGCCGCCTATCTGGGAGAGGGCGAGCTGAGCATCGCCCGCCGCGGGCCGGCGCGCGCTGCGGGCCGCGAAACGGTGCTGGAAGTGAACGAAACCTCGGCGGCCTACGGCACCATCCAGGTGCTCTCCGGCATCGACCTCGACGTGCGCCAGGGCGAGTTGGTCGCGCTGCTCGGCGCCAACGGCGCCGGGAAGTCGACCCTGCTGCGCGCAATCTGCGGCCTGCACCGGCCGGTGCGCGGGCGCATTCTGCTTCTCGGCCGCGAGATTCAGCTCCTGGCCGCACACCGCATTGCGAGAGCCGGCATCACCCTCGTCCCCGAGGGTCGCCAGGTATTCCCCGAGCTCACCGTCGAAGACAACATCCTGCTGGGCGCGCGCACTCTCGACCGGAAAAAAGCAGCGGCCCAGGTGGAGCGTCTGATCACGCGGTTTCGTCTCTTGCAGAAGCTGCGGGGCAAGCGCGCGGGGCTGCTTTCCGGCGGCGAACAGCAGGTGCTCGCCATTGCCCGGGGCCTGGCGGCGCGGCCCAGCATCCTCCTCTTGGACGAACCGTCGCTCGGACTTGCCCCGGCCATCGTGGAGGAGCTGTACCGGCTCGTCGATGAGCTGCGCGCGGAGGGCGTTACCCTGCTGCTGGTGGACCAGATGGCGAGGCTCGCGCTGTCGATTGCCGACCGCGGCTACGTAATGCAGGGCGGCAGAATCGTGCATGCCGGCTCCGCCGAAAAGCTGCGAAGCGACGCTGCGCTGGAGAAAGCCTATCTTGGAGCTCATCCTTCGTAACGCGCATGCCGACGGCCATGGCGACCGGACGGTCGACGTGGCCATCGCCGCAGGGCGCATCGCCGCCATCGGCCCGGCGCTCGAGGCGCGCGCCGCGCGCGAGATCGACCTCGAAGGTCGCTTCCTATCGCCGGGGCTGGTGGAAACCCATGTGCACCTGGACAAGTCGTGCATCATGGAGCGCTGCGTATCCGCGCAGGGCACGCTCGACGAGGCCATCGCCCAGGTGGCAGCGGCCAAGGCCGGCTTTACCGCGCAGGACGTTCACGCGCGGGCTTCGAAGACGCTCGAGAAGTCGATTCTCCAGGGCATCACCCACATGCGCACCCACGTGGAAGTCGACCCCGGCATCGGGCTGCGCGGCCTGGAGGGCGTGCTGCCCCTGGTCGCCGACTACAAGTGGGCCATCGACCTGGAAATCTGCGTGTTTCCCCAGGAGGGCCTGCTCAACAATCCCGGCACCGAAGCGCTGATGATCGAAAGCCTGAAGCGCGGCGCGCGGGTGGTGGGGGCGGCGCCCTACTGCGACACCGATCCGCGCGGCCAGATCGACCGGGTGTTCGCCATCGCCCGGGACTTCGATGTGGATGTCGACATGCATCTCGACTTCTTTCTCGATTTCGAGCGCGGTCACCTGGATTACGTCTGCGAGCAGACGCGCCGCCATCGCTACGAAGGGCGCGTCGCTATTGGCCATGTGAGCACGCTGTCGGCCATGCCGGCGCCGCGCCTGGAAGAGGCGGCCCGACGGCTGACGCAAGCCGGGGTCGCAGTCACCGTGCTGCCTTCCACGGATCTCTTTCTCATGGGCCGCGGCATCGACCATAACGTGCCGCGCGGCGTGGCGCCGGCGCACCGGCTCGCGCGGGCGGGCGTCAATTGCTCGCTTTCCACCAACAACGTGCTCAACCCGTTCACGCCCTTTGGCGACTGCTCGCTGCTGCGCATGGCCAACCTCTATGCCAACGTGGCGCAGCTCGGCGCGCGCGACGCGATCGCCGAATGCTTCGAGCTGATCACCCACCGGCCGGCGCGCCTGCTCGGGCTCGAAGGCTACGGGATCGAAGTGGGTCACCCGGCCGACCTCGTGGCGTTCGACTGCAGCGACAGGGTGGCGGCGGTGGCGGAGCTGGCGACGCCGCTTTACGGATTCAAAGACGGGCGCATGACCTTCAGCCGCGCTGCAGCCACGCTCTACAGGCCCAGGTAAGCCTGGCGCACGCGGTCGTCGCGCAGCAGCACTTCGCCCGAGCCGCTCATCACGATGGGGGCTTCCGAATACTTCTCCACCCGCGTGGAGCACCGCCCCTGAAACGGTGGAGCGAGAGGTTTACCCCGGAGAACGCCCGACGTGTATCCTTGCGCTGGCCGTCTTGGGTCGACAAATGCGGACAGCTTACCTGCTCGCGAGCTTCGGGATAGCGCTTGCCGTCTCTCAGGCCGCGAGCGCCCAGGGCGACACATGGCGCTCGCTGACGCAGAAAGCGGAAATCCTGCATCAGCATGGCCACTACGATGACGCCGTCGTAGCGGTGAAGAAGGCGCTCGAGATCGCCGAACGCGACCTCGGCCCCGAGCATCCCGACGTGGCGACCTCGCTCAACTTCCTCGCCCTGCTGCACGAGACGAAAGGGGAGTACCCGGCGGCCGAAAGCTCGTACCAGCGCGCGCTCGCCGTCATGCAAAAGGCCCTCGGCCCGGAGCATCATTCGGTGGCCATCGCGGTCGGCAATCTGGCGGAGCTCTATAAGACGCAAGGTCGCTACGCCGAAGCAGAGTCCTTGTACCAGCGGGCCCTTGAGATCGCGGAGGGAGCCCTCGGGCCTCACCACCCGAATGTGGCCACCTCGCTCAACAATCTGGCGGGCGTGCACTACGTGCAAAGCCACTTTGCAGCTGCGGAGCCTTTGTACGAGCGCGCGCTTTCCATCCGGGAAAGGGCCCTCGGCCCCCACAATTCCGCCGTGGCCGCCTCGCTGAACAACCTCGCAGCCGTGCACAGGGCGCGTGGCGAGTACGCGGCGGCGGAGCCCTTGTACAGACGCTCGCTCGCGATCGCGGTCAAAAGTCTAGGCCCGCAGCATCCTGCCGTGGCGGTCGCGCTCAACAACCTGGCGGAGCTCCACGGGGCGCGAGGTGAGTACGCGGAGGCGGAGCTCCTGCACCAGCGCTCGCTGGCGATTCTGGAGGATGCGCTCGGTCCCGAGCACCCCGACCTGGACCAGTCGCTCAACTATCTGGCCGAGCTCTACGCGGCGCAGGAACAGTATGTCGCGGCGGAGCACTTGTTCAGGCGCTCGCTGGCGATACGGGTGAAGCATCTCGGCCCGGGCCACCTCGCCGTCGCCCGCGCGCTCGACAGCATCTCCAGGCTCTATACTTTGATGGGCAGGTTGGACGATGCAAGGAAGCTTTCCGATCGCGCCGCGAAAATCCGGGCGCAGCTGCGTTAGCAGCCTGGACCGTTCGCCGGTGCAAAGGAGGAATATGCGCATGGCTCGCCACCGCTCGATGCTTGCCGCCAGTCTCGCTGCCTGGCTTCTGGCCGGCTGCGCAACGCCAAGCGGGTCGCCGCCTCCGACGCACGCCGTGGCGGCGGTGGGCAAGGTGGTCGCGAGCCTGGGCGACGAGACCATGCAGCGCCTCGGCACGGACCGGTTTCGCGGCATGCCGGTGGTCGTGAGCACGGCGGGCACTTCCGGCAGCAGCGTCGAGCCCATCGTGGCGGAATTCCTGCGCACCCGCCTGCAGGAGCGAGGTGCGACGGTCAACGTGGCTTGCGCCGGACGATGCATGGAGATCGTCTTGCAGGAGTTCGCGACCAGCGCACCGAGCGTCTCGGGGCTGACCCCCGGCCAGGTTCTCACCGTGGCCACCGGCAGCATCCCGGTGCTCGGCAGCCTGACGCGCAGCTTCACCGACCGCGAGCGCGAGGCGGAGCGCGCGGCGGCGCGCACCACCGGCCTATTGGTCACTTTCGCCGCGCGCGAGGGCAACAACTACGTGGCGCGCAGCCACGTGGTCGCGGTCGTCTCGACGAGCAGCGGCGACGTGGCGCTCGAGCGGAAATAGGGCGAGCGCGCTGCCTCAGGCCGGCTTGACGCCGATCAGCAGGCGCCAGGCCCCACGCCTTGCTCGCCTGCCAAGGTTCCCTTCATGCGCGAGCGAAGCGCAGCGCGCGCTGCGGCGATTGATTCAGCAACGCCTCGATTTCCGCGAACGTGCGGGCGACGTCGCCGACATGAACCGGTACACCGAGCTGCCGCGCGATCTGCGAGGCGGAGAACAAGCCGCGCACCGCGTGACAGGAATCGCCCGCGACGGGCTCGACCGCCAGGGCGTGCTGGCGGTTCGTGCGCCGCAGGGTGGCCACGACGTCTCCCACCCGGGCGTTGAGCACGTCGCGCATCTGCATCACCTCGAGCGTTTCGCGCAGCGTCGCGACATCGCCTACCTCGATCTCGCTGTGCCGGGCGCCTCTTTGATGCACGAGCTGCATCGGTTTTTCGCCGAGAACGTCGCTTGCGGTAATGAGCCCCAGCACGATGTCGGGATCTTCCACCACGAGCAGCAGGCGGATGCCGTTTTCGATCATCTTGCGATTCGCCTCGCTGATCGGCACCCGCAGGCCGATCGTCACCGCGGCGACGCGCCGAAAATCCGTCATCGCGGCGACAGCGGGCGTATCGAGCGTCACGCGCTCAGGGAAGGCGCCGGGGCGGTGATGGAGGCACGCGTCGTCCGCGAGCCCGGGAGTGGGAACTGGAATGAAGCGCTTCATGGCGACGTTCCTGGAATGAAGGGGCTGTGTCTACTGCGGATACTTTAGGAGCGACCGAGGCGGCGAAAGTGCGTTTACGCACCTCATGTCACTTACGGACCGCGGCTTTGGGCGGATCGAGCCTCAGTACGTTCCCCTCCGCCTGGTTGCGATCCCGGGCGCGCTTGCGCTGCTCGCGCCGGATTTTCTCGAAAGTTTTGCCGACGTCGGTCGCGAAACTCGGACGGTAGCGGAAAGAGGAATCGAGGATGCGTTTCATGACGGCAGCCTAGACCGGATCCGCGGCGTGCAGCGATGCCGACCAGGCAAGCACGACCACGACGAGTAAGCGCGGCAGCATTTTCATTGCCGATCTTCGGCGCCGCCGGCGATGCCAGGACTGCGTTCCCTCACGTGGGAGGGGGCACTGGCTTTCTGCGTCTGCTCGAGCTCGGTGAGCCTCTTTCGCAGCGCTTCGAGCCGCGCTTTCAGCTGCACCTTGAGTTGCGAATACTTGTCCGCCATGCGCCGACTTTAGGCAGGAAGTCGGGCGGCGGAAGTGCGTTAACGCACAGGATCCGCGCTGCGGCGGGAAGGCCGATGCCAGCCGGCGCCGATGTTCAGCCGGCGCGCGGCATCTCCCCCCGCAGAGGTTTCGCGGCTTTCCTGCTCTGGAGGACGATCACCGCCACCACGGCAAGCAGCAGCAGCGTTCCCAGCGTGACGCATCCCGAGGCCAGCATCTGGTTCGACAGCTCCCGCCCCATGAACAGCTTCGACGTGAGCGTGTTCAGGGCGAAGCTTGCGCACAGCAGCGGAACGACGGCGCGCCATGCCTCGCGGTGCCTGATCAGGTACGCGGTGATCGCCATGTGCGGCAACAGCAGGACGACGAAATGGGACTTGCTGGATACCGGCGAGAGCAGCAGCATGCTGATCAGTATGACCGACGCGCCCCACAGTAAAGCGCCTTCCACTTTCGCCGCGAGCAGCAGGACCGCGAGCGCCGCCAGTCCGTAGACGAGATATACGGCATACAGAATCCTCCGGGCATGCGCGGCGAATTCCGGGTCCAACCGTCCATGCACGATGTTGAAGACGAAGCCCTTGAGCGATTGGTTGAGAAGGCCCACATCCTTCAACAGGGGATAGTAGGCATCCGGCGAAGTCCCCAGGAGCCCGCCGATCGCGACATCCATGATCCACGTTTGCAGGAAGCCGGGTCCGGGCTTATTGGGTGTGAAGAATACGTCCGGCAGCAAGGACAGGGCTAGCCACGCGCCGACGCTCAGCGCGAAGATTTTCCATTTCCGCAGGAAAAGGGCGTATAGGAGCATCAATGCGGGGGTCGGTTTCAGCGCGGTCGCCGCGGCGAGGCTCGTCGCGGCGGCAAGGGTCCTGTTCTGCGACAAGCCGTAGAGCCCCACGAGGATGAAGAAGAACACCAGCGCGTCGTAGGCCTGGTTCTCGAACACGGACAAGACGAACTTCAGGCTCAGGACGACGGAGAACAATCTCAGCCAGAACAGCTCCTCCCGCGCCACCTGGAAGGTTCTGACCGCGAGCATTTCGCACATCCTGAAGCAGCCGTAGGTGGCGCTCACCAGTACCCCGTACCAGACCACGTTCCTCGCCCACATGGGCAGGAACGTCAGCGGGACCATCAGCAGGGCAAACAGCGGCGGGTAGGGGAAGGCGCTGGCGCACGTCGCCAGGTGCTCTCCCCTCATCAGGCAGTCCCCGGCCGGCGAAAACGTGGGCATCATCCCCCAGTCGTATTCGGCGAAGCGGAAATAGTAAAGAACGATCACCAGCCCGAGGACGACCCGTGGGACCATGGAACGCCTCGCGGCAGGCGCTGCGGCGGCGGAATCGGGTGATGGATTCACGAGGGACCTGCGCCGACGACCCGGGCGCTGGCGACCCAGCGCAGCGTGCGCCTCAATCCTTCCTCGAAAGACGTGGTCGGCGCCCAGCCGAGCTCGGCGCGGGCAAGCCCGATGTCGAGCACGTTGGCGGGCACATCGAAGTTGCGCGCCGGAACGTGGCGCCGCTCGACCGGCCGGCCGATCACCGTTTCGATCGCGGCGAGGATGTCGTTGAGGTCGCGGCCGACGCCGCTGCCGATATTGATGACCCTGTGCGCGCCGCGATGATCCAGCGCCCGCACCATCGCTTGCGCGACATCGCCCACGTACAGGTAGTCCCGCACCACGCTGCCGTCGCCCCAGATTTCGATCGGCTCGCCGCGATACGCGCGGTGGAGGAAGGTGGTCACCGCGCCCTGCCCCGACGCGACGCGCTGGCGCTCGCCGAAGGGATTGGCGATGCGCAACGCGCAGTAGTCCACCCCGTGCAGGACGCGATAGAGCTCCAGGTACTTTTCGATGGTCAGCTTGCCGATGCCGTAGGACGTGATCGGGTGCGTCGGATGACCCTCGGTGATGGATGCCGCGCGCGGCACGCCGTAGACCGTGCCACCGGAGGAAGCAAAGACGATCTTGCAGCGGCCCTCGCGCCGGCAGGCTTCCAGCAAGTGCAGCGTGCCGATGATGTTGTCGGCAACGTCGCGCGCCGGATTCTGGTTCGAGGACTGCGGCAACGTCGTCGATACGAGGTGGAAGACTCCCTGGCAGCCCGCGACGGCGGCCGCGACATCCGCGGGATCGAGAAAATCTCCGCGCAGCCACTCGATGTCGCGGTGTCCGGGAGTGCCGTGCGCGAAGCCCCGGTCGCTGATGTCGAAGACGCGCACGGCATGCCCCGCGGCAAGCAGCCGCTCGGCGATGTGCGAGCCCATGAAACCGGCGCCGCCGAGCAGCACGCACTTCATCGGAACGGGTATGCGTGACTCATGTGATTACCGGGGGGTTTGGAGTCCGGACGCGAGGAGCGCGCTCAACGATCGTGGCGCGTTCCTCGAAGGTCGTGTGCATGACGATGTAGAGCGGCCTCTTCTTCGCCTCCTCGAACGTCTTGCCGAGGTAGACGCCGATCACGCCGAGGATGGCGATGATGATGCCGCCGATGAAGTAGATCGAGACGATGAGGCTGCTCCAGCCGGTGATCGGCGATCCATAAAGCAGCGCGCTCACGAGGATGTACAACCCGTAGCAGAACGCGAGGAACGCGATGATGAACCCCAGCCGTACCGACAGCCGCAGGGGCTTGTCCGAGAAGGCGATGACGACGTCGAAGCCGAGCTTCAGCAGCTTCGACAGCGTGTAGGTCGTCTCCCCTGCGTAGCGCCTGGCCTGCTGGACACCGACATAGGCAGTCGGAAATCCCATCCAGTGCAGCAGGCCCGTCGAGTACCGCAGCTGCTCCCGCATCCGGCGGAAGTTCTCGACCACCTTGCGAGACAGTATGCGGAAATTGCCGGGAGTCTCATACGCGACATCCGCGAAATACTCGAGCAGCCTGAAGTACAAATTGGACCCCCAGCGCTTCAGCAGCGCGTCCCGGTGCCTGTCGCGCTGTGCGTGCACCACGTCGTAGCCCTCCCGCGCCTTGGCGTAGAGGCGCGGAATGTCCTCCGGCCGGTCCTGCAGGTCGCAATCCATCACCACCACCCAGTCGCCGTCGCAGTGGTCGAGCCCCGCGGTAATGCCGTAGTGCTGGCCGAAGTTGCGGCTGAACTGGATGCCCTTGACCCGGGGGTCGCGCTGGGCGAGGCTGCGGATGATTTCCCACGAGCGATCGCCCCCGCAGTCTTCGACCATGATGATCTCGAAGTCCTGCGTGATGCCCGGGAGCACGGAGACGAGCCGGTGGTAGAGCTCCTCGAGACAGGCCTCGGCGCGGTAGACCGGCGTGACGATGGAAACATGCGGCATCGTTGACGCACGATAGCAAAAGCGCAGTGCCGCGGAAAGACCGACGACAGCATGGCTGTGCGCGCCATTCAAAGTGGTCCGTCAGCTGAGTCCAAAACGTCGCGAGACAGTCTGGTCCCAATCCCGTGGGCATTACCTCACCGTGGCCGCGGGGAAGAAGTAGCGGAGCTATTTCGTCGCCACCAGGAAGATGTCCTGGCCCGCGGCCGGGTCACTGCGCCCCGCCCGGTACTCGAGGTGCCGCCGTACCCACGAGACCATGACGCTGGCCGCCGCCCGAGCGGCGGCTCCCGGTGCTCGCGAACCCCCGAGTTCGTCGCTCGCGCGGTAGACCCCCGCCGATTCGGCCGATAGTGTGCGCACGTTCACGGAGCGCAGGCCGGCGAGACCGGCGCAGCGCTCCAACGCAGCTGGTGTGAACAGATGGAGGTGCCTCGGGGGCTCCAGCCCGCGCCAGTTCCGTCCGTAACGGCGATGCGCCAGGCCGGCCGCGTTCGGCGTCGATAGAACCAATCGACCCCCGGCACGCAACAGCCGGGCACATTCCCGGAGCAGAGCGATCGGGTCATGTACATGCTCCAGGACCTGGCTCAGCGCGACCGCGTCGAACGCGTCCGCCGGATAGCGCAGCGCAACCAGATCTCCGACATCCACCCGCAAGCCGTACCTGCGGCGCACGCGCTCGGCCACTGCGGGATCGAAGTCCGTGCCCTGCACTTCCCAGCCCGCCGCGTGCATGCGGTGCAGGAAGCGTCCGGAGCCGGATCCGACCTCGAGCAGCCTTCCCGGCCGCATGTCGCCGAGGAACATCACGCGCAGGGCGCGGCGCTGGCGTGCGAGACCGGTCGCGAGATCGACGGCGCGGCTCGCGAGCTTGCAGGTTGCATTGAGCGCGCTCAGCCCGGTCTGTCGCGCGCCCCGCTTGCGATTGCCGTGCGTATGGTAGTTCGCGTATGCCTTGATGAGGTCAGCCGCGAGCGGCTTCGGGTCGAGCCACAGCATGCCGCAGGCCGTGTCGGGGCAGTGCACCATGCGCCACGTGCCGGGTGTGCCGTACAGATCATCCACCAGCGCGTCGTACAGCTCGACGCCCTGCCGGCCGCAGGCGATGCAGTCGGGACTGGGCGCGCTGCGGATGACGTCTCGTGCCTGTGCATTCGCGGCCATGCGTGCTGTCCGATCGCGGGTAGTTTGGCATGGCGCACGTGTAAAATCCCCGGACACTTCCGCGTTCTTGAAAGGATCGCCCCATGCGAGTCATGCTTTCACTGCTTGCGGCAACCCTGATGGGCGGCTGCGCCCTGGTGGATCTCACTCCCGCCGGCGCGGGGGTACGCCTGGCGAGCCCCGAGGCGGTGGTGACCTGCACCAGCCTGGGCCGGATCACGGCGAGTGTGGTGCACAAGGCGGGCTTTATTCCGCGCCACCCCGACGCGGTGCAGGACAACATCAACGTCACGGCCCGTAACGCCGCCGCCGACATGGGCGCGGACACCATCGTGCCGGCCTCGAAGGTCGAGGACGGCAAGCAGACGTTCGACGTGTACCGCTGCCTGAGGCGCTAGCAGCGCCACGGGGGCGGACGGGGCGCTTGCTTGCGCCCCCGATACTGTATATAAATACAGTATTGGAGTTGCCCCGTGACTGTTCCGACCGCGTCGCTCGAAGCCATCCTTCATCGTCACCCCGTCTGGCGCGGCGCGGGCCTGGCGCCCGCGGCGCGGGCCGTGCCGAGCGGCCACGCCGCGCTCGATCGCGAGCTGCCCGGGGGCGGCTGGCCCGCGGGGGCGCTGACCGAGCTTCTGTGCGCGCGCCATGGCGTCGGCGAGCTGCAGCTCGTCATGCCCGCGCTCGTCGCGCTGACGCGCGCCGAGGGACGCATCGCCTGGCTCGCACCGCCGCACCTGCCTTACGCGCCGGCCCTGGCGGCCGCCGGCCTGCGCCTTGAGTTCCTGACTGTCGTCCGCGCCCCGGGCAGGCGCGATGCGCTGTGGGCGGCCGAGCAGGTGCTGCGGGCGGGAGCCTGCCGGGGGCTGCTCCTGTGGCTGCCGCGCGCCGGCTACGGCGAGCTCAGGCGCCTGGCCGTGGCCGCGGAGGCGGGTGCCGCGGTCGTGCTGGTGTTCCGGCCGCCGCAGGCCGCGCAGGAGGCTTCGCCCGCGCCCCTGCGGCTGGCGCTCGAGCCCGATGGCGCACAGCTCGCCGTACGCATTCTCAAGCGCCGGGGCGCGCAGCTCGCTGCGCCCCTGCGCCTCACGATTCCGAGACCTGTCCATGCTGTGGGTGGCGCTTTGCTTTCCCCGTCTCGCCCTCGAAGCGCGGTTGCGCGGCTGTGCCTCGCCTGAGGCGGCGGGGGAGCCCTGGGCGGTCGTCGAGGACCGCGCGCTGCTCGCCTGCAATGCCGCTGCCCGCGCCTTGGGCGTGCGCCCGGGAGGTGCGTTGGCGGCGGCCTGGGCGCTGGCGCCGGGATTGCGCACCCTGCCGCGCGACGCCGTCGCGGAAACGCGGGCGCTCGAAGCCATCGCAACCTGGGCGGGACAGTTCACGCCCAGGGTCTCGCTCGAGCCGCCGCACGCCGTGCTGCTCGAAGCCGAGGGCAGCCTGCGGCTGTTCGGCGGCGCCGCCGGCCTCATGGCGCGCCTGCGCAGCGGCCTCGAAGAGCTCGGCTTCGACGCGCTCGCCGCCGCCGGCCCCACGGCGCGCGCGGCCCTGTGGCTCGCCCGGGGCGGCACGCAATCCCTTGAAGCGCTGCCGGTCGAGGCGATCGATGCCGCGCCGGAGACGCTCGAGCTGCTGCAGCGGATCGGGATACGTACGCTGGGCGAGCTGATGCGACTGCCGCGCGCGGGCGTCGCGGCGCGTTTTGGCCCATCGCTGCTCGCGGCGCTGGACCGCGCTTCGGGCGCAGCGCCCGAGCCGCGCACCTTCTTCATGCCGCCCGAGCGCTTCAGCGCGACTCTGGAGCTGCCGGCACCGGCGAGCGAGGCCGAGCGCGTGCTGTTCGCCGCGCGCCGGCTGCTCGCGCAGATGGAGGGGTTCCTCGCCGCGCGCCAGGCCGGGGTGCGGCGCTTCACGCTCGGCCTGCTGCACCGGGGCCGGCCGCCCACGCTTCTCGACATCGGATTTTCCGCGCCGCGCCGCGACGTCGAGCACTGCCTGCGGCTGCTGCGCGAGCGCCTGGACCGGCTCCCTCTGGTTTGCCCGGCCGAGGCGATCCGCCTCGAGGCCAGCGGACTCGCGCCGCTCGTCGACGCGGCCCCCGGCCTGTTCGGCGATCCGCGCAGCGAGGCCGAAGGCTGGGAGCGGCTCACCGAGCGCCTGCAGGCGCGGCTGGGCGAAGCCCGGGTGCACGGGCTGGCGACGCACCCGGAGCATCGCCCCGAGCGCGCCTGGCGCGCGACGCCCGCCGGCGGCGCGGCGGGTGCGGCCGAGGCGCCGCCCGGATCGCGCCCGCTGTGGCTGCTCGAGCCACCGCGCCGGCTCGAGGAAGGCGATTTCGCCGTGCTCGCGGGGCCCGAGCGCATCGAGTCGGGCTGGTGGGACGGCGAGGACGTGGCGCGCGATTACTTCATCGCCGCGCGCGGAGGCAGCCTCGCCTGGATCTTCCGCGCGCGCGAGGGCTGGTTCCTGCATGGATGGTTTGCCTGAGTACGCCGAGCTGCACTGCCTGTCGAACTTCTCCTTCCTGCGCGGCGCCTCGCATCCCGGGGAGCTGGTGGCGCGGGCGGCCGCGCTCGGCTACGCGGCGCTCGCGCTCACCGACGAGTGCTCGCTCGCCGGCATGGTGCGCGCGCACGTCGCGGCCCGGGAGCACAAGCTCAAGCTGATCGCCGGCACCGAGCTGCGGCTCGAGGACGGCACGCGGCTGGCGCTGCTGGCCACCGACCGCCGTTCCTATGGAACGCTCTGCAGCCTGATCACGACGGGACGCAGGCGCGGTAAAAAGGGCGCTTATGTCCTGGCGCGCGCCGATGTCGAGGCTTGCGCCGCAAGCGGGCTGCTCGCGTTGCTGCTCGAGGGAGACGCGCACTGGCTCGCCGGGCATTTCTCCGGGTGCGCCTGGATCGCGGTGGAGCTGCATTGCGGGCCCAACGACCGCGCCCGGCTCGAATCGCTGCGCGCGCTCGCGCGCGCCAGCGGCCTGCCGCTGGCGGCGGCCGGCGACGTGCACATGCACCTGCGCTCGCGCCGGCGGCTGCAGGACGCGCTCACGGCGATCCGCCTCGGCACGCCGCTCGAGCGCTGCGGTCGCGCCCTGTTTCCGAATGCCGAGCGGCACCTGCGCGCGCGTGTGCGCTTGGCGCAGCTTTATCCGCCGGAGCTCCTTGCCGAGAGCGCGGCCATCGCCCGGCGCTGCGATTTTTCGCTCGATGAGCTGCGCTACGAGTATCCCGAAGAGCTGGTACCGGCCGGAAAAACGCCGTCCGGGCATCTGGCCGAGCTCACCGCGCAGGGGCTCGCCTGGCGCTTTCCCGGCGGCGTGCCGCAGAAAGTCAGAGCGCTGGTCGACTACGAGCTCGCGCTGATCGCCGAGCTCGGCTACGAGGCGTTCTTCCTCACGGTGCACGACGTCGTGCGCTTCGCGCGCGGGCGCGGCATCCTGTGCCAGGGTCGCGGCTCGGCGGCGAATTCGGCGGTGTGCTACGCGCTCGGCATCACCGAAGTGGACCCGGGGCGCCTGCAGACGCTGTTCGAGCGCTTCGTGTCCAGGGAGAGAAACGAGCCTCCCGACATCGACGTCGACTTCGAGCACCAGCGGCGCGAGGAGGTGATTCAGTACCTCTACGCGAAGTACGGCCGCAGCCGCGCCGCGCTCGCCGCCACCGTGATCTGCTACCGCCCGCGGAGCGCCGTGCGCGACCTGGGCAAGGCGCTCGGTCTCGCCCCGGAGCAGGTGGAGCGTGCGGCCGGATCGCTCGCCTGGTGGGACGGGCGCCGGGTGCTGCCCGAGCGGCTCGCCGAGGCGGGCCTCGACCCGGCGAGCCCGGCGCTCGAGCGGCTCGTGGCGCTCGCGGGCGAGCTGGTGGGCTTCCCGCGCCACCTGTCGCAGCACGTCGGCGGCTTCGTCATTTCGCGCGGACCGCTCGCCGAGCTGGTGCCGATCGAGAACGCCGCCATGCCCGAGCGCACCGTGATCCAGTGGGACAAGGACGACCTCGAGGCGCTCGGGCTGCTGAAGGTCGATGTCCTCGCGCTCGGCATGCTCTCGGCGATCCGCCGCGCGCTGGATTTTCTCGGCCTGCAGATGCACGAGGTGCCCGCGGAGGATCCCGCCGTGTACGCCATGATCCAGAAGGCGGACACGGTCGGCGTGTTCCAGATCGAATCGCGCGCGCAGATGAGCATGCTGCCGCGCCTGCGGCCGGCGAGCTTCTACGACCTGGTGATCGAGGTGGCGATCGTGCGCCCCGGGCCGATCCAGGGCGGCATGGTGCATCCGTACCTGCGCCGGCGCCGCGGCCTGGAGCCGGTGAGCTATCCAAGCGCCGCGGTGCAGGGGGTGCTGGAACGCACGCTGGGGGTGCCGATTTTCCAGGAGCAGGTGATGCAGCTTGCCGTGGTCGCGGCCGGCTTCACGCCGGGCGAAGCCGACCAGCTGCGCCGCTCGATGGCGGCGTGGAAGAGGAAAGGTGGTCTCGAGCCCTTCAGGGAGCGGCTGGTGCAGGGCATGCTCGAGCGCGGCTATCCGCGCGAGTTCGCCGACGCCATCTACCGCCAGATCCTCGGCTTCGGCGAGTACGGCTTTCCCGAGTCGCACTCGGCGAGCTTCGCGCTGCTGGTGTACGTCTCGGCCTGGCTCAAGCGCCACCATCCGGCGGCGTTCTGCGCCGCGCTGCTCAACAGCCAGCCGATGGGCTTCTATGCGCCGGCGCAGCTCGTGCAGGACGCGCGGCGCCACGGCGTCGAAGTGCGCTCGCCCGACGTTTGCGCGAGCTCCTGGGACTGCACGCTGGAGCACGGGACGCTGCGCCTGGGGCTGAGCAGGGTCGGCGGGCTGGCGCAAGCCGCGGGCGCAAGGATCGTCGCGGCGCGGGCGCAGGGCGCGTTCGTTTCGGTGGCGGATCTTGCGCGCCGCGCCGCGCTCGACCGGCGCGACCTCAGGTGCCTGGCGGCGGGCGGCGCGCTCGCCGCGCTCGCCGGGCACCGGCGCCAGGCGCACTGGGCCGCGGCGGGCATGGTGCAGGCGGCGGGCGTGCTGCGCGAGGCGCCCGTCGACGAGCCGGCGCTCGTACTGCCGCCCCCCGGCGAGGGCGAGGATATCATCGCCGACTACGCGAGCCTCGGCCTGAGCCTCGGCCGGCATCCGCTGGCGCTGCTGCGCCCGCGCCTGCGCCGTCTGGGCCTCCTGCCGGCGTCGGCGGTCCACGCCCGCGCGCACGGCAGCCAGGCGCGCGCCGCGGGACTGGTGACCTGTCGCCAGCGCCCGGACACGGCGAGCGGCGTGATTTTCGTCACCCTGGAGGACGAGACCGGCTGCGTCAACGTGGTGGTGTGGCGCGACCTCATCGAGCGCCAGCGCCGCGAGCTGCTGGGCGCGCGGCTGCTCGCGGTCGAAGGCAGAATCGAGCGCGACGGCGCAGTCGTGCATCTGATCGCCCGCGAGCTGAGCGATCGCAGCGCGCTGCTGGGGCAACTGTTCGCGCCCTCGCGTGATTTTCACTGAGCCGCCTAAGCCCCTGACCGGCTTTGACATTGCGCCGCATCCGGCGCCGGCGCAGCCTTTATAATCGCCCGCCAATGACCAAAGCCAATCCCACCGTCACCGTCGCCAAGGACCTGGCGGACCTGATTCCCGTATTCTTCAAGAACCGCCACAAGGAGCTCGAGTCGCTGCGCCGCGCGCTCGCCGGCGCGGACTTCGATCAGCTGCGCCATCTCGGGCACCGCATGAAGGGGGTCGGCACGTCCTACGGCTTCACCACGGTCTCGGAGATCGGCAAGCGCATCGAGGATGGCGCGCACAGCTCGGACCGCGCCGCCATCGACGCCTGCATTGGCGAGTACGCGGACTACCTGTCCAAAGTGCAGGTGGTCTATGAGTAAAGTGGCGGGGGCGCGCAAGGCGCCTCCCGCGCAGCCGCAGTATCGCGTGCTGGTGGTCGATGACGACCCCGACATGGTGGGTTACCTTGCGCGGCTGCTGCAAAGCGAAGGCATGGCGGTCGAGACCGCCGCCGACGGCGCCGCCGCGCTGTCCCTCGTCAGCGCGACCTCCCCTGACCTGGTCCTGCTCGACGTCATGATGCCCGGGGCAAGCGGATTCGATGTCTGCCGCAAGCTGAAGGGCGACGAGGCGACGGCGCTCATTCCCGTCGTCCTGGTCACCTCGCTGGAGGACAGCGAGAGCCGCGTGCGCGGTATCGAGGCGGGCGCCGACGACTTTCTCTCCAAGCCGGTAAAGCGGGAAGAGCTTATCGCGCGCGTGAAGACGCTGCGCCGGCTGCACGACACTCGCAAGGAGTTGGAAAGCCGGCGCCTGACGGCCGAGGTGCAGCGCAAGGAAGCCATCCGCAAGGCGTTTTCGCGCTACATCTCGCCGCGTCTGGCGGATCGCATTGCCGAGGCCGCCGGCGAGCAGGGCGACCCGTTCCAGGGCCGCGCCCAGCGCACGAACCTGGTGGCGCTGTTCGCCGACCTGCGCGGCTTCACGCGCCTGACCGAGAAGAACGAGGTAGGCGAGGTGGTCGGCATGCTCAACGAGTACTTCGGCATCCTCACCGACGCCGCCTACCAGCACGACGGCACCATCTTCAACATGGCCGGGGACAGCCTGCTGGTGGGCTTCAACGTGCCATTCCCGCAACCCGACGCCGCCGAGCGCGCCTGGCGCACCGCGCTCGAGATGGTGGGCCGCTTCGCACCGGTGGCGGCGGGCTGGCACCGCAAGCTCGGGCTCGAGCTGGGCGTGGGCGTCGGCATCTGCGCGGGCGAGGCCATCATCGGCAATGTCGGCTCCGAGCATTATGCGAGCTACACCATCATCGGCAACCCGGTGAACACCGCGGCGCGGCTCATGCAGATGGCCGCGGCCGGAGAAGTGCTCATCTGCGGGCCGGTGTTCGAGCGCATCCGCCGCCTGCTCTCCGGCCATCGCGTGGACGGGCGCGGCGACGTGGCGCTTCGCGGCCGTTCCGAGCCGATCCCGGTGTTCGCGGTGCAGGCGGCGGCGGAGGCCTCGGCGTGAGAGTCCTGGTCATCGACGACGATCCCGATCTGCGCAACCTGCTGGTGCATTACATCCGCCAGCAATGGCCGGGCGGCGACGTCGAGGAGTACGACCCGCTCGAGCGCGACAAGCCGGGCGCCGACTTTGCGCTCGGCGCCTACGACGTCATCATTCTCGACTACATGCTCGGGCGCGGCGACGGGCTGAAATGGCTCGTGGACTTCAAGAAGCGGCCCGACTGCCCGCCGATCATCTTCCTCACCGGCGCGGGCAACGAGATCATCGCCGTGCGCGCCATGAAGGCCGGCGCCGACGAGTATCAGCGCAAGCAGGAGCTCACCAAGGAGCGCCTGATCACCGCCATCCGCGATGTCGCGCACGACAGGATCGAGAAGACCGTGCCGCCGGAGATCGCCGCGCGCATGGAGGGCCATATCCTCGGCGCGCGCGTCAGGATCCCGGGCATCAAGGTGCTGCGGCTGATCGGCGAAGGCGGCATGTCCCGCGTGTACCTGGCGTCGCGCGAGTCGGACGACGAGCCGCTGGTGGTGAAGATACTGCGCAGCGAAGTCACGCAGGACAAGCGCTCGCTCGCGCGCTTCATCGAGGAGTACAACCTCGTGGAGCGCATCCGCACGCGCCACGTGGCACGCATCCACGGTCACGGCGTGTCCGAGGACAATGCCTACCTGGTGATGGAATTCTTCGACGGCGGCGACCTCAACAAGCGCTTGGCGGGCAAGGCCCTGCCGCCCGAAGAGGCGCTGCGCATCTTCCGCGAGCTGATGTTCGCGCTGGGCGATATCCACGAGCAGGGCATCCTGCACCGGGACCTGAAGCCGCAGAACCTCATGTTCCGCGCCGACGGCAGCCTGGCGATCGTCGATTTCGGCATCGCCAAGCACATCGACTCCATCGACCAGACCAACAAGGGCGAGATCCTCGGCACGCCGCGCTACATGAGCCCGGAACAGGTGCAGGGCAGGGCGCTCGATCTGCGCACCGACATCTACAGCGCGGGCGTCCTGCTGTACCAGATGATCCTGGGTGCGCATCTGTTCGAGGGCGAGACCGCGGTGGAAGTGGCGCTGCACCACCTGAATACGCAACCGCCCGCGCTTCCCGCGCGCCTGGAGCGCTACCAGCGCCTGTTCGACAAGCTGCTGGAGAAGGACCGCGATGCGCGCTTTCGCAACGCCGACGAGGTCATCGGCTATCTGTCGCGCAAGTTCTACCAGGGTCAGTAGTCCCGCAGCCACCCGCGGTCCCGTGAAAAAGAAGATTCCCGTCCAGGAACTGCAGATCGGCATGTACGTCGGCGAGCTGGACCGCCCGTGGCTCGGCACGCCGTTCCTGTACCAGGGGTTCGTCGTGCGCACGCCGCAGGAGCTCGAGGAACTCAAGAAGTACTGCCGCGAGGTGTACATCGATACCGAGAAGGCCGAGGCCGCCGGCGCGAAGCCGGCGGCGGGCGCAGCGATCGCCGGGCTGCCGGGCACCGGGCGCGTGCTGCACCGCGAATCCGTGGCAGTGGAGGGCGAGTGGCCCAAGGCCAGGGAGGCGCTGCAGGGCGCGAGCGCGGCACTTGGCGAGGTGTTCGAGTCGGTGCGCGTCGGCAAGCTGCTCGAGGCGTCCCAGGCGCGCTCGGCGGTGGGCAACATGACGCAGAGCATGCTGCGCAATCCGGATGCGCTGATGCTGTTTTCGGCGATGCGCCGGCGCGGCGGCTACCAGCTCGAGCGCGCGATGGACGTCTCGGTCTACATGATCGCGTTCGCGCGCTTTCTCGGCATGGACGAGAGCGATGTCGAGCGCGCGGGCCTCGTCGGCCTGCTGCAGGACATCGGCATGCTGGACCTGCCGCCGGCGATGCTGCAGAAGGTCACGCGGCTCGAGCCGGCGGAGTTCAAGATCATCCGCGGCCACGCGACGCGCGGCCGGGAGATCCTCGCCGAGGCGAGCGGCCTGCCCGCAGAGGTGGCGCAGCTCGCCGCGCTGCACCACGAGCGCTACGACGGCTCTGGCTATCCCGCCGGACTGAAGGGCAATGCGCTCGGCGTGATCGGCGCCATCGCCGGCATCGTCGACACCTTCGATGCGCTGACGGTAAAGCGCCCGTACGCCGAAGCGATGTCGCCTTCGAACGCGCTCAACCTGCTGTTCAGGATGCGCGCCCGCGCGTTCCACCCGCAGCTCGTCGAGCAGTTCATCCGCTGCATCGGCTATTTTCCCGTCGGCAGCATCGTCGAGCTGAACACCGGCGAAGTCGGCGTGGTGGTGGCGCAGAATACCGAGCAGCGGCTGCAGCCCAAGGTGATGGTGGTCCGGGATGCGCGGGGCCAGCCGTTGCGCCCGCAGAAGTTCCTCAATCTGGCGAAGCTGCCGAAGGCGACCGAGGACGAGCCCTATCGCATTCGCCGCACCCTGGAATTCGGGCGCGCCGGCGTGTCGGTCGCCGAGGTCGTCGCCGGCTAGGCGCGCGCTAGGGAAGCGTGCGCCAGATGGCGCGCAGCTGCTCGGGCAGATCCTTGGGCGAAAAGGGCTTGGACAGCACCCCGGCCGCGCCCATCCCGCGCAACTCGTCGAGCTCGCGCTGCGACGCCTTGGCGGTGATGAACACGACCGGCATGTCCCGCAGCCCTTCCGTTTCGCGCATGCGCCTGAAAAGCGTCGGCCCGTCGATCACCGGCATCATCCAGTCGAGCAGCACCAGATCCGGCTGGAAGGCGAGGATGCCGTCGATGGCCGCCGCCGGATCGCCGATGATGGATACCTCCATCTTGCCGATGCGCTCCAGCGACAGGCGCGCCACGCGTTGAATGTCGTCGTCGTCTTCGACGTAGCAGATCCTCTGCAGCGGTCGATCGGGCATTCAGACCTCTCCTCAGGTGGAAATCGCGTCGACCAGCACCGGCAGCTCGAAGTGGAAGGTGGTGCCGCCGCCCGGCCGGTCGTCGAAGCCGATGCGGCCGCTCATCAGCTCGATCAGGCGCTTGCAGATCGCCAGGCCGAGGCCGGTGCCGCCCTTGTGGCGCGTCGTGGTCGAATCGGCCTGCGCGAAGCGCGTGAAAATGCGCGAGCGGAAGTCGTCCGGGATGCCGGGGCCGCGATCGCTGATCTCGACGCGCACCATGCCGTCGACGCGGCGCGTGCTGACCACGATCGCCGAGCCTTCGGGGGAGAACTTGGCCGCGTTCGACAGCAGGTTGGTCATCACCTGCATCAGCCGCTTGCGATCGACGTGCAGGCGCACGTCCGGCACCTCGCCGTGCACTTGCAGCCCGACGCGGAAGCGGTCGGCGAACGACTTGTTGAGGATCAGCGATTCCTGCACCAGGTCGCCGAGGTGCACGTTCTCGGGCTGCAGCGTGAACTTGCCGGACTCGATCTTGTCGATGTCGAGCAGGTCGTTGATCAGGTCGAGCAGCCGCTGCGCGTTGCGCTCGGCCACCGTCACCAGCTCCGAGATCTCGCCGCTCGCGTCGCCGACGACGCCGCTGTTCACCAGCTGCAGCGA
>Ga0326597_10001887_pt1 | contig 32353 bp, 36 predicted proteins | sample RVTome_12_FD_203789 | JGI IMG/M metagenome (GOLD analysis project Ga0326597, IMG submission 203789) | Soil microbial communities from uranium-contaminated site in the Upper Colorado River Basin, Wyoming, United States - RVT100D185 | ecosystem: Environmental > Terrestrial > Soil > Contaminated >...
GCACCGAGCTCGAGAAGCCCATCCTCGCGGGCGAGGTAGATCGAGACGTACCGGTAGCCGAAGCGCTCGACGAGCACGTCCATGACGCTGGCCAGCGCCTCGCTGGTCGGGCCGGCTGCCAGCAGGCGGCCGACCTGTTCGACACCGGCGATCTGGCGGACGCGCTGTCGCTCGCGGCCGTTCGCCTCTCGCAGGTCGCGTGCAGCGGACTGGAGCCGGCCGACGAAAAATCGCGCGCCTCCTGCCACGAGCGCACACACGGCCGCTGCCGCCACGCCTCGTGCGACCCGATCGGGGTCCGGCGACCCTGTCCAGAGGACGATCGGCAGGACATACAAGCCGATGGCGGCGAGGCCGATGACCAGGCCCTCCCGCATGCCCATCGCGGCGGCGACTCCAACGACGGGGATGTAGAGGGCGAACGACGATGGAATCACGACCTGGGCGAGGGTCGCGGCCAGGACGAGGGCAATCGCAAGCCGGGCGAGGTCGAGCGCTCGCCGGCTGCGATGCACGAGCCTGCGATTGACCCAGGCCACAAGCACCTGGGCGATGGCTGCAACCAGGATCGCGCCCAGGGCGATCGCCGCCGTATCGAGCCGCCCGACCACGGCCGCCGCGAGAAGCCCCGGCACGCCGAGAGCCAGGGTGAGAGGCGCAGCCGGGTCACGAACCAGCCTGCGAATGGCACGCTGGCGGACGCTGTTGCGCGTTCGAACGTCTCCCGCGCGCGCGCACGGATACGCGATTCCGATGATCAGCTCCATTGGCCCGTGCCGTCCCAGTGGGATCCTAGCGCACCGAATTCCGCGGGTCGCTGGGTCGGAAGTCCCCTCAGCCGCGCGTGTATCCCGGTCGAGGGTGACGATTGCGGTGCCAGGACGCACCGCCGCTCAGTCCGAGGCGGCCGAAACGACGTATGCCTAGTCGAGCGCGGCCGGGCCCGCGCTTCTGCACGCGCCGGAACACGTACGCAAAAGACGACTGGGAGGAGGTGGGGGCGAACGCGACGTTACTTCTGAGGTTCCGATCTGGGCGCCGCCGTCAGGCGCCTCGAGGACAAGGCGCCATGGTAGGCGCACACGACGGGGGATCAGGGAGGAAGTCCGATGCGGAAGCTAGCTACTCTGTTCGCCCTGGGGCTCATGGTCATGGCGCTCGCGGCCCCGCCCACGGCCCTGGGGCTCATCCACGAGAAGATCGCCGCCGCCTGCCGAGCGGGCGGAGAAGAGGTAGTCCCGCCCGGCCAGGCCCGTGACGGGCAGTCATTCGTCAGAGCCCTCCTCGCGAGCGGGGTCATCGCGTCGATCGACACGTCAGTGGCCGGTCAGGTGACGGTGAATTTCGACCTCGAGCAGCCGTCGTCCAAGTACATGTCGGCCGGCTTCGCCCTCACGATCCCGGACGCTTTCGGCCCCGGCGTGGACCTGATCCTGAACCCGTTGCCCGTGCTCGATCCGAGCTTCCCAGCCCACGCAAACTGCCAGAACCTCAACCCGTAGCCGCACCGAATCCCGTCACCAGAGGGCCTCGCATCAGCGCGGGCGCCCTCTGGTCCCGCCAGATGAAGTAGGTCGGGGCGGTGGGCTCGAGCGACCCGGAGCCTAGAGCCCGAAACCTGGCGGCGCTGCCAGGTCCGGGTGTTCGGCCTTGAACATCGCCGCCGCCTCAACGGTCCGGATCCACTCGTAGTACACGCCCTTGGCGTGGTGAAGCTCGACACCGGCATCGCGGATGTGGCGGAGCCCAAGGTCGTGCATCGCGCCGGGCGAGAACGTCGCGTCCGTGACCACGACGAACCGGAAGCCACGGTCGTGCAGGCCGATCGCCGACTGGGCGACGCATACGTCCGTCTCGGCGCCGACCATGACGGCTGTCCTCCGACCGCCCCGAGCTGACGGCGGCGAGGATTTCCGGCGCGCCGGCGAGTCCGAACACGGTCTTGGCGAGGACCGGCGTTTCGGGCGGCAGGCGGACGACAATCGCCGGATCGGTCCGGCCGTTGATGGCCGCGTCCTCTTCGGTCACGACGATCGGCACATCGAGGGCCGAGGCGACACCGACCAACCAGGCGGCGACCTCCCGCGACCGGGCGGCCGCGACGGCCTCGTCGTCGGTCGCGCCCGAGAAGCCAGGCTGCGAATCGATCACGATCAGGACGGAATCCGCGCGTTCGATCAGTGGCATCTCGCGCTCGTTACAAACGGATGAGACGACCGATGGGGGGCTTGGCCCCGATCGTAGCAAGCCGTTCGCGCGGGAGTCGTTCACATACGCTGGCTTCTCGGCTCCCGGTCGCGGGATATGCTTCGAGCTGACTGCTTCCACGGCCCGGCCATCAGGTCGGACGGAGGAGGTTCGCGAGGGATCGGACGATGAGCGACGAGGAGCAGCGCTTCTCACCCGGGGTCGAGTCCGGGCGCATGGTTCACATGGTCCGGCGTCTCAACGCGCCGCCGGAGCGCGTGTTTCGCGCATGGGCCGACCCCGAAGAGCTGGCGCGCTGGTTCCCCGAGCGGATCGAAGGGGGACTCGCGGTCGGAGCGCGCTCCACGCTCGTCTGGCCGGACCGTCGTGTGTGGTGGGACGTCATCGAGGCACATCCGAGCCGCGCCTTCGTCTTCCGCAGGCCGTGGCTCCCGGACGAGCGGTTGATCACGACGGTCCGGGTAACGATTGAGCCCGCGGGGTACGGCAGCCGACTCGACCTCGCCGATGGTCCCTTCGCGCTCGACCAGACAGGGGCGATCGACGCCTGGGCGGGGGCGCTCGAGAGCTGGGCCGAGGCGCTGGCGATGCTTCGCGCTCACCTCGACTTCAGCGTCGATCTGCGGCCGCGCGGGTAGGCGAGGAGCCAGGCCGGCCGATGGTCGACCTCCAACGCGCCCGACGATCGTGTCCCGCTGTTCCACGTCCTGCTGACCCACCGGAGGCGCCACATGTCCGAGCGAGTCGATCAGCGCATCGTCGTGCCGGCGCGCGAGGGTCGGGCCGTGCGCATCCCCGCCGGCGGGCGCTTCCGCGTCGTCGACCTCGAGGGTCAGCAGGTCGGCGACCTGTTCGCCTTCTCGGCCGACGATATCGACGAGTACGCCTCGGCCGAACACACCCGGGTCGGGCTCGCGCGTCTCTTCCCAGGCGTGGGGGAGGCCTTCCTGACGAACCGTCGCCGGCCGATCCTCACGCTCGTCGCCGACGACTCGCCGGGCGTCCACGACATGCTCATGGCCGCCTGCGACGCGGCGCGCTATCGCCTGCTGGGCGTCGGCGGTTGGCACGCTTCCTGTCGGGAGAACCTCGAGCGAGCGACGACGGAGCTGGGCTACCCGCGCATCGAGATCCCGCAGCCGATCAACCTGTTCATGGACATTCCGATCGGACCGGACGGGGAGCTGGGCTTCGCGCCGGCGAGGACTCGCCGGGACGACTCGGTGACCCTGCGGGCCGACATGGACGCGATCGTCGTGCTGTCCGCCTGCCCGCAGGACCTCAACCCGATCAACGGCCTCGGGCCCACCTCGCTCGCCATCGAGCTCCTGGCCTGACCGCAACTCAATCTCGCGTTCCAGCGATGCACTCCGGCCTCGCGCCGTCTGGGTGCACGGGCATCCCAGGCGGGCTCGAAACCGGTCACCGGCTGTCAGGTACCCGCCGCTACCATCTGCGGGTGCCCCCAGATCACGGCCCATCTGCCGCGCGGACCATCTCCATGGAGGTCGCTCGCCGCTTCCTCGGGCTCCGCCACTTCCTGGCGCCGCCCCGTTCGCTGCCAGCCGAGGCGGCGAGCGTCATGCGGGTGATCGATCGGCTCGGGTCGCTCCAGTTCGATCCGCTCGAGGTCGCTGGCCGGAACCACGACCTGGTCCTGCTCGCGAGGATCGACGGCTACCGTCGAGCGTGGACGGACCGGCTGCTGTACGAGGATCGGCTGCTGTACGAGACGTACAACAAGGGCCTCAGCCTGGTTCCGACCGCCGAGCTGCCGCTCTACCGGATCACCTGGGACCTCAACCGGATCGAGCACGACGGCAAGGCGTTCGATGAGCACGCACCGCTCGTGGCGGAGCTGCTCGAGCGCATCCGCGCGAGCGGGCCGATGAGCTCAACGGATATCGAGCCGCGCGCCGCGATCGACTGGTACTGGCGGCCGACGAACCCGGTTCGCGCCCTCCTCGAGGCAATGGCCGAGGCTGGGATCCTCGGGCTGGCGCGCCGCGAGGGGAACCGCCGGGTCTACGACCTCGCAGAGCGGCTCTTCCCGGCCGACCTACTGGCGGATCGACGGACCCAGGACGAGCAGCGGCGCCACAAGCTGCTGTCGAGGTTCCGAGCCCATGGCCTGCTCGGCACGAGCGGGCAGGCCGAGCTCTGGCTAGGCACCGGGCCAGCCAACGGACGTGGCGGCGTCGCCAAGACGACAGCCGCCGATCGAGTTCGGCGTCGTGGCGAGCTCATCGATCAGGGCCTGCTGACGCCGGTGGCGGTAGAGGAGCTCAAGGGCAGCCGGTTCGTGATGAGCGGGGAGCTGCCACTCCTCGACCAGGCCGAGCGAGAGATCGCCACCGGCCGATCACCAAATGGCCGGCCACCCGGCGTGGCGTTTCTCGCACCGCTCGATCCCCTCGTCTGGGACCGCCAGCTGCTGCGCCCGCTGTTCGGGTTCGACTACGTCTGGGAGGTCTACGTCCCGGCCTCGAAGCGTCGATGGGGCTACTACGTCCTGCCGATCTGGTTCGGGGACAGGTTCGTCGGCCGAATCGAGCCACGGATCGATCGCCAGGCGAGGGCGCTTCGGATCCTGGGGATCTGGTGGGAGGACGGCTTCGACCCGCTGGCCGAGGTCGGCTTCGTCGAAGGGTTCGCCGGCGCGCTCGAGGCGCATCGCGCGTTCGGTGACGTCAAGACGATCAGGCTGCCCCGGCTCAGCCGGCATCGAGCATTCGCTGCGGCCGTGAAAGCCTCGCTCGGCGGCGAGCGCCCGAGGCCGTGATCACGGTCGCGGGCGCCCACCGAGCTTGAGGTGGCGATGTATCCCTTCTCGAGCGCATCTCGTCCTTCAAGTGGAGGCGGGCAATGGGTCCGTCGAGACAGAGGACAGACTGATGAAGCTCCCGGTGAACGTCGGGCCGATCGATCGAGTCGTTCGGATCGTGTTGGGTATCGGATTGGTGGCCGTCGCGCTCGGCGGCTCGGTGGCGGGGCCGCTCCTCGCGGTCGTATGGGTCGCGGCGGCGATCGCCCTCGTGACGGGGGCGATCGGGTTCTGCCCGCTCTACTTCGTGCTCGGGATCTCGACGGCGGGCAATCGCTTCTCCATCGGCCGGCACGCGAAGGCGTAGGGAGCCCCGGAGGCTTCGATGGATGACGGGCGCGTGACCCCGATGCCGGACCCCAACCGGGCGGACGAGGGCGACGCCTTCGCCGCCCGCCTGGCCGAAGAGCTGCCGCGCCTCGTGCGGTTGGCGACCCGGCTCCTGGCCGACGCGGACGTCGCCGAGGACTGCGCCCAGGAGACGGTCGTCGGGGCGTGGCGCCGGCGCGACCAGCTGCGCGACACGGCGGCGCTGCCGGCGTGGCTCCGACGCAGCCTCGTCAACCGGATCATCGACCGATCGCGCCGCCACCACGACGAGCTCGACATCGACGCCGTTGAGGCAGACTGGCGAGACGACTCGTACACGGTCATGCCGGAACGGGTGCTCGAGCGCGCCGAGCTGCGCGACGAGCTCGAGGACGGGCTGGCCAGACTGCCAGTCATCTACCGGCTCCCGGTCGTCCTCCACGACGCGCTCGGCTGGACCGGCGCCGAGATCGCCTCGGCGATGGACATCGGCCTGCCGGCCGCCAAGCAGCGGCTGCGCCGCGGAAGGATGATGCTCGTGAGTGCTCTCGCCGAAGATGACGCCCGGCGGCAGGCGAGCCTCGCCCAGCCGATGCGCTGCTGGCGTGCCCGTCGCCATGTCTCCGCCTATCTCGACGGCGAGCTCGACGACGCGACGAAGGCCACGGTCGAGCGGCACCTCGAGTCATGTCCGACCTGCCCGCCGCTCTACGCCAGCCTCGTTGGGGTTCGTGCCACGCTCGGCGGCCTGCGCGACCCGGATACGGTCGTCGAGGATCAGATCGCCGGTCGGATACGAGATCAGCTCGCGCTCGAACGAGCCCGCTCATTGATCCCGAGCCCGACTCCGAGCGTGCGCTCGCGGACAACCGAATAGGACATAGGTACTGGCGCGTCCGACAGGAGTCGGACACGCGCTAACAGCCTATCGGATGCCGATCGAGGGTCGCGACGAGTGGTCGGCTCTCGCAGGCCTGGCATGAGGGAGGGCTACCTGCGCGGCTCATTACCGCAGACTCCGACGGCCCGTCAGGTTGACGTCCTCGCCGAATTCGTCTCTCCCGGGCGGATCCGTGCCAGATGCAGCGGCTCGGGTGGGATTACGGCCGAGTACGCGAAGCGCCACCTCGCCGCCCTGCGCGCCCGGTCAGGTCTCACCACGGAGCTGATCTACAGCGGACGAGCTGCCGGGTGGCTGGTCATGCCGAGCTTGGAGCCCCGTTGAAGTCTCAGCGCCACCATCTCCCCGTGCGCGACCTTGCGCCGGATCAGGATCGGCCCCTGCGTCTCGAAGGCGCGCCTCCAAGTCCTCCACCCGCGCAGTTGACCTGATCGAGGAGGCTGCGAGGGGTCGCTGCTGAGATCGCCACATCGGGGTACACGCGCATCGTGGTTGGGTCCGAAAGGATCGTTTACCTGCCTCGCTGGCCGATAGGGATGGCGTCACGACACGTATTGAGGACATCCGTGGCCGAGGCCGAGTACCGGCCGGCGCTGCCGACCTCCGGCCGCAGGCGAAGTGAGATCTCGCCCCTCGGGCCGTGCGCTCGCGAACGTCCAACGACGCGGTTTCCGACGGCCCGATCCCGAGCACAGCAACCTCCAGCCACCGACATCGCTGCGCGATCCGGACCAATAGGCCCGTGGCGATGCTCGTCTCGCATGCTCCGCTCTCGGGCCGCATCTCGTGACCGCCACGGGCGTCGTCGCGGACCGCGACAGAGCGTCCGTCGGGCGCGGATCGCGCGACTGGCCCGCGCGGGACGCCGGTCTCGTCTACTCCTCGCCCAGGAACGCCGCGATCCTGGCGGCGTGCCACTCGGGGCCGTCGAGCCACGGCAGGTGGCCGGCCTCCTCGAGTACCTCGAACGCGGACGACGGCTTCACCCCGGCCCACGCCCGGCCGATCTCCACAGACCCGAACGGGTCGCGCGTCCCCCACAGCCACAGCGTCGGGGCCGTGATCCGGGGGAGCTCCCCGGGGGCCAGCAGGGTCCCGGCGCGGAACCCCCGCCACGTCGCCCCAAGCTGGATGACCGCGACCTCATTCTGCATCGTCACGGTGTCGTTCATCATCGCCAGGCCCCAGCGCAGGTCGGGCCCGGACGGCCAGCCCGACGCCACCAGCCGGCTGTGACCGAGTTGCCGGAAGGTCCGCCGGAGCACCGCCTCCGTCGCGCGCTGCCGAGCGATGAACCGCCCCAGAGGACCCGCCGCGAGGACCCTGAGGTGGTGGCGGGGCGCATGCCCTCGACCGCGGGAACACCCTCGAGGACCAGCCGCCGGACGAGGTCGGGACGAGACCGGCCAAGCCACAGCGCGCACCCGCCGCCGAACGAGCTGCCGACGACGTCGACGGGCCCCGGGGCGAGCCGCTCGATGACCGCGGCCTGCGTCGCGACCATTGCGGGCCACAGGTCACGCGCGGCCGCGAGCCGAGGCAGCGGGTCGCTCAGTCCGCAGCCGGGCCGATCGAGCACGAGGGCACGGACGCCGGGAATCCGGCCCACGAGCGGTGCCCAGGTGGAACCGGCGTTGGGCCCGCCGTGGACGAACAGCACAGGCCGGCCCTCGCCGTGCTCCAGGACCCGGACGCGGGTGCCGGTCGACGGGACGTCGACCCACCGCTCGAGGGGCTCAAGCGCCCCGTGATGCGCCCACATCGCCGCCTCGGCGGCCCGATAGCGCGTTTCCGCGTCAGTTGCGACCGGTGACGCCACCGGGTCGTACGGGAGGACCTGCCCACTCATGGGAAACGCTCCCGGGCTCAGGCGCGCCGCAGCAGGTCGCGCGCAAGGGCCACCAGCCAGCCGACGCTCGCAACGAGGAGCGGAATGCCGAACACCACCGACAGCTCGGCGGTCCCGAGCCCCAGCGCGGGCGTGCCCACCGCCGTCACGAGCGTGAGCCCGACGAGCGCGAGCGACCAGCGGCCGACATCTCGTCCGGGCACCTCGTGGCGGAAAGCGAGGACGGCGCTGCCGGCGGCCCACGCCACGAGCAGGATCGCGCCGATGCCGAGGGTGACGAACGAGCCCTGGAGGGGCAGCACGCCGGCGACCAGCAGCAATTGCCCCGCGACCGCGACGACGAGGCCGCCCAGCGCGGCGGCGGAGAGCGCGTCGAACCATCGGCCGGCCGCCCCGACCGCCAGCCGACGGACCGCGACGACCGCCGGAGCGAGCAGCGCGAAAGACGCCGCGACGAGAACGTCGCTGACTGGGCCGAAGACCTCCCCAGCGTCGCCGAAGTAGAGCGCAAGCGCGATGGCCGACAGCCCGAGCGTGCCGATGGCGAGGAACGTCGCCCTCCCTGCGAGCCGCAGAGATCCTACATCGATGGCGTCCTCGGCCTGCGCGACCGGCTGGTCCGTTCGGGCGAGGGCGTGTCCGCGCATTCGCGACCTCCGTGTGCGTGGGTCGACGCGCCGAGGGTAGACACGGCGCGGCCGAATCGGACGCGCATTTGTTCGGTTCTCCAGCCGCCCGGGGCGCCCGCCCCAAGGTCCTACCGGCCGTCGCCCGCCATCGCTCGGTCGAACGCGGCGGCCTCGACGTGAGCGGGGACCAGCCGGTCGCGGAGCAGGGCCGTCAACCGCGCGCGCTGGGCCGCCGGCGGGTCGGGGTCGAGGCCCGCGACCGCCGACCCCACCAGGCTGGCCATGAGATCCCGTCCGAGCGCCACGGCCGCCGACCGCCCGAGACGCGGCGCAGCCTCGTGGACGAGGCGAGCGAACACCGCCTCTCCCTGGCGGAGCGCCGCCGCGACCGCATGCTCGTCGCGGGCGCCCTCGATCTCCTCGTGCAGGCGGATCGCGAGCAGGTAGACGCGGATGTGCCCGACCGCGAGTTCGATCATCTGCCGCAGTTGGTCGAGAGGGTCGAGATCGGGGTCGACGTACACCGTCTCCCAGCCGACCCGCGGCGCGTCGAGCGGGTAGGTCGCAAGCGCCGCCTTCGACTCGAACCAGTGGTATAGCCCGGCCGGGCTGAGATGGCAGGCGTGGGCCAGAGCGCGGACGGTCGCCCCGCGGTAGCCGTGGCGCTCGAAGACCGGGGCCGCGAGGAAGAACAGCTCGTAGCGGCGCTGGTAAAGCTCGGACCCGAGCCGTCGCCAGGGCCGGATCCTGGGTCCGCGGGCCGTGCCGTCTGTCACCCGTTCAGGGTAGCGGGATCGGCAGCCGGCCCGCCTGGGTTGGCAGGGGAACGCGGCTCCGAGCCCTGCGTATCTGCGTGGGAATCGAGAGGTGATGTGCCACACGAGGTTCCCGGCAGTCGCCCTCGGCGAGCCTGAAGGAGGCGCCTTCGGTCGGGACGACGTGGGCGCGGTGGAGGAGCCGGTCGACCGTGGCCGTGGCCAGGGTCCTGGGCATGATCGTGTCGAACCCCGACGGGTGGAGGTTGCCGGCGGTCGATCGCGCGGCCGGTCTCGATGAGCGCCGGCCGATTGGCAAGCCGTCGGCCGATCCCAAGTCGTACGTGTCGTTGATCGTCGTCTCGGTCCGCAGCGCCCGGTCGAGCTTCGCCGAAGCCTGGACGCAGGCCGACGTACCCGAGGCGCGCAAGGAAGTGCTCCACGCGACCTACGAGCGGATCGTGGTGGCTGGGTCTCGGTTCGTGAACGCGAGGCTCACCACGGCCGCCCACAACCACGGACTAGACTCGCGCTGCCAGAGGCTGCTATGGCGCGCCCGAAGGGATTCGAGCGCGCGGATGCCATGGACATCTCTGGAGACCGATGGTGGAGGCAGCCTTCTCAGCCCCAGGCGTGAGCGCAGGTAAGCGGGCCGCAGCTCGACGGAGAGTGCTGATCGGACTTGCGATCGCACTCGCCGGCTGTGCACAGGGCCCGACGGTCACCAGCCAGGCGGGCCACTCGACGGCACCCTCGACGACCGCGGCGCGGCACCCCGCCGCCACAGCCATCGCGCAACCGACAGCCGCACGGACCACCCAGATCGACCCACCGCCCGACCTGACGGCCGATCCCCTGGTCTGGTTCGCACCGCTCCCGCCCCTCCCGACCGGGCCGGGGCGCCCCTACACCGGCTCGGATGACTTCATGTCGCTCTTCACGCCCGACGCAGACTGGGGTCTCGCCGGCGACCGGATCGACGTCTTCAAGCTGTACGGCGAGTGGGTGGCGTACCAGGCAACGCCTGCCGAATTGGAGGCGGTCGTCGAGACGCTCCGCCGCCTCAGCATCGCGCTCGCCGTCGAAGCCGGGCCGCTCGACGCGACCGCCGCCTGCGGTCAGGGCATCGAGGGCTTCGCCGGACGCGAGGAAGGCCTGCGCATCGCGAACCGTATCCGGGCCGCGGGTGGGAGGCTCGATCTCATCGCCATGGACGAGCCATGGTTCTACGGCCACGTTTACGCGGGGCCCCAGGCCTGCCGCTGGCCGCCGGAACGGATCGCCCAGGGTGTCGTCGACTACGTGGCCGCCATCCGGACCGTCCACCCCGACGTCATCGTCGGCGACACGGAGGCGGTGACCCGCGACCTGGACCCAGCCCGGCTGGTCGCCTGGCTCGACGCGTACCGCGCCGTCGCCGGTGAACCGCTGCCATTCGTCCATCTCGACCTCGATTTCGGTCGTCCAGGCTGGCCCGAGCTGGTCGCGTCACTGCGGGCCGCCGGCGCGCAGCGCGGCACGGCGGTCGGGCTCATCGCCTTCGGCGACCCGTCCGACGCGACCGACGAGGCCTGGTTCGGGACGACCGCGGCGCGCATCCTCGCCGGCGGCGGGGCTGACGACCCGCCCGAGCACCTGCTCTTCCAGTCCTGGCAGGACCGACCCGACCTGGTTCTCCCGGCCGCCGGCCAGGCAACGTGGACATGGTTCGTCAGTCGCTACGCGACCGATCCCGCGTCGCTTGCCGAGCTCTTGCCGCCGCCGAACCTGGCCACCGGCGCGGCGGCCCGGGCGAGCGCGGCACTCCGGGCGGAGGGCCCAGAGCGGGCCGTCGACGGCGACCCCGGTACGGGCTGGAACGCCGGCGCGGGTCCGCCGGCGTGGATCGAGATTGACCTCAGCCGCGACCGGACGATCGGACTCGTGCGCCTGCGCGTGCAGCAATACCCGACCGGTCCGACGGACCACGGCCTCCTGGCGCGGGGTCCCGGGACGGGTGGGGAGTGGGTCCAACTCGCCCGGCTGCGCGGGATCACCGAAGATCCGCAGTCGCTCGAATGGCGGCCGGAAGCGCCAAGGGAGGGCATCCGCTACCTGCGTGTCGAGACGGTGGCGAGCCCGTCGTGGGTGGCCTGGCGCGAGATCGAGGTCTACGCGCCCAAATGACGCGCCCGCCCAGCGTGTCGGCGCGCCGCAGGCTGTCGCGCTGAGCACTTCCTGCTGCTCAACACGATGAACCCATCGTCGCTTGCCAGCGGCCCTCGTTTCGCGAGCCGATAAGCTTGCGTGTGCGATCGAACTGAGCCGCCTCGCGGCAGGCGATCCGGAGAGGAGGGCCCATCCGCCGATGAGCGGCTCGGGCAAGCACGGGGGACGCCGACTGGCGACGGCGCTCGGGCGGGTCGGGGTGTGGAGCTGGGCGCTCCAGCGCCTGTCAGGCAGCGATGCGGTCGCGGCCGCGCGCGTGCTCGAGGCGCTCGGGTATCCAGCCGTGTGGATCCCGGAGACTCTCGGCAACAAGGAGATCTTCAGTCACGCGGCGATCCTGCTCGCCGGGACGACCCGGATCGTGGTGGCATCGGGCATCGCGAACATCCACGCCCGCGATCCGATGGCCATGGCCAACGGTGCCAAGGCGCTCGGCGAGGCCTACCCGGGCCGCTTTGCCCTGGGCATCGGAGTGAGCCACGCACCTTCGGTCACCGTCCGCGGCGGGACGTATGGCCGGCCGGTCGAAACGATGCGCGCGTACCTCGACGCGATGGCCGCGGCGCAGTACGGCGCGCCGGAGCCCGACCCACCCGTCCCGCTCGTGCTCGCCGCGCTCGGGCCGCGCATGCTCGAGCTGGCCGCCGAGCGCGCCGACGGCGCCCATCCCTACTTCGTGCCCGTCGAACACACGCCCTTCGCCCGCCAACATCTCGGCCCCGAGCCGTTCCTCGTCGTCGAGCAGACGGCCGTGCTCACGGCCGACCCGGCCCAAGGGCGCCGGATCGGGCGCGCCTTCGCGAAGAGCTATCTCGCGCTGCCCAACTACGTGAACAACCTGCGGCGCTTGGGCTGGGGCGACGCCGACCTCGCCGGTGACGGCAGCGACCGCCTCATCGACGCGGTGATCGCCTGGGGCAACGTCGACGCGATCGTCAGGCGGGTGCGAGCCCATCTCGATGCCGGGGCAGACCAGGTCTGCATCCAGGTGCGCACCGATCCGTCGTCCGACCCGGCTCTAGGGGCGTTCCGTGAGCTCGCGGACGCGCTTCTGGAGGCAGGGCGCTGATAGCGCGGTCCTCCCTCGTGGGCCAATGACACGCTTGGCGAAGGACCATTGCCGCGAGCGCCTGGTGGTGGCATCGTTCGCGCATGGCGCGGGCCGATTCGCTCACCAATGCAGACGCTGAGTACCTGGCGCAGATCTGGGTCGATTGCGAGGATTGCCTCGGTCCCGACACGGCGTTGGTCGATCTCCGGCGCGAGTCCATAGACGACAGCGTGAGGCTGGTCGCCCGCTACCGGCTTGGGAAACTCGAACGCGAGAGCGCGGCCGTTGGCGAGTCGATGCTGGCAGCGCACGCCGTGCTCCGGGCGCGCATCCTGTTCGATCGCATTCGGTTTGGTTTCTCCGACCTGGTCGAGCGACAGTGAACGGGTTGGATTGTGGCGCCACGTGGTTACACGAGTGGGTCCGACGGCACTACGCAGGAAAGCTCCTACAACATGCCGCCCGCCGGGGGAACAGGACGTACGGCATGCGCTGGGTCACCGTCGGACCGCCATCGCAGCCCGATATCTCCATCGTGCTCGAGCCTCCGGCAGCCGATCCCGGCATATCGCCGTCGGACCGCGCGGCGATCGCCGACTTGCTCGCCAAAGGCCTGCTGCGGGGCCTGAACTTCTCGACCCCGGACCTCGACGGGACCTTCGACCGGGTGCAGGCGACCGGCGCCGAGGTGGTCCAGGAGCCGATGGGCCAGCTCTACGGCCGCGACTGCGCCTTCCGCGATCCGGCCGGGAACATGATCCGGATCATCCAGACCGGCGAATGATTCGGACCCCGTCTGGCCCGGGACTCGCTGCCGACTCGCACGATCTCATCCGGGTCCACGGCGCGCGCGAGAACAACCTGAAGAACGTGAGCGTCGAGATCCCGAAGCGCCGGTTGACCGTCTTCACCGGCATCTCGGGTTCCGGCAAGAGTTCGCTGGTCTTCGCCACCATCGCCGCCGAGTCGCAGCGGCTCATCAACGAGACCTACAGCGCCTTCGTGCAGGGCTTCATGCCGAGCCTCGCCCGCCCGGACGTGGACGTGCTCGAGGGTTTAACGACGGCGATCATCGTCGACCAGGAGCGGATGGGCGCCAACGCCAGATCGACCGTGGGCACCGCGACCGACGCCAACGCCATGCTGCGCATCCTGTTCAGCCGGCTCGGGCAGCCGCATGTCGGCTCGCCCCAGGCGTTCTCGTTCAACATCCCCTCGGCCAAAGGGAGTGGTGCGATCACGGTCGACCGTGGCGCAGACAAGGCCAAGACGGAGAGCAGGACCTTCACCATCACCGGCGGGATGTGCCCGCGCTGCGAGGGGATGGGCACGGTCTCCGATATCGACCTGACCCAGCTGTACGACGACACGAAGTCGATCGCCGAGGGCGCGATCACCATCCCCGGCTACAAGGTGGACAGCTGGTGGACCGTGGGGATCTTCGCCGAGTCGGGCTTCGTCGACCCGAACAAGCCGATCCGCAAGTACACCAAGCAGGAGCTCGACGACTTCCTCTACAAGGAGCCGACCAAGGTCAAGGTCAAAGGCGTCAACCTCACCTACGAGGGCCTCGTCCCAAAGATCCAGAAGTCGTTCCTCTCCAAGGACCCCGACGCGCTGCAGCCCCATATCCGGGCCTTCGTGGACCGTGCAGCGACCTTCACCGCCTGTCCAGGGTGCGGCGGTACCCGGCTCAGCGAGGGTGCCCGCTCCTCACGGATCCGCGGGATCAACATCGCCGACGCCTGCGCGATGCAGATCACCGACCTGGCCGAGTGGGTGCGTGGCCTCGGCGAGCCATCGATGGCGCCGCTGCTCACCACATTGCTGCAAACCCTCGACTCGTTCGTGGAGATCGGGCTCGGCTACCTCAGCCTCGATCGGCCGTCGGGCACGCTGTCGGGCGGCGAGGCCCAGCGCACCAAGATGATCCGCCACCTGGGTTCCAGCCTGACCGACGTCTCGTACATCTTCGACGAGCCGACGGTGGGCCTCCATCCGCACGACATCCAGCGGATGAACCGGCTGCTGTTGCAGTTGCGCGACAAGGGCAACACCGTGCTGCTGGTCGAGCACGAGCCTGACGTCATCGCGATCGCCGACCACGTGGTCGACCTGGGCCCCGGCGCGGGCGACGGCGGGGGGACTGTCTGTTTCGAGGGGACCGTCGAGGACCTCCGGGCCAGCGACACCCTGACCGGCCGCCACCTCGAATACCGGGCCGAGCTCAAGCCGGACACCCGCAAGCCGGTCGGCACCCTGGAGATCCGCAACGCGACGAGACACAACCTGCAGGACGTGAGCGTGGACGTCCCCCTCGGCGTGATGTGTGTGGTGACCGGAGTAGCCGGATCCGGCAAGAGCTCGCTGATCCACGGATCGATGCCGAAAGACGCGGGGGTCGTCTCGATCGACCAGACACCGATCCGCGGCTCAAGGCGCAGCAACCCGGCGACGTACACGGGACTGCTGGACCCGATTCGGGCCGCGTTCGCCAAGACGAACGGGGTCAAGCCCGCGCTCTTCAGCGCAAACTCCGACGGTGCCTGCCCGACCTGCAACGGCAACGGCCTGATCTACACCGACCTCAGCTTCATGGAGACGGTCACCTCCGTCTGCGAGGAGTGCGGGGGCAAGCGATTCCAGGCCAGCGTGCTCGAGTACAAGCTCGCCGGGCGGGATATCAGCGAGGTCCTCGCGATGTCGGTCACCGAGGCGCTGGCGTTCTTCACCAGCGGCGCGGCGAGAATCCCGGCCGCCCGCACGGTGCTGAGCCGGATGGCCGACGTCGGGCTCGGGTACCTGCGACTCGGCCAGCCGCTCACCACACTCTCGGGTGGCGAGCGGCAGCGGCTCAAGCTGGCCATCCAGATGGCAACCAACGGTGGCATCTACGTGCTCGACGAGCCGACCTCGGGCCTGCATCTCGCGGATGTCGAGCAGCTGCTCCAGCTGCTCGACCGGTTGGTCGACGCGGGGAAATCGGTGATCGTCATTGAGCACCACCTCGCGGTGATGGCCCACGCCGACTGGATCATCGACCTCGGTCCCGGAGCCGGGCACGACGGCGGGCGGGTCGTGTTCGAGGGCGTGCCGGCGGACCTGGTCGCCGGCAGGGGCACGCTCACCGGCCAGCACCTCGCGGAGTATGTCGGGGCGTAGGCCACCGCGCACCCGGACATCTTCCCCACCAGCTACATGTGGTGGTCGCCAGCCGTGCAGACCCGGCGCTGCCGTTGCCTCGCCTGCGGGCGCGCGGCGAACTCGCCGAGATCCGCGCGGCAGATCAAGCGCCGCGGAGTCGCTGGCAGCGAGCTAACAGCCCGTTGCGACCCTCGGTCGCTCAGTCCGACGGCCGACACCGCCATCAGGCCAACGATCGTTCGCGGCAGTACTCGGAGCCGACGGCGTTGATGCAGTCAATGACGGCTTGGGCTTCCTGAACGAGCCTCTGGGCAACTTCGGCGTCGACCTTTGGCTTCGGGCTCGAGGCGAGAGCGTTCAGCGTCGTCTGGAAGTCCACGAGTTTATGGACGGCGTCCGTGTTCTTCTCGACCTGCAACTTGGCAGCGGCGGCGTCGAGTTTCGCCACGAGGCCGTCGACGTCCTTGGGGTTCGCGAACGATGACTGACTGGCGACGGTATCAGCGCGGAGCGTTGTCAACTGACTCTGGCACTGCTCCGTCGTCGATGCTGCCACCCCGCCCACCACGCCGAGCGAAAGTGAGAGCGCTGCGAGCAGGGCTACAAGACGCGGAAACTTCATGATCCGACCTCCTGTTGCTGGACTGCGTATCGGTGACCGACCGGGGCCTGCCGGATGTGGAGGCAATCCCGTGACCGACTGTTTCGTTGGCCACATGCTGGGGAAGCGTCCGATGCCTGCGTCACGTGACGGGGAACGGATCCGGCATGGCTTGCCTCCTGTGCGCATGGCGACAGTCTCGGGGTACCAGGCCCGGGCGACTATCGCAGCCGGGAACCTGGAGCCGTTCGGCCGGGCGGACAAGTTCGCGAGACGCTGCCTGATCGGCGCAGCATTCGGGCCTGCCGACGGACAGGAACCGCGAGAGGTCAACGGACGGGTCTGCTCGAACGCTCGATGACGATGTCGCGGGTTGGGGAAACGTAGGGACCCTGCCCTCCGAAACCACTTCGGGTCGGGCGAAAGGGCGAGCGGACGCCCGCGCCTTGGCGAGCCAACCCCCTCGCGCTCGACCGTACCGCAGGTCGACTCGACGATAAGACCTACCTGGCGCAGATCTCCGTTCTTCGCGAGGAGGCGACGAGGACCGGGTCCGGCGAGCGTCCGGGCACGGACATCGCCCCGGACAAGGTGGACGCCAAAATGCGGGCACTTCCGAGACCTGGGCTCAGGCAACCCTCGGCGGTAGGGCGGAGCTGCTGCACTCCATCTATAAGGTGATCTTCGTTCGCGGCCCGCAACCCAGTGCCAAATGGACGTGCTGGAAGTCTTCATCGCTGCTGCTGGATCCGTCCAGGACGCGGCCGAACTCGTGGGCATCCGGCCGAGCACCGTGAAGCGTCACCTCGCCGACCTTTTCGCTCGGTCGGACCTGATTACCGAGCAGCTGAACTACGCCGGACGAGCATCGGGACGGCTTGTTGTTCCGACCCTGGACACTCTGTGGCACACTTGCCCGACCCGGCCCGTCAATGGAGACTCCGCGCGTCGTGGCCATTGAGCGATCGCCCGCTGCGTCCCCCACCGAGGCGAGGAACCCGAGGCTCTTCACGCCGGCGTTCATCGCCCTGCTACTGGCCGAGTTCGCCTACTTCACTGCCGCCGGCATGGAGATCCCGCTCGCCCCCCTCTTCGCCGCCCGCATGCTGGGGGCGGACGAGGTCGGCGTCGGCATTGCAGTCGGCGCCCTTGCCCTGACCGCCCTATTCCTCCGGCCGTTCGCCGGCCGGACGTCGGACCGACGAGGACGCCGGCCGCTGCTCATCGGCGGAGCACTCCTCTACGCAGCGGCGACGGCCGCCCACGCCGTGGCCCCGGACCTGACCGTGATGATCGGTCTGCGGCTGGTGCTGGGCGTGGCCGAGGCGTTCTTCTTCGTCGCTGGGTTCGCCGCGCTGGCCGACCTCGCGCCGCCTGGCCGGGCCGGCGAGGCATTGAGCTTCAACTCACTCTCACTGTATCTCGGGATCGCGCTGGGTCCGATCATCGGGCAGGGACTCCTTGGCCTGGGAGGCTTCACGCTTGCCTGGCTGGGCGCGGCCGTCCTTGCGCTCCTGGCCGCGATCCTCGCTACGCGCATCCCCGAGACCCGGGAAGCCGGGATGACCGACGACGCACCGGTTGTTCCGCTCATCCATCGGGCATCGATCGGACCCGGGCTCGGGCTGCTCAGCGGAATCGCGGCGATGGCCGGGTTCTTCGCGTTCGTTGCACTCCACGCTGAAGCGATCGGGTTCGTCGACTGGAGCCTTGTCCTGCTCGAGTTTGGATCGATCGTCGTCGCGACGCGGATCGTCTTCGCGAAGCTGCCGGACCGCGTCCCGCCATACCGCCTGGGATCGGCAGCGCTCGCGCTCACGGCTGCCGGAATCGCCGTTGTCGCGCTGGTACCCAACACCATGGGCCTGTTCGTCGGATCGGGCATCCTGGCCTTCGGCGTGGCGTTCACGACGCCGGCGTTCTTCTCCGCTGTCCTGGCGCGCGTGGCACCCCACGAGCGGGGCGCTGCGATGGGCACGATGTCGGTCTCGATCGACCTCGCGTTCGGCGCCGGGCCGATGGTCTTCGGGCTGGTTGCAGCCGTCGGCGGCATCCCGGCGGCGTTCCTCGCGGGGGCGGCGCTGGCGATGGTTGGGGCGACCGGAGCCGTCGTGGCGCTGCGACGAGTGAAAGTCCCTGCCCCAGCCTGAGGACGGACCCAGTGCGTTTCCGCCCGGTCGCGCAGCCAGGCGTCCTCGAAGCCGACGAGCTGGGTGAGGTGGTAGCGCCGCCACTCGAGAGGCGCGCCACGAGCCCGCAGGCGCGTGAACTGCGCCCGGGGGCGGCCTGGCGCTGGCGCTGCCGGAAGGGTTGTAATGGCGCGCCCGACAAGGGTGTTGGACGCGCGATAGCCACCTAGACCATGCCGATCGAGGGCCGCGACGAGTGGCTCGCCGCCGCGGCGAGGCATTTCGCATGAGGGACGGGTACCTGCGCGCCTCCCTATCCTGGCACTCGACGCGGCTCCAGATGGACGTGCTCGCAGCGTTCGTTGCCACAGGCGGATCCGTCCAGGACGTCGCCCAGCTCGTGGGCATTCGCCCTGGCACCGTGAAGCGTCACCTCGCCGACCTGCGTGCGCGGTCGAGGGGTGGTTGGACGCCGGCCCGCCCGTGGCGATCATCCACGAGCGGGCCGGAGCCCGGCAGCCGAGGGGACTCGGGTCCCGGTTGCTCAGCTACGGCTTCTGGAGCTCACAGCCCGAAGCGGCCACGGCACCCCACTTGCCATCCCATCCGCTGATGTTCTCTTCCGAGAACGCGTGAGCCAGGCCGCCCTTCGCACCCACGCTCAAGGCCGCGAGCATGTTGCAGGCGCCCACCAATCCCGTGCCCGGCGCCGGATCCGTCGCCGCCGCCGCGGTGCCGGCAAACACGCTGAGGCTGAGGACGACAACCGCACTGACCGCGAGGACTCGAATCCGCTTTACCACACGTACCATGACGCTCTCCTTCGTCGTCCGTCCGTGACGAACGTATTCACTTGCCATGCCGATTAACTGGTTGACTACGGAGCGAAGATCGCGACGCCCGAGGGGTTCCCGGCGGCCGGCGTATTCGGCGCGACGCCGACCGGCTGTTGGCTGATCGCCGTGCAGCCGCACGGGAGAATGACCGTGAGGCCCGAGGCCGCGGCCGGTCCGGCGAAGGCGCCGAAGCTGAGGGCGATCAGGCCCGTCATGAAGAGGACCCTGAATCGCCTGAGGGTGTGTGCCATTGCGCGTTCCTTTCCTGGTGTGCCGAGGACACGCCCACGTATTGCACCTCGTGGTACGTCCGGAGGCCGGCGCCGCCGGCCGGGAACACGGCCCCGGTGGCCTCATGGGTGCGAACTGGGTCGAATGCCCAGCCTTCGAGGATGACCGCGGTCGAGGACAGATCTCGCAGGAGGGTGATGCGGCTGATCCCGAGGTTCGCCAGCCGCTCGGCAACGTCGAGCCCAACCACGGGTTCCCCGGCGTGCCTATCGGCGACAAGCATGACCATGGCCATCAGGGCTGGCTCCCTCCCTGGATCGTGATCTCGATCAGGGCGATCGATGGACCCGACCTTAGGAGCGGGGGCCCTTCCAATCATCGGTAGAACCACGTACCGAGCCCGCAGAATGGACGACCACGGCCAGTTCGGTGCGGTTCCGCAGCCCGAGCTTGGCCAGGACATTCGTGATGTGGCGCTCGACGGTCCTTGGCGAGATCGCCAGTAGGCTCGCGATCTCCTGGTTGCTGGAACCGCCGGCGGCGAGTTGGGCGACCTCGACTTCCCGCAAGGTCAGGCCGGTGACGCCGGTTGCCGCCGATTCCCGGCCGCGGCGCCACGTCCGAACGCCGAGCCGCCGAAGCTCCTGGGCGGCGAGGCGCTGCTGACTCGTCGCGCCCAACTCCCCGGCCAGCGTGGCGGCGCTCGTGAGGGCGCGTACGGCAGCGCTGCGGTCCACGCGAGCAAGGACTCGGCCAAGGTCAAGGTGCGCCCAGAGGAGCTCCTCGAGCAGTCCGGCGCGCAGCAGTTCCTCGCACGACGCCTCGAGGATCGACACCGCCGCCCGGATGTCGCCCGCAGCCTCCGCGATCGCCGCCGAGGCTCGGGCTCGACGGACATCCCGCATCGGGTAGCCGGCCCCGGTGGACTGACTCTCCCAGTCGTCCATCTGCCGGCTTGCATCCTCGACACGACCGATGCGGGCCAGAAGTTCGGCTGAGGTCACAGCCAGCTCGGAGGTACAGCGCGGGCACGCGGCGTCCTCGGCATCGGCACGCGCCGCGTCGAGCTCCAGCCCCACGGCTTCGGCGAGCCGGGCGCCGCCGGATCTCGCCAGCCACGCGGCGATGTTCTGGTGGATCCTCAGGCGGAAGTGGGGATCCGCTTCCGTCTCGGCGTCGCGCCGGAGTGCCCGGATCGCAGCGGCGGGGTCGCCTATTGAGAGCTCGATGGCGTGGAGCCACGGCGTCGGGTTGCCCCACCGCCGAGGAGCGTCTCCGAGTCGGCTCTCGAGCTCGCGCGCCTCGAGGGCGATGGCTCGGGCTTCGGCGAAGCGGCCCAGCATCGGCAGTGCTCGTGCCAGGCCGTTGCCCGCCTCGACGATCGCAGTGGGCATAGCGAGCCGCCTGGCGGCGTCCCAAGCCTCGCGGAAGCTGGCTTCGGCCTCGCGCAACCGCCCGAACGGCAGGAGCGCGATCCCGATGCGCAGGAAGGCGCCAATGCGCGACTCCTCATCGAGCTTGCGGGCGAGGAGGAGCGACGTCTCGCTCAGCCGGATGACCTCGCCGCCCCGATCTTCCTGCATCGCCGCGTCCGTCGCCGTATGGAGGGCGGCCAGATAGGTCGCGCGCAATGCTGCCGGCAGCCGGCCGGGGCCACCAGCACTGGTCGCCAATTCCTCGGCCGCGACGAGGGCCCTTTCGGCCGCTCGGGTGCCGGCCGCCGTGTCGTGATCGAGCCAAAGATCGATGTCCGCCTCGAGCGTATCGAGACGGACAGCAGTGTCAGGCTCGGCGACCCTGGTCTCGCGGGCGCGATCGAGGTGGAGGTGCGCCTCGTCTCGTTGCCGGGCCACGTACGCGGCACGAGCAGCCTCGAGCTCGGCTCGCTGGCGTTGTCGCGGGTCGGTCCCAAACTCGCTGACGCGGTTCCATCGCTCCATCGCCAGCTTCTGCTCGCCGAGGAAGCTCCCCAACTCCCCCAAGGCGATGTCGAGTGTGATCTGCTTGCCGGAGCCCGCCTCCGTTGCGTCGGCGATCGAGGCCAGTAACCGGAGCCCGTCCTTGCCGAGCAACCGGCGCTGCGGCGACATGACCATCCGCACTGCGAGGTCTGCAGTGGCCATCCCGGCGGCCGTACGATGCTCGAGGGCCTCGCGCAGGAGCCGGACGTCGCTGCCAGCGTCGCGCTCGATCAGCGCTGCGAATCGAGCGTGAAGGCGCCCGTTGGCCGCCGACGGGATGTCCCGCTGCGCTGCCTCCCGGATCAGGTCGTGTGCCGTCCTGAGCATTCCGGCGGCTTCGATCACGAGGCCGCCACTGATGAGCTCGCGAGCGGCGTGGCGGACGCGCCCAGCTTCCCATTCGAGGACCCAGCCCAGATCGTCGAGCGTCAGCGGGCGCCCACCGACCGCAAGCGCCGCCAGGAGCGCAGCGGCGTCACTGCCCACGACTCGGAACCGATCCTGGATCAGCCCTGACGGATCCGCCGTGTGGTCGCCGAGGACCAGCGACTGGAGCCAGAACGGGGACCCGCGAGCCCGGCGCCAGAGCTCCGCTGCCTCGGCATCGCCGAGTTTCGCATCGAGGGCGCGCACCAATGAGAGCCCTTCTTCCAGGGCGAGCGGGCCGAGTTCGATGTGGGCGCGTCGGTCCGCTGGAACAACTGCATCGAGGCCCGCGGCGAAGGCGGCGGCGGTGGGTGAGGGTCGCGCGGCCGCGATGACGACCAGCGGGTTGCCGCTCGCTGCAGCCGCCTGCAGCAGGTAATGGACGAGTCCGATGGACAGCTCATCCACCCATTGCAGGTCGTCAATCGCGATCAGCGTGGGACCCGACAATGCAAGTGCTCGATGGGCTCCCTCGAAGATCCGGAGTGGATCGCGTGACTCCTGCGCGGCACCCCCGAAGACCAGCTGGTCGAGGTCGCGCGCGGGTCCCGGAAACGTCGCCACCAGGCGGAGGAGTGCCGCCGCGGCCGCCAGGGGCACTGATTGGAGGGGTTCGAAGCCGACGAGGCGACCCTGTCGCAGCTTGGACCGATCGAGGACCTGGGCCAGGAGGCGGCTCTTACCGGTACCGGGCTCGCCAGCAATAAGGGAGGCTGCCGGCAGTCGTGCTCGATACGCGCGGAGTTGAAGGTCAGCGAGCCGATCGAGCTCCTCCCGCCGACCAATGAACGGTGCGTTCACCAGGGGAGCCTATCCCACAGTCAGGCTCGTCCGTGTGCGCGGAATCAGCTGGCCAAGCACGGCGAGGCGCCACCTCGCCAACCTTTCCAGGCGGTCGGCTCTTACCACCGATCAGGCGATCGCCGCCGGACACGCTGCCGGATCGCATTCGCGCCGGGTCCAGTGCCCGGGTGCGTAACGAAGGAGCGCGTCACCCGGGCCAGGATGCGGTCACTACCTCGGCGACCGCCTGCGCGAGCCCTTCCGGATTCTGTAATCCCATCGCATGTCCCGTCTTTGGGACAACCTTCCACCCGACGCCCATCGCTGCAAGGTCGTGCTGCAGGTCGGGCTCTGGGTCGCTCCGTTCGCCCTGGAGATACCAGCGCGGCATCTGGAGTGTGCGCAAGAGCGAGCGAACGGATGGGTTGGTCCCACGTTCAAGGGAAACGCCCTCGCGATGGAGTGCGAGAGGATCGACGAGCCGGGTGATCCCGAGATGAGCGGCTCGCAGGCCGTCCGGCTGGGCTTCCGCTTCCTTCGATTGTGCATCGAGCAGTTGGCGGAAGCCGTGCGTGACGAATTGATCCTCGGTCACACCACCGAACGGTTCTTCGCCTCCCGCGTCGATCGATGGTTCGGCCATGATGAGCAGCGACACAATGGCGGGCCGATCCGTCGCCACGTGGACGGCGACCGCGCCGCCCATGCTGTGCCCCACGAGGCCGCACTCGCTCAAGCCCAGGGTGTCGATGAGGGCGACGATCGTTCGAGCGTGAGCCTCGCGCGTATAGGCGAATTCAGGCGGCCTGTCGCTGTACCCATGGCCAAGGAAGTCGATCAAGAGCGAGCGGCGCCCTCGCAGCGGCGCCCGGACTGCAGCCGGCATGAGCTCGCCGGTCGAGGAGCACTGCCAGCCGTGCAACCAGAGCACGGGCGGGTCGGCGCCCGGGACCTCGATGTAGCGGATGAAGGCCCCCTCGTCGGGCAGGTAGACCGGCTTCACGCCGGCCCGATCGTGGGTGTGCGCTTGGCGCCTTCACGCTTCATGCGTCGCCTTCCTCGTCAGCACGCTCGTGTGTCGGGCCCTCGACGAGTATGCGCCTGACGTCTTGCGACGCCTCGGCCATGACACGACGCACCCGACATTGGCCCCGCAGGCGTAGCACCAGACGCTAATCCGCCGCGTGACGTCATGGACGCCCATGTCGACGGACCGTGCCACCCTCCGCACAATAGCCGGGTGCGACAACAGATTTCCTTCGCGACCTCCGCCGACGGCACTCGCATAGCTTGGGCTCGCCACGGATCCGGTCCCCTCCTGGTTCGGGTTGGCACCTGGCTGACCCACCTCGAGCACGACTGGGCGAGCCCGGTGTGGCGCCACTGGCTGACCACGCTCGGCGCGAACTTCACCGTCATCCGCTATGACGACCGGGGGAGCGGACTCTCCGACCGCTCGCCGACCGATGTCTCGCTCGGTGCTTGGCTGGCTGACCTCGAGGCGGTCGTCGACGCCGCTGGTCTCGACAACTTTGCCCTCTTCGGGATGTCACAAGGAGGAGCGATCGCGGTCGCCTACGCGCACGCTCATCCCGGGAGGGTCAGCGACCTGATCCTATGGGGCGCGTATACGCGAGGGACACGCGCGCGAGGGCCGACGCCCAGCCAGCAAGACGAGATCGAGCTGGAGTCGCACATGATCAGGGTCGGATGGGGCCGAGCGGACCCCGTCTTTCGGCGCGTGTTCACGACCCGGTTCATCCCCGGCGCGACCGAGTTGCAGATGCGCTGGTTCGACGAGCTGCAGCGCCTCTCGATGTCTCCCGAAATGGCCCTGGCCAGCAGTCGGGCACGATCAACGGTGGACGTCGACGCACTGGCGCCGGCGATAACGGCCAGGACGCTGGTGCTCCACGCGGACGGAGACCGCGCCGTCCCGTTCGAGGAGGGCCGTCGCCTTGCCGGCGTTGTCCCGGGCGCTCGATTTGTGCCGCTCCATGGCCAGAACCATCTCCTCCTCTCGAATGAGCCGGCCTGGCCTGAATTCGTCGCCGAGGTCGCTGCGTTCGTCGGCGGGGACGCTTCGTCGCGTCCGCTACGGAACCCAACCGTCCCGCTGACCGTTCGCGAACTCCAGATCCTGCGCCTTGTTGCCGATGGCCGCAGCAACGACGAGATCGGCATCCGTGTTTCGCTCAGTACCCGGACCGTCGAACGTCACCTCTCGAACATCTACATCAAGATGTCCCTGTCTGGGCGGTCCGCGAGGGCGGCCGCCGCCGCGCGGCTCGCCGAGTACGAGGCCGCTCGCGAATCCCCCTGACCGTGCGCGAACCTCGGCCCATGGCGTGGGTGGCACCCGCCACGAGCTCTAGGGTGCTGGTCGCGCATTGGCGGTCACCACGGATGCTGACATCGTCCAACAGCTCGTACGGTGTCGTCCTAGCCCACCCGCACCGGAAAGGACGACCCATGCCGTTCATCAACGTCAAGCTTATCGAGGGAGTCTTCACGCCCGAACAGAAGCAGGAGGTCATCCGAAAGCTGACCGACACCATGGTCGGGATCGAGGGCGAGAACATGCGCTCGGTCACCGTGTGTGTGGTCGAAGAGGTCGCCAGCGGCGACTGGGGCATCGGCGGGCAGCCCTACACCACGGAGGACGTCCTCGCACTCGCCCGCGGGGTGCCCGTCGCGTAGAACACCGCAGCATCCGGCGGGGCCACCCGTAGGCGGCCCCGCCGCAGCATCGCGCATTTGCGGCCCGCGCTGCCATGGATGATGTGCCCGCGCTGCCCTCGCCAGGGATGAGTCTTGTGTCGTGTTTGGCTCGGACGGCTCGACGCAAGGTAGCGGCTCTACCGTCCCGGCCGGCGCCGAGGACCGGCTCATGTTCATGATCAACCGGTTCCGCGCAACGCCATCGCATGCATCGGGAGCCGACCCATGATCAAACTTGTCGAGTTCCCATCGGAAGAAGCAACGCTTCGAGGGCTGCTGTACCGGCCGGAATCGTCCGCCGACGAGGAGCCACCTCTCGTCGTCATGGCCCATGGGACCTCGGCAACCCTCGGCATGGTTGCAGACCGGTATGCGGAGGCGTTCTGTCGCGCCGGCCTCGCGGTCCTGCTCTACGACCACCGGAACTTCGGGCGGAGCGAGGGCGAACCACGGCAGGAGATCAATCCTTGGATCCAGTGCCGAGGCTATCGCGATGCCGTGACCTTCGCCGTGACGCTGGACGGCGTTGACCCCCATCGAATCGCACTCTGGGGCGATAGCTACACCGGCGGCCAGGTGATCGTTGTCGGCGCTGTCGACGAGCGCATCAAAGCCATCGTTGCGCAGGTCCCGGTCTTCGGGGCTGAGCCACCCAATGTCGAGCCGAGCAGAGAGACGCTCGATCGGATCCGATTCACCCTCCAGCAGGGCGACGTCCGTGGATCAGATGAGACAACCGAGGGTCCTTTGCCAGTCGTCTCCTCCGATCAGGCCGGTACGCCGTCGCTGCTCAAGCCGATCCAGGCGTTCCGCTGGTTCATCGACTACGGCGGCCGCGCCGGCAGTCGATGGGTCAACGCGGTCACGAGGGTACTGCCGGCCACGCCGGTGCCATTCCACCCGGCGCTGGCTGCGCCATTCGTCACGGCGCCCACGCTGCTGATGGTCGCGCCGGATGACGAGATGGTCCACGCCAACTACGCTGTTGCCCGGGCTGCTTACGAATCGATGCCTGGACCCAAGCAGTGGAGTGACATTGCCGGCGGGCATTTCGGGCTGCTGTATTGGCCCAGCGACCTATTCGACGAGGCAAGCCGGGTGCAAAGGGAGTTCCTTGAGCGGTGGCTCTGAGTCCTCGACAGCGCTCGCTACGGCCTCGGTCCCATAGCACCCTCGACCCGGCGGCGGACACAAGGGCGGCGTCAGACGCGTGACGAACCACGGTCTCGTCGTGTTCGTGAAGGATTTGGTATTGACCGTCCTGGCCGAGGGCAACGCGACCGGTGTCGTCCTACGAATGAAGTGCGGCCGACGCGCGCCGCTCGACGATGGCTCGGGCGACGACAGGTGCGTCCTCGGCGACTCCCAGCAGCAGTGACGACTTACGCTTGCGAAGAAAGTGCACCCCCATGAAATAGAGCCCATCGATCACGCGGCTCGCGCCATTCTGCTGAATGGGAAAGCCGAGATCATCGAACGCGTCGGGCCAAGGAAGCCAATCACGATAGGCGGGACGGAAGCCCCCGGCGAAGATGACGGCGCCGATGTGGGCCAATGACAGCTCCTCGGGAGCGCCCGGCGCGAACGGTTCTGGATCGTGGATCTCCGGCGTGGGCAACCCTTGGGCGGCGGAGGTCTTGCGGACCAGGTCCATCAGCTCCCGGTAGCGATCATCGGCCCAGGCGACGGTCTCGACTAGATCCGGCGCGAACCGCGCCGTGTGGCCGCTGGCGTCGAGGAAATGGCCGACGAGGGTGACGCCCTGCGCTCGGAGCGTCCGAAGGTGCAGGTCGTGTCCACCCCCATGGCCAGTCGCGGTGATGTTCGCCCCAAGACGGGCCGCGGGGCTCGGGAGGGAGGCAACAGACGCGTCGAGGAATCCGGACTCGAGGAGCCACCAGACCAGATCCCGACCGCCGAGGCGGCGCGGAGCCCATGCCGCCCGACCACACGCCAACACGACGTCGCGACCGGCCTCGCGCAACTCCTCCGCTACCTGGCATCCGGACTGGCCGCTCCCGACCACGAGCACGCCGCCCGCAGGCAGGGATCCGGCATTCCGGTAGTCCTCGACATCGATCTGCAGGAGATCGGCCGACAGGCCGGCTGCCCCGGCCGGCCGATGCGGTCGTTGGAACGCACCGTTGGCAAGGACCAGGGTCTCGGCATGCATCGTCCCTGCAGTCGTGGCGAGCTGGAAGCCACCACCCGGATCCGACTCGATCGACCGGACCTCCACTCCCTCTCGCACGGGGGCCCCGAAGCTCTCCGCATAGCGTGCCAGGAAGGCCACTATCTCATCGCGCGGCATGAAGCCGTCGGGATCGTCGCCGTCGTAGGTGGTGTCCGGGAGCTGGACGGTCCAGTTCGGTGTCACCAGGCAGAAGGTGTCCCACCGGTTCCGCCATGTCTGACCGACTCGGCCACGCTCGAGGACGGCATGCTCGATGCCCGCACCCGACAGCTCATGGCTGAGGCCCAGCCCAGCCTGCCCGCCGCCTACGATCACGACGTCGATGCGCTCCACAGTGCGACCTAGGGTACCAGTAGGCGCCTTACCTCCCTGGAGATCGACGTTGCAGATCAACGGGCTGCCCTCTCCGCTGGCCGAGAAGAGGACGAGTTCGATATGCGTGTGGCGGGCATCGTCCGGAGCGGCGACGACGACGGGGTCTGCCAGGAGTCGCGCGACCAGCGCGTCGAGCCGATGGTCACCTCTGATGTGTCGGGAGTCGGCCTTGAGCCGGCCTGCGATCCCGCCGAGGGTTTGGCCCAGGTTCACGATCCGCGCCCGCCTCTGCTCGTCTTCCAGTAGGAGCTCGATGGCGTTCACCCCCGGTGGCGCCCCGCCGAAAACGGCACGCCCCGCGGCATAGGCGTCCACGACGTCCCAATGACGCGCGAACGGCACGGCCGGGTAGGGCATGTGCGCGCGCATCAGGCGCGTCAGGGCCATTCGCACTGGGGCAAGAGTTTCGTCATCGGTCGCGGCGCGACTGTGCTGGCCACGCCCAATCCCCCGTTCTATCGGGTGACCGTCGACGCCATCTCCTCCGGGCCTTGGACGCACGGTACCACCGCCCTGCGGCGCCGCACTTACCTGGCGGGTATTGTCCTGCCGCCCGGAGCGAGCGATGCTGCGTTCCACGACAGGAGGAACAAATGGAGGCTCAGCTCGCTCGCCGGTTTCAGATCGGCGGCGTCGTCTTCGTCGGCGTCGGCCTGGTCACTGCACTCGCGGCGCACCCTTCGTCGGGGGCGCTGTTCGCCCTTGCGACCGACCTGATCTTCTGGCCGCTTGACGGATCACCCGGCGCGCTCGCGCTGCCGACCGAGCGAGTGCTCGCGGCCGTGTCGGGCGGTCTGATGATCGGCTGGGGCGCGATGTTGCTGTCCCTCGGTCGCGGCTCATCGACGGCGCGTGCCCTGCTGATTGGCGGCCTGGCCTGGTTCGCCATCGACAGCGCTGGCTCTCTGGTCGCTGGAGTGCCGCTGAACGCCCTCGGCAACGTGCTGTTCCTAGGGCTCATCGTCTGGGCGGCTTGGCCGACGACCCCTGAGCGGGCCGGATTGCGGCCGGCCGAACCGCGCAGCCGTCATCCGCATCCTGTCCCGCCCGGCGGCGACGAGACCACGTGAAGGCGGGATCCGACGATCCGCGGTCGTCGCGACAAGGAGGCCCTCCGTCGCGTCTACGACCACCTCGAGCCCGGCGGTTCGCTCGTCCTGTGGCAGGAGATGCCTTGGGCCGGACTCGACGAGGCGCGCTGGCTGCCTCACCATCGCGACGGGATCCCGCGCGCCTGGCCGGACGAAGGCGACCGCCGCCGAACGGCTGACGGCGACGAGATCGAGCTGATCCCCGCCTCGCGTCGTTCGATCCGCTCGAGCAACGCCACGAGCTCGAGATGCGGGCACGCGTGTGGCATGCCGGCGCGGTCGTCCGCGACGAGTCGTTCGCCCTCTCGGAGAACCTCTACTTCGCGCCGGAGATCGTGCCGCTCCTCGAAGCCGCCGGCTTCCGCGAGATCGAGCTCGAGGCCGCGTACGAGAACCGCCCCGCAACCGCCGATGACGACACCCTGATCGTCATCGCCCGTCGCTGAAGGGGTGGTCTCGGCGATACTGGGTTCGATGAAGCTGTACTTCGCCGGGCCCCTGTTCTCGGCAGCTGAACGGAGCTGGAATGCGGAGCTCGCGGCCGCACTCCGGGACGGAGGACATACGGTCTTCCTGCCGCAGGAGCAGGAGCAGGAGCCGGGCAAGGATGCGGCGAAGATCTTCGGCACCGACGTCGGCGGGATCGACGGGGCCGATGTGCTCGTCGCGATCATGGACGGCCCGGATCCGGATTCGGGCACCGTCTGGGAATGCGGCTACGCCTTCGGCAAGAAGCCCATCGTCCTCGTCCGAACCGACTAACGCGCCCGGACCGGGAGCGGCGTTTCGCACAACCCGATGCTCACCGAGTCGGCGACGATCCGGCTGGACTTGCCCGTCGCCGCCGATGGCGCGGGTGATCGCCGAGGTCTTCGCTGCGGTGGAACGGCTGGAGGAGGCGAGGCACTGACCCATCCGCTCGTCGAGCAACTGCGATTCGCCCGAAACGGCTGTAATGGCGCGCCCGACAGGTGTTGGACGCGCGATTTCAACCTACACCATCCCGATCGAGGGCCGCGATGAGTGGCTGGCGGCGGCCGGGTTGCGGGCATGAAGGGACGGCCGTCTGCGCGGAGCGCTGCCCCGAGCTCGCACCCCACGTCAGGTTGACGTCCTGGCTGCCTACGTCGCGAGCGGCGGCTCGGTGCCAGATGCGGCGGCGCGCGTCGGCATCCGGCCCGGCACCGCGAAGAGGCACCTGGCTGACCTCCGAGCACGGTCTGGCCTGACGACCGAGCAGCTCATCTACCGCGGACGGGCGGAAGGATGGCTGATCGTTCCCAGCCTCGAACGCGATTGACGATCGCGCTCCCATTCCGTCCGCTTCGCCGAACAGTCCCGCGTCCGCGCTCACCCGGCGCTCGGGATCGCCACTCGACAATGGTCGAAATGTACTCGCGGCGAGTCACCTTCGGGACGGCTCGTCGCCCAGCCCGAGTCGCGACTTGACGCGACACCACGGACGAAGCAAGGTCTTCTGTCTCATGAAGTCACAACCTCAGACCGTCGCTGCGAGTCCACACGCCCTGAGCCTGCTCGTCCGCCCCAGCGCGGACGAGACCGGGATCGCCAATAGCGGGAGCGTCAAGATCTCCTGGCGGCGATACGGCGATGGCGCTGAGAGCATGCTGATCGTGCCGACTTGGAACTTCGTCGACTCGCGCGTCGTGCGGTATCAGGTGGAGGGCCTCCGCGAACGATTCCGCGTGATCGCCTACGACGCGCGCGGGTCGGGCGAGAGCGGGCACCCGGCCACCGGCTACGGATTTGACGACCATGTCGCTGATGCGCTCGCAGTGCTCGAAGCGACGAGCACGGAGTCCGCGTCGTTGGTGGCCGCGTCGCTGGGCACGCATGTCGCCGCCCTCCTCGCGTCGCGCTATTCCCCGCGTGTCCGCCGGCTCGCCCTCGTAGCACCGCCAATGGACATTCCGGGCAGCGGATCGCCGTCTGGCTCCGAGACGGAGGAAGTGGAAGACGGCGAGTCGGACGAGCCGAACTGGCGCACGGAGTACGCCCGATTCGTGCCGTGGTTCATCTCGACGGTGTTCCCAGAGCCACATATGGACGCGACTATCCGGGAGATCATCGAAATCGGACTCCAGGCGGACCACCGGATGCTCGTCCAGCAGTCCAGCGAGCTGGACTGGGACGAGGCACCGCGCCACCTCGGCAACATCCGATGCCCGACGCTCGTGATCCATGGGACCGCTGATCGGACGCTCCGCCTGAAGTCCGTGCAGGAAGTGGCCGCTGCGATCCCTGGAGCCCAGCTCGCCGTGGTGGACGGCCTTGGCCATCGGCCCGACATCAGTCGGCCCGACATCGTCAATGAGTTGCTTCTCGACTTCTTCCGCTAAGTGAGCTCGGGTCGCTCCCGGACTGGGGGCGTCTCGGCATCCCCGGTGCTAGATCATCGAGTCGACATCACGAGATGAGTCGAGATCGTCATATTCGAGCCTTCCAACCGCTTGCGGCGGCCAATGCCCCGCAGGGGAAGGCAGACCTCCCTCCACACGATCTACGAGCGGGTCTAAGTGGCGGGTCGAGAGATCCGGAGCGTGCGGCTCACGTCAGCCGCGTATGGCCATGGCCTCGCGCTTGTGTTGGCGGAAAAGCTTGCAATGGCGCGCCCGGAGGGTGTGGGGCGCGCGATAACAGCCTACGACATGCCGATCGAGGGCCGCGATGACTGGTTGGCCGCGGCGCGGCGGCTGGCATGAGGGACGGCCACCTGCGCGGCTCCCTTGCCCGGCCCGCGACCCAGCGCCAGATGGACGTATTGGCAGCCTTCGTCGCCGCGGGTGGCTCCGTCCAAGACGCCGCCGAGATCGTGGGTATCCGGCCCAGCACCGTGAAACGTCACCTCGCCGACCTCCGTGCGCGTTCGGGTCTGACGACCGAGCAATTGATTTACTCCGGACGGGCATCCGGTTGGCTCGTCGTCCCGGGTCTGGAACCCCACTGAGCGCACTTGCCTCGGTACGACCAAGCGTCAAAGCGCGCCGGGTCGCGAAGTTGCGGCAGGTCCCGCCAGATCGCGACCAGCGCCTGCTGCGTCGCATCCTGGCGAGATCGATGTCGCGCAGGATCCTGCGCGACACGGCGAGGAACCTCGACGCGAGGT
>Ga0326597_10001888_pt1 | contig 32348 bp, 24 predicted proteins | sample RVTome_12_FD_203789 | JGI IMG/M metagenome (GOLD analysis project Ga0326597, IMG submission 203789) | Soil microbial communities from uranium-contaminated site in the Upper Colorado River Basin, Wyoming, United States - RVT100D185 | ecosystem: Environmental > Terrestrial > Soil > Contaminated >...
CCTTGTAGCCCATCCCCTCGCAGGCGCGGCAGCCGCGCGCGCGCTTGAAGCGCTGTCCTTCCAGGTGCGCGGGATCGAGACCGATCGAGCGCACTTCGGTCGGGTGCGGGTCGTACTCCTCGGCGCACTCGAGGCACAGCCGGCGCACGAGCCGCTGCGCCAGGATGAAGTGCACCGCGGCCGACACGAGGAAGGGCTTGACGCCCAGGTCCTGCAGGCGCGTCAGGGCGCTCGGCGCGTCGTTGGTGTGCACGGTCGAGAACACGAGGTGGCCGGTCAGCGCCGCCTGGATGGCGATGTCGGCCGTCTCCAGGTCGCGGATCTCGCCCACCAGGATGACGTTGGGCGCGCAGCGCAGCATGGCCCGCAGGATGCGCGCGAAGGTGAGCCCGATGCGGTTCGTGACCTGGACCTGGTTGATGCCCGCGATGTGGTACTCGACCGGGTCCTCGGCGGTGACGATCTTGGTGTCGGTGCGGTTCAGCTCGGAGAGCGCGGCGTAGAGCGTGGTCGTCTTGCCGGAGCCGGTCGGCCCGGTGACCAGGCAGATGCCGTGCGGGCGGCGGATGATGCGCTGGAACCAGCGGTAGTCCTCCTCGTCGAAGCCCAGCTCGCGCAGCCCGATCAGGCTCGCGCTGCGATCGAGCAGGCGCATGACCATCGACTCGCCGTGGTTCGAGGGCAGGATCGAGGCGCGCACGTCGATCTCGCGCCCGGAGATCTTCAGGCCGATGCGCCCGTCCTGCGGCTTGCGCTTCTCGGAGATGTCCATGCGCGCCAGGATCTTCAGCCGGCTGATCAGCGGCGCGTGCAGGTGCTCGGGGTGCAGCGCGGCGTCGCGCAGCATGCCGTCGATGCGGTAACGCACGCGCAGGCGGCCGTGGCCGGGCTCGATGTGGATGTCGCTGGCGCGCAGCTCGAGCGCCTCCTTGAAGGTGCGCGTCACGAGCCGCACGATCGGCGCGTCGTCGTCCTCGTCGCCCTCCTCGCCCCCGAAGCCGGCCGCGATCCCGTCCTGGGGCGCCTCCCCGTAGTGCCGCTCGATGGCGGAGGCGAGCGCCGCGGGTGCGGCCAGCGCACAGGTGACCTCCGAGCCGATCATGAACGAGAGCTGGTCGGCCACGATGCGCTTGAAGGGGTCGTCGACGGCCACGATCAGGCGCCCGTTCTGTTTCTTGAGCGGCAGGATGCCCTGCTCGCGCGCCAGCTCGGCCGGGATCAGCTCGAGCACCTCCGCCGCGATGCGGCCCTTCTCGAGGTTGACGAAGGGCATCTTCTCCAGGCCGGCCAGAGCGCGCGCGATCTCGCGCTCCTCGGCGAAGCCGAGCTTCACGAGGGCCGGCCCCAGGGCGATGTCCCCGTTGCGCTGGAAGGCCTGGGCCTCCCGCAGCTGGGCGGCGCTGATCGCGCCGGTGGCGACCAGGTGGGCGCCGAGGTCTCGGGTCACGGGCGGGTTCTCGGAGGGTCGAAGGCGGGAGCGGCGGCGGACGCGGGCGCGAGGATAGCCCGAGCGCGGGCGCGGAAGAAGCCGGATCGAGAGGGGGGGAGGATCCGGGCCGCGGCTCGCGGGTCTACCGCCGGCGCGGGAGGGGGTTTCGCGCCGCCGGCGCCGCTCGGCGGCGCGGCGCCCCCTGTTCTACTACTCCGGGATTTGCGCGCGCAGCGCGCAGATTCCGAAGTAGTAGATCCGGCGCCGGAGGCGCCGCGCCGCCCATCAGGCGGCGAGGAGGGGGAGGCCGCGTGTCGCGGCCGATGCGGGGGAGGGTCCGCCTCCCCCGCCAACAGGATCAGCGCGGGCCGAGTCCTTCCCTTGGGTTGCGGGCGTTCAGCCCGCGCTGAGAACGTGAACGCGACCGTACCCGACTGCGCTCCGTGAACGTGAACGCGACCGTGCCCGACTGCGCTCCGTGAGCGTGCCCGATCGCTCCCCGCCGCTGAGAGCAACCGGGCACGGGCACGTTCGCGTGCACGAGTCCTGAGGAAGAACGGCCGGGGCGACCCCGCCCCCTATCCTCCCGTCCCCCGTTCCGGCACCGGCCCTCCCCGGCAGACGCCGGTGATGACCAGGGTGATCTCCTTCTTCTCCGGATGGTCGAGCGCGACGACCAGCGTGCCGCGGAAGGAGCCGGTCGCGCCGTCGTCCAGGCCCTCGAGTCGCACCTCGATGTCGACCGAGTTCTCGCCCGGGACCGGGCGCACCATGGCCGAGAAGGACTCGGCCTGGGCCCAATCCTGGTAGCCGCTCCCGCCGGGGACCGGCAGGCCGGCGATCTTCAGCCCGGGCGGGTGCGCGCCGAGGTCGAAATCCTCGTCGTGGCAGTCGAGACGCACGGTGCGGGTCACGACCTGGCCGGGCCGCACCAGACCCATCGAGATGTAGTTCGGCTGGTACGAGAAGGGCCCGACGATCTGGGCGCTGACCGTGATGTTGGTCGAGTAGGTCTCCGCGTTCCCGTGCAGGTCCTTGTGGTCGTCGCCCGGGATCGGCACGTCGCTCTTGAGCACCAGGGCGCGCGCCATGGTCTGCTCGACCAGCTCGGGACCGAGCGTGACCGAGAGCTCCCAGCGGGTGGAGCGGCCGTCGGCGTCCGGATTCAGCGGCACGAGCTCGTACGAGGCCCCGCCGGGCAGCGACTGCTCCTGCAGCTCGAGCGCGATCGGATTGCCGTGCGCGGTCGAGATGCCGGCCTTCTGGGTCTGCACCTCGCCGATGGAGATGCGCCCGAAGCCCATCAGGCGTGGCGTGACGTTGAAGAACTGGTCGACGTCCGCCTCCAGCCCGAGCTGGATCGGGCCGCGCGGGTCGTTGGAGAAGATGTTGATGCGCACGTTCTGGTGCCCGTGCTTGTTCTTGGTGTGCAGCGTCGCAGGCAGCTTGATCCGGCGCCCCGAGGGAATCAGGTCGCCGAAGGTGTAGCGCACGAACTCGCCCTCGCCGTTCTCGCAGTCGAGCGTCGCCACGGTGCAGCCGCAGGTCGGCTTGACCTGCGTGATGATGAGGGCGTCGGCGCCCTGCGACACCAGGTCGAACGTGTGCGCGGCGACCTCGCCCTCCATCAGGCGGCCGAAGACGTGGTTGCCCTTGCCGACCTCGTACATCAGGCGCGCGCCCTCGTGCTCGCTGATGCCTTCCGGCAGCTCGGGCATCTTGATCGGCGAGCTCGGGACCTTCGCGTCGTGCTCGTGGCCGTCGTCGTCCGCGTACCGCAGCTCCACTCCGGCGTCGGGCCCGCGCGCCGGCCTCTCCGTCGGCTGGGGCGCTGGCTCCCGTGCCGGCTTCTGCGCCGGCTCGCTGACGAGCGCCGCGTCGATCGCGCCCGCGCTCGCCGCGACCGCCTCGGCGCCGGCGGCTGCCAGCTCGGCGCCGGAGCCCGAAGCGCCGCCCGCGCCCGTCTCCTGCGTCGATCCCGCCTCGCCGCCGCAGGCCGGCAACAGGAGCAGGAGCGCCCCGGACAGGACGCCGGTCAGGACCTGGGAGCGCCGCCCACCCGGGGCGGGTTCGTTCGAGTTCTTGAGCATCGCTGGAGCCTCTCGCTGGGTCGCGGGCATGTCATCCTACCGCACGGTTCGGGGGCGGTCCGCCCCCGCCCCCCTGTCGCCGCGTGTCACGCGGCCCTTGCTGTCGCCACGTGTGTACGCGGCCCTTACGCCGGTCGTCCGGGGACGGCTAGCGACCATCGGGGAAATTCCCCGCGCGCCCGTCCGCCCCCCGTCCGCGCAGAGGGATCGGCCGCGAGGGGGCGGAGAGTGTAGGAACTGGCCGCGCGGCGGTCGAGATCGCGCCCGCGCGCTCCTAGAATGACCGGCTTCCATGTCGCTCACCGCGCCGTCCTTCGCCCCGCCGTCTCGCCAGCGCCGCCGGTGCGGGGCCGGCCGCGCGCACCTCCTCGGACCGCTCCTCCTGGCCTGCGGTTGCTGCCTCGCTCCGCCTTCCCAGGACGAGCTTGCCGAGCGCGGCTGCAGGAGCCCCGTCCAGACCGTGCGCACCTTCCAGGTCGGCCTGCGCGCCGACCACGCGCGCACGGAGTACGGCTGTTTCTCCACCGGCTTCCGGGCCAGGAACCGCCTCTCGCAGGCCAGCTACGTGCTTTTCCGCCAGGAGTGGTTCGCGGGCGATCCCTGGATCCGCAAGGGCATGGCCGAGGCCGAGATCGTCGCCGAGCGCGAGCTGGGAGAGCGCGAGCGCGAGCTCGTGCTGGAGGAGCGCGGCGTGCGCTTCGCCGTCACGCTGGTGCGCGAGGACTACGCGCAGCTCTACGCGGGCGAGGAGCTGATCCAGGACGAGGAGATCGCCGACTTCCGCGACAGCGTGGAGAGCGACCGCACCGGCCGCTTGCTGGTCGGAGCGATCGAGCTCTGCGAGCACGTCCCAGCCTCCAACGTCACCGGTTTCGTCATCGGCCAGGACTGGAAGATCGACGGAATCCGGCGTCTCGAGGACCGACCCGACCCCTGACCCACCACTGTGATGAGCACAAGAGCGACGACCCCCACCGCACCCCGTGGCCGCAGGAAGAGCGCGCAGCCCGCCGGCGCCGCCGGCCAGAAGCACGTCTACCGCTTCGGCCAGGACGGGACCGAGGGCGACCGCGACATGCGCAACCTGCTGGGCGGCAAGGGCGCCAACCTGGCCGAGATGTGCAACCTCGGCCTGCCCGTCCCGCCCGGCTTCACGATCACGACCGAGGTGTGCACCTGGTTCGACCACCACGGCGGCGAGTACCCGCCCGCGCTCGAGGATGAGGTGGCGCAGGCCGTGCAGTACGTCGAGCGCTCCATGCAGAAGCGCTTCGGCGACCCCGCCAACCCGCTGCTGCTCTCGGTGCGCTCGGGCGCGCGCGTCTCGATGCCGGGCATGATGGACACGGTCCTGAACCTGGGCCTGAACGACGAGACGGTGGAGGGGCTGGCGCGCCGCTCGGAGAACGAGCGCTTCGCGTGGGACGCGTACCGGCGCTTCCTGCACATGTACGGCGACGTGGTGATGGGCGTGCGCGCCGACGGCGACGACGATCACGATCCGTTCTCGGGCGCGCTCGACGCGCTGAAGCGCAAGCGCCGCGTGACGGCCGACACCGAGCTCACGGCCGACGACCTGCGCGAGCTGGTGGCGAGCTTCAAGCAGATCATCGCGCGCGGCGCCGGGCGCGCTTTCCCCGACGACCCGATGGAGCAGTTGTGGGGCGCGATCGGGGCCGTCTTCCGCTCGTGGAACACGGAGCGCGCGGTGGCCTACCGGGCGATCAACAACATCTCCGGCGACTGGGGCACGGCGGTCAACGTGATGGCCATGGTGTTCGGCAACATGGGCGCGGACTCGGGCACGGGCGTGGCGTTCACGCGCGACCCGGCCACGGGCGAGAAGCGCTTCTACGGCGAGTTCCTGATGAACGCCCAGGGCGAGGACGTGGTGGCGGGCATGCGCACGCCGCAGCCGATCGCCGCGCTGGCGGAGCTGCGCCCGGCGATCTACCGCCAGCTCGACCGCATCCAGAAGCAGCTCGAGCAGCACTACCGCGACATGCAGGACCTCGAGTTCACGATCGAGGAGGGTCGCCTGTTCATGCTGCAGTGCCGCTCGGGCAAGCGCACGGGCTTCGCGGCCGCGCGCATCGCGGTGGACATGGTGCGCGAGAAGCTGATCAGCCAGGAGGAGGCGCTGCTGCGCGTCGATCCCGAGGCGCTGAACCAGTTCTTGCAGCCGATCTTCGATCCGGCCGACCTGAGCGCCGCCCGGCGCCGCGGCGACGTGCTGACGAAGGGGCTCAACGCCGGGCCGGGCGCTGCCAGCGGCCGCATCGTCTTCAGCGCCGCGGCCGCCATCGCACGGGCCGCGCTGGGCGAGCGCGTGATCCTGGTGCGGGTCGAGACCTCGCCCGAGGACATCAAGGGCATGCAGGCCGCGCAGGGCATCCTGACGGCGCGTGGCGGCATGACGAGCCACGCGGCGCTGGTGGCGCGGCAGATGGGTCGGGTGTGCGTGGCGGGCGCGGGCGAGCTCGACATCGACTACAAGCAGCGCACCTTGAAGGCCGGCGGGCACGAGCTGCGCGAGGGCGACTGGATCAGCCTGGACGGCTCGAGCGGGGTGGTCTACGCGGGCGAGCTCTCGACGCGTCCCTCGGAGGTGATCGCGGCGCTGTTCAGCAAGGGCAAGAAGGCCGAGCGGCTGGTGAAGGGCGAGGTGTACCGGGCCTACGCGCAGTTGATGAAGTGGGCCGACGAGGTACGCACGCTGGCGGTGCGCACGAACGCGGACCAGCCCGACCAGTGCCGCACGGCGATCGCCTTCGGTGCCGAGGGCATCGGCCTGTGCCGCACGGAGCACATGTTCTTCGGCCAGGAGAAGATCATGGCGGTGCGCGAGATGATCCTGGCCGAGACGCGGGCGGAGCGCGAGAAGGCCTTGAAGCGCCTGCTGCCGCTGCAGCGCAAGGACTTCGAGGGCATCTTCAAGGTGATGGGCGAGCGGCCGGTGACGATCCGCACGCTCGACCCGCCGCTGCACGAGTTCCTGCCGCACGACGAGGAGCAGATCCGCGCCCTGGCGAAGGACATGGGCGTCAAGCCGGAGCGGCTGCGCGCCAAGGTCGAGTCGCTGACCGAGAGCAACCCGATGCTCGGCCACCGCGGCTGTCGTCTCGGAGTGACGTTCCCGGAGATCACGCGCATGCAGGCGCGGGCGATCTTCGAGGCGGCCTGCAACGTGGCCAAGCGCACGGGCACGACGCCGCGGCCGGAGGTGATGATCCCGCTGGTCGGGACGAAGGAGGAGCTCTCCTTGCAGGCCGCGGAGGTGCGCGCGGTGGCGGCGGAGGTGTTCGCGCAGAAGAAGCTCGCGCTGCCCTACCTGGTGGGGACGATGATCGAGCTGCCGCGCGCGGCCTTGACGGCCGGCGAGATCGCGCAGGTGGCCGAGTTCTTCTCGTTCGGCACGAACGACCTGACGCAGACGGCCTACGGCATCAGCCGCGACGACGGCGGCAAGTTCATCCCGCTCTACATCGACCAGGGCATCTTCCCGGCCGACCCCTTCGCCACGATCGACGTGCCGGGCGTCGGTCGCCTGATGGACATCGCCACGCGGGACGGTCGCGCCGCGCGCCCGGACTTGAAGGTCGGCATCTGCGGCGAGCACGGCGGCGACCCGCGCTCGATCGCCTTCTGCCACAAGCTCGGCCTGGCCTACGTCTCCTGCTCCCCCTACCGCATCCCCATCGCCCGCCTGGCGGCGGCGCAGGCGGCGTTGACGGGTTGACGTCCAGGCTCACGCCGCTCGATCCGTGCAGGCCCGGAGGGGAAGTCCGCCTTCCGCGTGCACACGATGGTCTCCGGCCGGGGGGCACGGGCGTCTAGCCAAGCTCGACGCCCGCGACCCTCGCGCTCCCTCCTGCTACGCACGGCGCCGCGGACACCGGGACCCGGACGCATGCGTTGCCCCGATCAACCCTCGGTGCGCACCGCGAGGCTCAGGCTGCCCCGGTAGAGACCAGCCCGCGCGTCCATGCCCAGCGTCAGGCGGAACCGCAGCCGCACCGGGATCTCGACGCCCGGCCGGGCGCCGTGGGCGACGGTTCGATCGTGGTCCAGACGGCCGGACTCGATCACCTGCCCCCAGGGTCCGAGACGCTCCCAGGTGATCCGGTCCGCGACGGAGAGGGACTCCTGCTCACCCACGAACTCGGAAGCCAGACAGTCCACGAACCAGACCCGAGAGTTCGTGGTCACCTTGAACTCCACCTCGGTCTCCACCCCTCCATCCAACGGGTCCACCACGAGATCCAGGCGGCTCTGGGGCAGCGCGAGTGAAACGAACGGCATGATGGTGAAGGAGACCGTCGCGTCTGTGGTCGGGAGAGAGCCGAAGGCGCGCTCCAGCGCCCCGCTTGCCGGAGGTCCCAGGCGCCCGGACGGCGGGACCGGTCGCAGCCGGATCATCGCGGTGTAGGTGCCAGGAGCATCTGTCCACCTCGGGCGGACCTCGAATCGCAGGAGCTCGCTGGTCACGGATCGGGGCGGGGTGGGAGAGTGGAACTCGAGCAGATGTGCAGCCGGAGGGGACTCGCGGCCGGGCGCGGGCGGCTTCGCGCGAGATCGGTGGGAGAGACGAGGACGCAGCGCAGGTCGCTTCCCAAGGGCCACGGCGCCGGCCGTCGCCTGCAATCGAGCGCGTGACAGGGTGGCTCCGGCCGGTCCGCGGATGGAAACGACGTCCACCGCAACCGACCATTGGGGAAGGGCGGAGAAGACCTGGATCTGCATGGTTCCGCTGGAAGCCAGCAGAGCAGGACCATGCGAGATATCTGCCAGGCCCGGGTCGGGCTCGAGCAGGAGCAGCGACGGGACAGGTTGCACCACGAGCAGCGCCGGAATGCGGCCGCCGGCGGCCGCCTCCACGATCTCCGGGAAGGAGGGAGCGCTCGCCGCGCCGGGAGCGGGAGTCCCTTCGCTCCGGGACACGTGGCCGTTCTGGGCGAGCACCCCGACGCAGAGCGCCGGGAGCGTGAACGAGATCCGCCCCGCCTGCGCTGAACACCATCCCCGCGCTCGGGGTCGGAGGAGGAAGGGAGCGCGCAGCACGGCTGTCAGAGGGTCAGGAAGATCTCGGGCTCGAAGAGGACGTAGGGCGTGACGAACACGACCACTTCGACATCCTCCTTCTTCCGCGCCTCGTCGGAGAAGAGCGCGCCCAGGAACGGCAGCCGACCGAGGCCCGGAATCCCCTGCCTCTCGTTCGTCGTGCTCTCGAGGACCAGACCTCCCACTGCGATCGTCTCACCGCTCGCCACGCGGATCCTGGTGTCGACGGTGCGCACGCTGATCACGGGGAGATCGTCGACTCCGGTGCCCGTGACGTCGCTCACCTCGGTGTGGAGGAGGGTGGTGATGTGATGGGAGGCGCCGACCAACGGCGTGATGCGAAGTGTGATCCCGGTCTGGATCTTCTCCAGGGTGATGAAGGGGAAGGCAGCCGATCCCTGGAGCAGTGAGAAGAAGGCCTCGCGTCCGATCCTGATGGTGGCTTCCTGACCGCTCAGGGTCGCCACTCTGGGATTGGCCCGCACGTGGACCACGCCTTTGGAGTCCAAAGCTCGAAGCGTGGCACGGATGTCACTGCTGCCGGTGACGCGGAGGTAATCGAGCTGAAGCGCCGGATCGAAGCGGGCCAGCGGGGGGACGCGCGTGGCTGTCAGGGATGTGAAGCCGTGCTGGTCGGAGACGCTCCACTCGATGCCCAGGGCCCGGCGGACCTCCTGGTCCATCTCCACCACCCGGGCCTCGATGAGGATCTGGGGAATCGGCTGGTCGATGAGAGCGAGGTCGGCCTCGAAGCGTTCCAGGAGGTCGGGCGCAGCCGTCAGGGTGATCACGTTCGTCGCCTGGTCGACTTTCAGGGAGCTGCTCAGGAAGCGAGGGAGGAGCTCCAGAACGTCCCCGGCGTCGATGTTCTCAGGTCGGTAGCGACGGGTCTCCGTCAGCCGCATGAAGGCCGGGCTCTCCTCCTTGGGGGCACCGACCAGGTAGTAGTCGGGGTACTTCCGCAGCACGAATCCGAGTGGCGCGAGGATCTGCTCCAACGCATCGTCCAGCGGCGTGTCGACGAACTCCGCCGTGACCAGCCCTTGGACCAGGGGGTCGGGCACGATGCGAACGCCGGTCTGGGCGCTCACGTCGCTGAGGGCCTGGCGGACGTTGGTCTCCAGGAAGACGTTGCTGACCAGGGGCCCCTGCCGGCCGGGGGGCTCGGTGGCCGCGACCGTGGACTCGTCGCTCGCCACGGGAGCGGCCAACCGATCCAGTTCCGCCAGGACGCGCGCCCGTTCCGCATCGAGGTCGGCGAAGCGCAGCGTGCTGCGCGGATAGTGGCCGATGAGGAGGCGGAAGCAGCGCTCCGCGCGCTCGAGCTCTCCCTGGCCCGCGCGCGCACGCCCGAGCCAGTACAGGACCTCGTCCATGCGATCGTAGGCCTGACCGCGCAGGCCGATGGCCTGCAGCAGGCTCGCGGCCGTCCCGAAGTCCTGCTGTTCCAAGGAGCCGATGGCCTCCCCGATCAGCGCGTCGATGGGGTCAGGCCCCTCTCGGGAGGAGAGACCCCCGTCGAGCGGAGAGGAGGCGCATGACGACGCCACGAGCGCCAGAGCTGCGGCGGCGGCGAGCGTGTGATCACCGATCTTCAACGTCGCCCGCCCCCCGGCGGCCCGCCTGCTCGTCCCGCTCCAATCCCACCGGAAGAGCCAGGTCGGACTGGAAGCCAGTCTCGGCCAGCACCGGGCGCGCTGTGGCGGATGGCTTGAGCCGCGCGCGAACGAGGAACTCCCCGTCGTCGACGATCGGAATGGGGAAGCGCAGCTCGCGCACGCCGCCCGGAAGCAGGACATCTGATCCAGCGCCTCCCACGAGCAGGCGGGCGGCGACCTCTCCGGAGCTGCGCGACAGGAGGATCTCCCCCTGGAGGCGGGCGACCCGTCCCCCGGCGTTCCGGACCCGGACCAGGGCCGTGGTGGGGTTCCGGTCCTGGGCGGGGCGGACCAGCTCGATCGGCTCGAGCTCCAGCTCGGCCTCCGAGGCTGTCGGGTCGACGGCGACCACGAGCACGATCGTCTCCCCGACGGAGGACCACTCCTCCTCGGCGGATCGCGCGCTGGCCTGGATCCGCACCGCTCTCGTGACCGCGTTCCCCGGCGGCCGATGACGCGGAACGCTGATGGCCGTCCGGAGCGTCGAAGCCCGCCCGGGAAGAAGGCGCAGGCTCGCAGGCGTCACTTCCACCCAGTGGCTTTCGTCGGGCTGCGACTCGGGGAACGTCGCCAGTCCGTTCGCTTCCATCCTCACGTCGACGACCGACGCGCGGATGTCGAGCGGCCTGCTGTCCAAGCTGAAGATCCGAAGGGGCACGCTGCGCATCGCGCCGGGCGGGACGGGTAGCTCGATGAGGTCCGGGTCCACCTGGAGCGCGATGTCGTATTCGGCGTTGCCCAGGTGACGGACGCTCGCGCCGCCGTCGCTGGAACCGACTTCCAGTTCGAACTCGTTCTCCGTTCGCCAACGCCCGTTGAGCACGAGGCGCCCCACCACGCGGTAGCTCCCCGCGGCCAGTGCACGCGGCAGAGGAATCGGGACCTCGTAGGAGAGGCCGGGAAAGATCTGCAGCGGCTGCCCTCCGGCCTGGCTGGGAATCGGGACGCGGACGGGGAAGCTGCCGTCGCGAGCGTAGAGGAGGAGGTCTCCCTCGATCGTGGAACGCCAGACGCCACGGTTCGAGAACGTCGCCCGGACAGCGGCCCCGCCGGCGGCCGGCGAGCGCGGCAGCTCGATCGCCGTGATGTCCACGTGCGCGGGCGCGGCGCCGGGAACGGAGGCCTCGACCAGCACGGAGACGGCCGGATTCAGCGCCACCGCCATCGGCGCGGAGACCGCGTCCGTCTCGAGCTGGGTCGTCACCAGCGCGAAGTAGGAGCCGCTGGCATCGGAGGGGAAGGCGAACTGGAGGGGGACCTCGATGCGACTGTTGGGAGGGATGAACAGCTCGCGCTCCACCGTGAGCCAGGCGGCGCAACTCCGGGCGCCGCTCCCGACGTCCACCGGCGTGCTCCGACCGAGGGAGATCTGCCCGAGGTCGCGGATCCCGATGCGGAAGCGCAGCGGTCCCGGAGCGTTGCGGGTGACGACGGTGAAGCTCGCTCGCCCGCTGCGTCCCGGCCGACCGGCGACCTCCACCTTCATGGGGCCGACGGCGAAGCCGGGAGCGTCGGGACCTGGTCGCTGCCCCAGGGCGATCCCGTCCAGGAGGCAGGAGACGAGCAGCAGGAGCGTTGTCGATCGAAGCAGCATGTCGGCGCACCCCATAGTCATTGCGCCCGGAGAGAGCCCCGGGCGCACGTGGAACTCGAGCACGTGGGTCAGGCCCGCGCGATCAGGGGTTCAGCGCAAAGCCGACGTCGATGGTGGTGAGGTAGGTGCCCGCCGGGTCGTCCATGCCGTGGCGCTCGCAGCGGGCCAGCCACTTCAGGTTACCCTTCGAGTGGCCGTCCAGGTCGAGCGTCCAGGGGCCGGCGCCCGTCATCGGGAAGGGGTACTGGTTCGGGTGGAAGGCGGTGCTGCCCAGCTCCATGATGTCGTCAGGGCCGCTGTCGTCGGCCGCGTAGCCTCCGGCCCCGTCGCCGGGGATATTGCCGTCGTTCACGTAGAGGCCGCCCCGCAGGAAGCCGCCGGCCAGACCGCTGCCGGCCAGGGTGAACCAGGTCGGGATCGTGTCGCCGCCGCTGGTGAGGTCTCCTCCCGCGGTCACGGTCATCAGGATGTCGGTGTTCGTGTCCAGCCACAGGTGGGCGCCGTCGCGCGACTCGTAGAAGGCCTCGGTCCAAGCATCGCCGGAGGCCTTGTTGTCATTATCGCCCGAGCCATCCAAGGCGACGTACAGCCCGCGCTCCGTGCCGGCGAGCGCGCGGCGGTAATCGCCGGTGAGGTTGGTGTAGTCGTTGTAGGCGAACACGATGTCCGTGTCCTGCCATACGACCTGGGTGTACCCCATGACGGTGATCGCGACCGAGAACGTGCCGGCCTGCGCACCGTCCCATTGGTGTTGGGCGGACGCCGGCGCCGCCAGCACCAGGCCGAGGAGGCAGGGAAGGAGGATGAAGCTTCGCATGATCATGATGACGTCTCTCTTCATGTGTCGGGTGAGTTCGCGAATAGCGTTCGTGGGAGCGATGTGGCCGGTTCGCGATCACGACCGCCCCGTTGCGGGCCGCCCCCGTTGCGGGCAACTAGGCAAATGCCGTGCCTCGAATCCGTGGATCGCCCCTCGCTCTCCCGCTGACCCACTCCGCTGCGCTGTCGGTGCGGATCGGCAGCCTTGTTTCCTCTCCACGTCACCGGGAGGAGAGCCGCGCACGGGAGGAGAGGGTCGCTGGGGCAACCCCCGTTCTCCGTCTCGGAGCGGGAAAACTAGGGCCGCGGAGGATCAGGAGCTGCGAGCGACGTCGACCCTTCCGACGTCATCGAGCGCCCAGCGCTTGATCTTCCCGTACAGGGTGCCGCGATCGATCCCGAGATCCCGGGACGTGGCGTGCCGGTTGCCCTGGTTTCGCAGCAGCGCCTGCTGCAGGATCCCCTTCTGGGCCTCCTGCCAGGTGGGGAACCGGCGCGGCTCACCGGTTTCGGGGTCGCTGCGGATCTCCACGGGTAGATGGACGGGTTCGATCGTCGTGCCGGGGCAGAACACCGTCGCCCTCTCCACGACGTTGAGCAGCTCCCGGACGTTGCCGGGCCAGGCGTGGAGGGTGAGGATCTCGTGCACCTCGGGCGCGAACCCGCGGACGTCCTTCCCCATCGCGCGACAGAATCGACGCAGGAAGGCCCGTGCAAGCGGCAGGATGTCCCCTGGCCTCTCGCGCAGCGGCGGAATCCGGATCCGGATGACGTTCAGGCGGTAGAACAGGTCTTCCCGGAAGACCCCGCGCTTCACCTCGCCCTCCAGCGCCCGGTTCGTCGCGCACACGACCCGAAGATCGACTTGGCGCAAGGCGGTTCCTCCCACCCTCTGGAACGTCCGCTCCTGGAGGACTCGCAGCAGAGCGAGCTGCATGGCCGGGCTCAGGTCGCTGATGTCGTCCAGGAGCAGGGTTCCCCCGTGGGCCATCTCGATCCTTCCAGGCTTCTCTCCCACGGCTCCGGTGAACGCGCCGCGGTCGTGCCCGAAGAGCTCGCTCTGCAACAGGCTGTCCGAGAAAGTGCCGCAGTGAAGGGCGACGAAGGGACCGGCGCGGCGACTGCTCAGCTTGTGGAGGGTCGAGGCGAGCAGCTCCTTGCCGGTCCCGGTCTCCCCCTCCAGAACGACGGTGGAGTCCGTCTTCGAGGAGATCTCGAGCTCACTCAAGCAATCTAGGAACGCGGGGCTCTCGCCGAGTGGACCTTCCTCCCCGACGAGATCCGGCACGAGAGCGAGCCTGCCCGTGGGCCGCGGGCGCCCGGGATCCGAATGCGATCTCCCATTCCTCCGCGCGACCAGAGCGTTCTGCGAAGAGCGCCCGAAATCGCCTCCGGAATCGCGTGCCATGACGCATCCCCAATCGCGGTGTAATCGCGGTGAAGCTGAGCCGCGGGGGAGACAGCAAAGCCGTGGTCGAAACTAGGAAGCAGTGTCCGAGTGCCCCAGTGTACCCGCGGGCGACGACCTCCGGGTGTCGTTCGACGCCGGAATCCCCGCGTTTCCGCTCGGATTCGTCGCGTCGGATACCCGCTCCCCCTCGGCCGGATCGGGGGCTGGTGGACGAGTCGGTTCTACCACTGGATGTGGGGGTTGGACACACTACCCCTCTATCGGGCTATCGGGCGCGCCATGACGACTCCGTGTCGGGTGTGCGCTGCGGGGACAGGCGGCCTGATCTCGGCGGCGCCCAGGCGCTCCGGGCCGCGGAGCGGGCGCCAACTGCCGACGGCCATGGTGATTCCGTGGAGATCTGGCTGTTGTCGCCAGCGACGTCGATGGGAGGCGTGCCGGGCGCCGGCACGCGCTGCGACCGGCAGTGTGGCGGGTCGGAACCTGGTTCCCCGCGGACGACCAGCCGCGGACGACCAGCACTGGGGGATGTCCGTCCAGGCCGCCGATCTCGAGTGCGAAGTGACGGCATGGCGCTTGCACGCGTTGGGAGCTACTGCGACCGCGGGCTCTCGCGCGCCGGCAGTCGCCGCCAATCGTTCCCACAGCACGAACCACAGCACGAAGAGGAACAACGATGCGCGCTCATGCTCCCCTGGTCTTGCTGCTCGCCGCCGGCGCCGTTCCAGCGCTGGCCCACGCTCAGAGATTCACCATTCCGGAGTCCAAGCTCCTCGATCCGGAGTTCGCCGATCCCGCCTGGGGGGGAGACTGCGTCCGTTCCGACGGCCCCGGCGACTCGGTCGATTTCAGCTTTTCAGGTCTCACTGCCTCGTCGACGGGCCTGAAGGACGACTACCCCGTGGATGTCGTGTACGGCCAGATCCTCCCCAGCCACGGCAATGGCGATTTCTCCAACTTCAGCGGGTTCAGCCAGTCCTTCGAGAATCTCGACGACGCCTCCATCTGGGTCAGCCTCTTCGTCAATACCGGCTTCACCGGCCCCAGCGGAACTCCGCCCAACAACCCCGCCAACGACACCTTCTGGCAATCGGAGTGGATAGAGGTCCTCTCGGGGGAAACCCGCGAAGCCGCTCTCGCATTCGACGCCGCGATCCCGTGGAACATCGCGGACAACCCGCCACCCCACACCCAGGGTCAGGACGGTGTCGTTACGGCCATCAACTCATTCGACAGAACGGAGCTCAGCGCGATCGGCTTCCAGGTGGCGGACTTCAGCGCGAACCCCGAGGCGACGCTTCGTCTCAGGCCCGGGGAGCCCGACGAGATCCTCGGCGCCGTGGACGTCGGCTTCTTCCCGCTGACGGGCTGGGGCCCCCAGGAGCCGCTGACCCACGCCGGATCCTGGGGTGGGTTGGCCTCGGGCGGTGAAGGGGAGGGCACGTCCCAGGACCGGGCCGCGCGAGTCATCTGGTTCGGCGACTACGACGGCGACCTCGACTGCGAAGACGTCGATCCCGATCCCCGATCCGGAGAGCTGGTCGTGCCCCTGCCCCCGGCGACCACACCGACCCGGGTCCTGATCCGCCACCTCGACGGCTTCGCCGACGACAGCTTCGAAGTTTACGGCTCCGCGCCATGCCAGGACGTGGAGGTGCTGCTCGGCACCTACGTGGACCAATCCGACACGGAGACCTGGGTGGTATCCGAGCTCGAGATTCCGGCCTGCTCGAATACGGGACCGTACCCGGTCAAAGGAACGCCTTGCTTCCACGATTCCTGGCGCTCCCTCGGGTCGGGCTCCATCGGCGGCGGATCCGGAGGTTCCACCAGCTACACGCTCCGCTTCGAGGCGCTGGGCGCCGAGTGGGGGGGCTTCTGCCCATTCGGGCAAGTGGCCTTCGACTGGATCCAGATCCGTGGGCTTCCCAACCCTTGAGCCGAGCCAGGGCGTTAGCAGAGGGCAAGCTTGGACACCGCCGGGAGCCGCCCGTGCCAGGCTCATCTCATCCGATCGCGTCGATGTGGGGCTTCGTAGCACGAGCGGGCACGGCGAAGGCTGTGACCGCGACCGCGCGCAAACCCGCGGTGTGATCCTCCCCCGCGGTCGGCTTCGCCGAAGACCGTCGCGACGCAAAGCGGCCGACGCGGAAGCGAGGAGGGAAACGGCGAGAAGGCGGAAGCGGCCTTTCTGGACGCTGAGCAGGGCTCGCCTGGCCCGACGAAGCAGCGGCGCCGCCCGCGAAGCCGCAGTAGGGCCACCGGCTCGCTCTTGCCCGCGTCTCCTGCTCCCCCTACCGCATCCCGATCGCCCGGCTGGCGGCGGCGCAGGCGGCGCTGACCGATTGACGTCCAGGCTCACGCCGCTCGTTCCGTGCGCGTCCGGAACGTGAAGACGGTCTTACGGGCGCGCGCGCAGAGCGAGCGGCGGGCGAGCGCGGGCCTGGAGCCGCTGTTCTCGCGGGGCAGGAGGAGGGCTGGCGATGCGGACTAGTCGTCCGAGCGGTACGCCGCGCGGATCCAGAGCGCGGCCACGATCGCTCCGACGAAGTTGGACACGTTGTCCCAGCTCGTGTTCGCGTAGTCGCCCACGTTCGTCTCCGGCATCGTCAGCACGGCGATGAACTCCACCACCTCGTTCAGCGCGCCCAGACCGGCCCCTGCGCAGGCGGCGATGAAGAGCATCCCCAGGGTCGGCCGCGGCACCGCCATGCGCGCGCGCAGACCCTGCCAGACGGCCCAGGTCGCGATCCCGAATCCGTACGCGTGCACGAGCTGGTCGTACTTCAGGCGGCCCGGGACGAGCCAGTAGGAGTAGAGCACGCCGGCCTCCTCCGAGATCGGCACCAGACCGCCCGCCATGTGCAGGAAGCCCCAGACGCTGAAGCCCCACATGCACAGCGGATGGAGCCCGACCCGCAGGTGCACGAACGCCACCAGCAGGATCAGCAGGGCCATCACCCCGATGTAGAACACGAACTCGTGGTTCTCCGAGGCGATCGCCCAGGGCAACGACACGAGCATGTAGAAGCCGGCGAAGGCGAGGGCCAGCTTGTCGCTCGAGCTCAGGCGCGCGCGCGGCTCCCCCTCGACGGTCATCACGAGCCCGTGCTGCTCGATCTCCATGCCGCCGCGATTGTCGGCTCGCGCCGAGCGGATTGCCAATCACCCATCGTCCGCGCTGCCCTACAGCGCGCGCAGACGCGAGGGGGTCTGCGGCGCAGGCACGCCGGGCGCTTCCCCGGTGGGCCGCGCCGCGGCGGCGAAGGCCGGTGAGGCGCCCGTGCTCGAACCGCAGAACAGGATGATCGCCATCTCGTACAACCACCGGAGCTGGGGCAGCTCGGCCTGCAGGCCGGCCGGTAGCCGCGTGCGCGAGCCCTCGACCACCGCCGCCATGAGCTGCGCCGCCTCGCGCCGCACCTCGGTCGACTGGTCGCTGAAGGGGTCGAGCGGGCTGCGCGGGTCGGCCGCGGTCTTGAACAGCAGCCCGGAGAAGCGGTGGTGCGGTCAAGACGTGCAGGAGGCTTCCACCCGGAGGGTGCGCCGGCGCAAGGGAGGTTCAGGCGCCCAGCGTGTCGCCCTGCAGCGCGTCCAGGAGCCGCACCACGAGCCGCGCCACCCGGCGCAGCTTGTCGCAGTCGATCTTGTCGGGAGTGTCGGTCGGCTGGTGGTAGTCCTCGTGCACGCCCGCGAACAGGAAGGCGACCGGGATGCCGAGCTTCTCGAACTCGGCCTGGTCCGAGCGGCCGTAGTACTCGTCGGCGCCCTCGAGCCTGGGGAAGCCCTCCAGCGGAGCGAGCTTCTGGGCCAGCGCGACGATGAAGTTGTACTTGTCGTGCGTCTCGGTGGGCGTGATGTACAGCTCGTCGGGCGCGTTGCGACCGATCATGTCGATGTTGAGATCGGCCACCGGCCGAGCGCCCTCCGGCAGCCACGGGTCCTGCGCCCAGGCGCGCGAGCCCCACAGGCCCTTCTCCTCGCCCGAGACCCAGATGAGCATGACCGAGCGGCGCATCGGCCCGTAGCGCGTCAGCGCCTCGGCGATCTGCAGGAGCCCCGTCGTGCCGGAGCCGTTGTCGTCGGCGCCGTTCCAGATCTTCCCGTCGCGCGCGCCGACGTGGTCGTAGTGGGCGGAGAGGAGGATGACATCCTTGGAGAGCTCGGGATCGCTGCCGCGCCAGAAGCCGCACACGTTCTCCATCTGGATCTCGCCGCCCCCGGCCAGGAGACGGCGCTCGTCCGTTACCGTCAGGCCGAGGTCGGCGCCGAGCGCGGGCTCGGCGTCGCCCAGCAGGCGCAGGCCAGCCGCGCGCGTCAGGTTGAGCTGCGGGAAGAAGAAGCGCCGGCGCCCGGAACGCTCGCTGCTCTCGTTGCTCTCCGTGCTCTCCTTGCGCGGGAAGGTCACGCGGCCCTGGCGCAGGGAGTCGAGGCCGCTGCCGTAGGACTCGGCGTAGGGCCGGCCGTCGTAGTCCGCCGAGGGCACCAGGATCACCCCCAGCGCGCCGGCCGCGCGCGCCGCGCGCCGCGCGCCGCGGCCCGCTTCACCGCCGTCGAGCACGAGCGCCCAGGCGTCCTTCACGTCGATCTCGTCGAGCTCGTCCTTCGTGCCGCCGCCGGCGAAGACGACCTTGCCGGCCGAGGTCACGTCCTCCATCAGGTAGGACGAGCGGTACCAGAAATCGCTGCCGAGCTTCAGCTCGAAGCCCTCCTGGCCGTCCGCGCGCGCGACCCGCAGGTGCGTGTTGGCGTCGTCCAGGGCGACCTTGGACAGCGGGTAGTGGTGGAAGTAGCCGTCCGCGGCGCCCGGCTCGAGGCCGAGCCGCTGCAGCCGCGCGCGGATGTAGCGCGCGGTGATGCGCAGGCCCTCGCTGGGCGTGTCGCGGCCCTGCATCTCGTCGGCGGCGATGAAATGGATGTCGGCCGAGATGTTGTCGGCGCGGATCGTGTCGAGCGCCGCCGCCAACGCGCGCCCGTCGGCGCCGGCGGCCGCGCTCACGGGGTCGTCCGCGGCCTTCGCGCGCATGGCCGTCGCGAGCGGCAGCCCGGCGGCGAGGAGGAGCGCGGACAGGACCGCGGCGCGAGCGGCGAGGCGACGGATGGAATGCTGCATGAGTGGCTCCGGTGGGCTCTGGTGCTCGGGCCGGGCGGCCCGCGGGTCGGGCGGCCATCCTAAGGTCGCGCCGCGCCGAGCACATTCGCCCTGACGGTTCAGGCTTTGCAACCGGGGCCCGAGCCGGCCGCGGGGGGCCCGGCGCGGGTTTCCGCCGCGCGGGGTGCAACCGCCGGCGGCGCGCGGCAGTCTCCCGCGGGTGGAGGGGGAGGTCGGGGGGCCGGAGGGGGGCGGCGGCGGCCGGGGGGGCGCGGGCCAGGCCGCACCGGCCGCCCTCAGCGCGGGCTGAACGTCCGCAACCCAAGGGAAGGACTCGGCCCGCGCTGATCCTGTTGGCGGGGGAGGCGAACCCTCCCCCGCATCGGCCGCGACACGCGGCCTCCCCCTCCTCGCCGCCTGATGGGCGGCGCGGCGCCTCCGGCGCCGGTTGCACCCCCCTGCGAACAAGTCGGTTCTTGAACGCCGGTCAACATCTCTGGCCCCAGAGGCTCAAGCGCGCCTGCTGCGCGAGCGCAGGTACTGCACCGTCGAGGCCTGCATGCGCTCCAGGATGGGGTCGAGACCGGCGGCCTCGGCCCGGGCCAGGTCGTCCTGGTTCGCCAGGCACCAGGGGCAGCGCATCTCCTCCAGGTGGAACTTCACGAACTCGGCCGGACCGGCCTGCAGGTTGCCCGTGAGGACGCGCGCCAGCCAGTAGCGCGCGGGACAGCTCACGCGCCCGGACTGCCAGGCGTTCGAGACGTCGAAATCCAGGTGGCTCGTGCCCTCCTTCGTGACGTCCGCCATGGCCGGCAGGATCTGGCCCGACGGGTCGCGGCGCAGGGCCAGCTCGCGCAGGCGCTTCAACGCGCGGAACTTGATCCCGGCCACCGCCGTCTCGTCGCGCAGGCGGAAGCGCTCCCACGTGTCGCGGTTGCGCCAGCCGGCCGAGAACAGCGCCTCGATCACCATCAGGCGCACGAACTCGCCCTGCTGCCACGTCTCCTGCACCCAGTCGCGCAGCACGCTGATCAACAGCTCGCGGCCCTGCCCCGCCAGGTCGGTCTGGTGCACGATCTGGCTCGGCGTCTCGCTGTCCGTCGCCAGCTCGTCCATCCCCGGCAGGCTCTCCGACGAGTCGGCCGGCTCGCCGGCGCCGATCGCCTTGCGGCGCCGCAGGTAGTCGATCGTGCGGTTGCGGCAGATGCCGAACACGTACTGCTCGAACGTGAAGATCGGGTCGAAGGACGCGATCCCGCGCACCGCGCCCAGGAAGGTCTCCTGCACGATGTCCTCGCGCGCCTGGGCGTCGGCCACGCGCCGCGCGACGTAGGCCAGGAGCCGCCCGCAGAACGTGCTCTCGACCCGCAGCCACTCGTCGTCGTCGAAGCTCCTGAGCTTCTCGATGTCGGGGCACCAGTCGCTCAAGGGTGCTCCGCCTCGCCTAGAGGTTCACCCGACCGCCCAGGAACGCGATCACGACCGTCATGATCACGGCGCCCAAGACGGCCAGGAAAGCCAGGAACAGGGCCAACCGCACCAGCTTTCCGAGCAACGACCCTCCGGCGCGCGCGCCGCCGGCCACCAGAGCGAATCCGCGCCCCACCCCGCGCACGACGCCGGTCACGATCGAGACGAGCACCTCGACGGCCAGCACGACCGTCGCCACCACCGAGCCGACGACCCCGCCCGCGGCCCGCGGCGGCACCGGGATCGTCCCCCCGCCGGAGAGCGTCGCGGCCGGCGCGGTGGCGTCCCGCGCCGCGGGCGCGGGCCGAGGGACCGAAGCGGCCGCGCGCGGCTCGACCCCACGGACGCCGCCCGCGACCAGCGGCGGCGGCCGGCCGCCGCCGTCGCGCTGCTTCGCGGTCTTGATCCCGTCCCACACGCCGCGCGCGACCTCGACCGCCCCGCGCGTCAGCTCGGCCGCGGTCTCGCGCGCAGGGTGCCGGAGGCCGCTTCCGCCCGAGCCGGCGGCGCTGGCAACGCCGTGGGCGGTCGCGCTCGCTCCCAACGCGGCCGCGGCGGCGACCCCGGCCGCGGGGGTGGCGGCGGGCATGGCGCGCTTCGCGGGCGCGGGCGCGGGCACGGCCGCGCCGGCAGAGAGGCCGTCGAGCGCGATCGAGTCGCCCGGCCGCGCGGTCTGCCCCATGTCGTCGAGCAGCTCCTGCACCGTGTCGTAGCGCTGCGCAGGATCGAGGCGCAGGCAGCGCTCGACCACCGGCCGCAGGTCGGCCGGGAAGTCGGAGGGGAACTCGGGCGGCGCGTCCCGCTCGCGCACGATGATGCCGCCGGGCGTCTGCGGCTCGTACGGCACGCTGCCGCTCAAGCTCTCGAACAGGATCACGCCCAACGAGTAGATGTCGGCGCGGTGGTCGGCCCGGCTGCGCAGGATCTCGGGCGCCATGTAGTGCGGCGTGCCGCGGCCGAAGCTGAGCGTCAAGCGGCCCTCGCTCATCAGCTTCGACAGGCCGTAGTCCCCCACCCGCGCCACGTCGCCCTTGATGAAGATGTTGCCGGGCTTCAGGTCGAAGTGCACCAGGCGCCGGTCGTGCAGCGCCAGCACCCCGCGGCAGGCCTGGACGAAGTACAGCACGGCGCTGCGCCGGTCGAGGTCGCCGCGCTTCAGGCAGCGCGCGAGGGTCTCCTCGCCGGCGTAGCCCATGATCAGGTAGGGCACGCCGAGCACCGAGCCCATGTCCTCGATCGTCACCAGGTTGGGGTGGTCGATCGCGGCGAAGTGGCGCACCTGCTCCAGCTCGCGCTCGATCGCCTCGCGCTGCTGTTCGTCGTCGACCTTGAGGAACTTGACCGCGTAGGACTTGCCGATCGAGTGCTTGCGCGCCTTGTAGACCTCGCCGAACGCGCCCCCTCCGAGGCGATTCTGGATCTCGTAGCCGGGGACGAAGTCCGGCTCGCGGAAGCGGTTGTAGAAGGATTCCCAGTCCATGATGCGCAGCCCGGCCTAGGTGCGGCCCCTACCGGGTGCGTCGAGCCGCAGACCCATCCTACGCGCGCCGCGCGCGGGCATCCAAGACCGGGCGCGAGCGGCTCCCCCGCGGCCGCACGTCGTCGAACCCCTGGATGGGCCGGCGGAGCGGTCCATCCCCCGCCGACGCAGCGGACGGCCAGACGGCCGCCGCTGATCGGCGATCGGGCCCCTCACCGCGCCCTCCGATCGCCCGAGGCCGGCCCGTCGACGGCCCGGATCGAGAACCCGAACGGCGGCCGGCCCGCGGCTCCGCCGCCGAGGACGAAGTCGACCCGCCGCGCGGGAGGGCACGGCACGCGCACGCTGGTCGGCGGATCGGCTCCGCTCCCGGCTCCGCCGGCGCTGTCGATGCCCGCGCCGGCTCCGGGCACGCGCAGGCCCGCCTCGGAGCTGACGATCAGCTCGGCGTCGTCGAGCTCGAGCGTGACCTCGCGCTCGAGCCCGCGCACCGGCACGTGGCGGTCGCGGCGCGCGCCGAAGCGCAGGCGCCCGGCCGGGCCGGGCGTCATCAGCAGGATGCGCGCCGCGCCCTCGCACTCGGCGCCGTGCAGGAGCTCCAAGAGCCCCGACCCGCTGGCTGCGACCGGCACGCGGAAGCGGAAGCCCAGGTTGGACGCGAGCCGCACCTCGTCCCACTCGCACAGGAGCGCCCCCTCGGGGCCGATCGGCTGGCCGCCGATCTCGATGCGCTGCGCGCGCACCGGCTCGATGCGCCAGCCGGGTCCGCCGTGAAACGACTCCGAGCGCAGGATGCGCGCATGGCGCGCGTCGAGGTCCGCCAGGAAGGGCAGGTCGGCGCGCTCGGCCCGGGCGTGGCCGAAGACGACCTCGGCGCCGCAGACGACCAGGAACTCGCCGGCGTCGTCGACGGAGAGGTGGAAGCGCACGGGGCGGGAGGATGCGGATTCGGGCACGGCCACGTTCACGTTCATGGAGTCGGGCGCGGGCTCGGGGACGGGCACCCCATCGGACTCGGACTCGGGTTCCGGCGCGGGCGGGCGGTCCGAGCGGCGTGCGCGCTGCTGCGGGTCCGAGTCGTGTGCGCGCATCTCTCTCAGCAGGCGCTCGAGGGCGCTGACGATGCCGCTCTCGGCCTCGGGGGTCAGGCCCGAGGAGGAGCGCTCGTCGCGGCTCTCCTCGCCGTCGAGCCGGCGCCGCCAGATCCGGGCGCGCTCGGGATCCTGCAGGGCGACGCGGGCCAGGATCCTCTCGGCCTCGCTCTCACGTCCCGCGGCCCGCGCCCGACCGGCCTCGCGGCACAGCACGTCGAGCGCCCGCTCGCGCAACCGGTCGGCCTCCGGCGAGAGCCCCAGGCACGGGTCCCCCAGATGCTCGAGCGCCTGCGCGGGTGCCCCGCCCAGGAGCGCGCGCCGCGCCTCGTGCAGGAGCAGCCGGCGCTTCAGGAAGGACGGAAGGGAGAGAGCCATCGGATCGCCCCCCCTTGCGGGGTCGGCGGAATGCGATTTTCGGCCGCGGCGGAAAACCGCCCGGCCGCTGCGCCCCGGCGCCGCGCGCCCGCGGGTGGCGCGGCATCACCCTCGAGCGCGGCCCGCTGATCTACTACTCCGGGATTTGCGCGCGCAGCGCGCAGATTCCGAAGTAGTAGATCCGGCGCCGGAGGCGCCGCGCCGCCGGTCGGGCGGCGAGGAGGGGGAGGCCGCGTGTCGCGGCCGGTGCGGGGGAGGGTCTGCCTCCCCCGCCAACAGGATCAGCGCGGGCCGAGTCCTTCCCTTGGGTTGCGGGCGTTCAGCCCGCGCGCAGGGGCGAGCCGGAGAGCGAGAAGAGCTCGACCTCTGCGCGCGACGGCCGACCCGGGCGGCCGTGCCAAGGGCATCCGAGAGGTCGCAGGCTCGGTCCTCTCACGACCTCGTAGATCAGACCGCGATCACGCCCCCGCCGCCGGCGCGGGCGTCGACGAAGGCCTCGCGCGCCATGCCGTACAGGTCCTCGCGGCGGCGGATCGCGGCGTGCGGGCTGCAGGAGATCCCGACCGAGATCACGAGCGGGTCGCCCAGGAGGTCGGTCAACCCGCGCACCTGGGCCTGCTCGCCCACGCGGTCGGCCATGATGCGCGCCCCGTCGGGGCCGGTGCGCGGCAGCAGGAACAGGAACGAGCTCTCGTCGAAGCGCCCGAGCACGTCGGTGTCGCGCGAGGCCGAGAGGATGATCGCCGCCAGCTCGCGCAGCACGCCCTCGTCGGCCTGGCCCTCGAAGCCCAGCATCACGCACGAGAGCGGCTCGCCGAAGCGCTGCGCGCGCTTGAACTCCTCGTCCAGCTTGTAGTTGAGGAAGGCGTAGTTGAAGAGGCTCGTCTCGGGGTCGGTCAGGGCCCCGACCAGGTTGGCGTCGGGCCGGCCGGAGGCGATCTCGACCAGCAGGCGCTCGGGCAGCTCCGAGCGACCGCCGCCGCGCCCCTCGCCGCGCTCATGCTGCGCCGGCCGCTGGGGCGCCCCGCCGCGCTCGTCGAAGGCCTCGCGCAAGGTCCTGGCCGAGAGCGGGCGGCGCAGGAGCCCGGTCGCGCCGCAGAAGCGCGCGATCGCGTCGCCGAGGGTGTTCTCGTGCTCGGCCACCACGTAGGTGCGGCAGTGCGTGCGCCCGGTGAGCCGGCGGCAGACCTCGTACACGTTCTCGCCGCGCAGCCACTTGTCGAGCAGGATCACGTCGCCGGCCACCGGCTTCGTCGCGAGCAGCGCCTCGACCGTGTCGACCTGCGCCGTCTCCCAGCCGTCGAGCGAGCTCGCGGCCGCTCCGACCTGGGCCAGGAGCGTCTCGTCGGTCGTCACGATGCGGATGGTGCGGAGTCCGTCGCCCATGGTCTCTTTCCTCCCGGCGGCTCGGCCGCCGGCCAGAGGGGAGCGTATCCCCGCCCCCGATTCAACCCCGCTGCACCAGCCACTGCTCGGGCATGTCGTAATTGGCGTACACGTTCTGCACGTCGTCGTTGTCCTCCAGCGCCTCCAACAGCCGCAGGACCCGGCGCGCGACGGCCTCGTCCTCGATCCTCACGGTGCTCTGGGGCACGTAGCCCGTCTCGGCCGACTCGAGCTGCAGCCCGGCCGCCTCCAGGGCCAGCTTGACCGACTCGAGCTCCGTCGCCCCGGCCAGGATCGTGACGTACTCCTGGTCAAGCTCGACGTCATCGGCGCCGGCCTCGAGCGCGATCTCCATCAGCTCGTCCTCGTCGCGCCCGGCGCGCGGCGCCACGAACAGCGCGCGCAGGTCGAACAGGAAGGCGACCGAGCCCGGCGCGCCCAGGTTGCCCTCGTTGCGGTCGAAGATGTACTTGATCTCCGGCGTGGTGCGGTTGCGGTTGTCGGTCAGGCAGGACACCAGCACCGCCACGCCGCCCGCGGCGTAGCCCTCGTACAAGAGCTCCTCGAACGCGCTCGCGTCGGCGCCCTCGCCCGTGCCGCGCTTGATCGCGCGCTCGATCGAGTCCTTGGACATGTTGGCGGCCTTGGCCTTGTCGACCGCCAACTTGAGCTTCGTGTTGGCCTCGACGTCCCCGCCGCCCTGACGCGCAGCCGAGATCACGGCCCGCGCGAGCTTGCTGAACAGCTTCCCGCGCTTCGCGTCGACCGCGTTCTTGCGGTGCTTGACGTTGGCCGAGTGGGAGTGCCCCGCCATGCGCCCTCTCTCGGATCCCGGAGGATCAGCGCTTGGAGAACTGGAAGCCGCGACGGGCGCCCCGCCGGCCGTACTTCTTGCGCTCCTTCATGCGGCTGTCGCGGGTCAGGAGGCTCTGCTCGCGCAGCACTCCCTCCAAGCCGGGGTCGGCGCTCTTCAGCGCGCGCGAGAGCCCCATGCGCACCGCGTCCGCCTGGCCCGTCGGGCCCCCGCCCCGCACGTTGCAGATGACGTCGTAGGCTCCCGCCCTCTCGGTCGCCTGCAGCGGAGCCGCGGCGCGCACCTGCCCCTGGAGCGTGCGGAAATACTCGTCGAGCGGCCTGCCGTTGACGAGGAAGGCCCCCGCGCCGGAGTGGATGCGCACCCGCGCGACGGAGGACTTGCGGCGCCCGAGGCCCCAGATGAACTTGGTATCTACCATCGCGGCCATTCTCGCTTTGTCGGGTCTCGAAGCAGGAGCTCGATTCAGGGTCAGAGCTCAGCGAGCGAGCAAGAATTGCTCGCGAACGGGCGCCAACGCCGCCAGGCGTCGGGCCAAACGGCATCTGAGAGGCTGTATCATCGATTTCTGTTCAGCCTCTCAGCCACCGTCACCGGCATCTGGGCCGCGTGCGGGTGATCGGGGCCGGGGTAGACCTTCAGGCGACGCAGGAGATCCCGGCCGAGCCGGTTCTTGGGCAGCATGCGGCGCACCGCCAGCCTGACGATGTCGTTCGGACGGCTCACCCGCACCTCCGCGGCCGTGCGCACGTGGCGCCCGCCGGGGTAGCCCGAGTAGGACTGGTACTCCTTGTCGTCGCTCTTCCGGCCGGTCATCCGCGACCGGGCGGAGTTGATCACGACCACGTGGGTGGCGCCGTGCTCGCTCGGCGTGTAGGTCGGCCGGTCCTTGCCGATCAGGCTCTTGGCGACGCGCGCCGCCATCCGCCCGAGGGGGTGCTGGGAGGCGTCGAAGAGGATCCAGCGTTCCTCGACGTCGGCGGCCTTGACGTGGGTGGTGCGCATGGGAGGAGTGCGGTCGGGCGGGGCGCGCAGCGGGTCGAATGCCCGCGCGACTGCGCGCATGGAGGGGCGAAGAGCCTAGCGGCCGCCCGCGGACCCATCAACGGCTTTCCTCCGGGAAGCCGACCAGACGCACGAATCCGAGCCGCCCGCCCTCCCGCTCGGAGCCGTCGCGCGCGACCCGCCCCAGCAGCACGCCGACGCCCTGGGGCAGCCCCGCAGCCAGCCAGCCGGGCGGCGCCTCGCCCCCCCCCGCGCCGGGCGGCGGCAGGGGCGCGCCGACGGCCCAGGCCCCGCGCGCGGTCCAGGCGCCGGCCGCGTCGCGCGTCCAGCAGGCCGCGAGCGCGAGCGCCTCGTTGGAGCGCGGCTCGAAGCTCTCGAAGGCCGACAGGTGCTCGCAGAAGTACAGCGCCAGCCCCTTCCCAGAGAGCGCCCAGCGCAGCGCTCCCCCCGTCTCGAGCGTGACCTCGAAGCTGCGCTCGCGCGCGAACGGAAGCGACTCGGCCCACCCGAGCGCCCCCGGCCGCAGGTCCAGGATCTCGCGGGCGCCGTCCACGCGCAGCCACTCCCCGCTCTCCGCGTCGCCCTCGTGGACGCGCAGGGCGAGCGCCGCCGGCGCGCGCGCGGGCAGGACGAACGGCGCCGCGCAGGCGAGCGCTCCGACCGCCAGCGCGACCGTGCGCCGGCGACCCAGGGCACCCAGGGCCAGGCCCAGGCAGAGGGCGCCGGCCACGAGCGCCAGGCGCGCGGCGTCCGGGCGCGGCCGCGCCGGGCGCAGGGGCGGCCACGAACGCGCCCGCAACCCGGCCGGCAGGGCCGACCAGGTGAAGGGGTCCTCGCCCGCCGCGAGCGCAACGAGAACGGCGTCGCCCGGGCCGTCCGGCGGCAAGAGCCGCAGCTCGGGCTCGTCGCGCGGTGCGTCGGAGGTCGCCAACGGGACGCGCACGGTGCGCACCTCGCCCGGCGCGAGGTCGCAGGTCACGCGCGTGCGCCACGAGCCGGCGTTCTCGAGCGTGACCTCGCGCAGCGGACCCGTCAAGCGCAGCTCGGCGATCCTGATGCCGTCCTGTGCGGCGGGCACCTCGGCCGCCAGGAGCGGCACCAACAGGGCCGCGGCGATCACGGCCGCTCCCCCGCGCGCGCTCCGTGCTCTCCGCGCTCCGCGCGCGCCGCGAACGCGGCCAGCGACCACAGCGCCAGCGCCGCGAGCAGCGCGCCGCCCCACGCCGTCACGCCCCTCCCGCCCGCCGTGCCGGGCCCCGCGAAGCGCCCCCAGGCCCAGGAGAGCGGGCTGAGCCCCGCCAGCCAGGCGACGAGCGCCGCCGGCTCGCCGCGGCCGCTCGAGGCCCAGCCGAGGGCGGCCCACAGCGCGGGAGCGCCGGGCAGGAGCACCGACCAGGCCATCCCGTAGAGGCCGCCGCCGCCGCGGCCGGCCGCGTGGCGCGCCTCGCCCAAGAGGCACAGGAGCGGGAGGGCGACCGCGGCCGTGGCCAGGATCCCGTCCGCGGCCAGGCCGCCGGCGCGGTCGAGCCAGGCTGCCAGCCCCAGGGGCGGCAGGGCCAGCGCCAGGGCGGCCGGCCAGCCGCGCGGCTCGCGCGCGCGCGCGCGCCGCGCGGAACGGCCCGGGGGCAGGCCGATCAAGGCGATCCAGGGCAGGAGCGCGAGCGCCAGGCGCGAGCCGCCCGCGAGTGAATCGGCCGCCGCCCCGCTCGCCAGCGAGGGGGCCAGGGAGAGCGCCCAGGCGATCGTCGCGCGCGTGCGCCCCATGGTCGCCGCGGCCGACATCAGAGAGCGAGCAAGAATTGCTTGCGAACGGGCGCCAACGCCGCCAGGCGTTGGGCCAAACGGCATCTGAGAGGCTGTATCATCGATTTCTGCTCAGCCTCTCAGAGGGCGAGCGACGATTGCTCGCGAACGGGCGCCAACGCCGCCGGGCGTTGCCGCCAGGCGCCGGTGCCGGAGCATCCGAGAAGCTGCATCCCGCTCATCCTGCTCAGCCACTCAGCTCGAGTCCCCGCGGGGCCGGATGCGCCCGCGGTCCCAGCGCACGTCGAGCAGGTCCCAATCCCGCCCTTCGCGCAGCCAGCGCAAAGCGCGCCGAAGGTGCTGCCACTTGCGCGCCGGAGGCAGCTCGCCGGGCATGCCGGCGCGCGGCGCGCGCCCGAACAGCACCAGCCGGCGATCCTCGAGCGACAGGCGCGTGCCGGACTCCTCCACTCCGGCGCGGTCGGCCCGCTCGGCGTCGATCACGACCGGTCCGAGGAAGCGCAGCTCGTCGCGGTCGAGGTGGGCGCGCATCGAGAGCGCGACCGAGAGCGCGTCGTGGTGGCGCTCCTCCACCAGCCGGTCGCCGGGGCGCAGGTCGTCGAGAGCCCCGTCGAGCGGCCCGATGACCGACAGCACGCCCCAGTCGGTCTCGGGCGGAGTCGTCCAGACGCCCGGCAGCACGACGCCCTCCGGATCGACGCAGCGGAAGCCCTCGGGCGCGCGCAGGCAGGCCGCCGGACGGCGCAGCTCGATCTCGAGCTCGAGCCCGTCGGGCCACACGACGCGCGCGTCGCGCACCGCGCGCACGAAGGGCGCACGGGCGATCTCGGCCGTCAGGGCCGCGACGCCGTCGGCGTCGAGGGTGGACACCGGGTCGAGCGCGGCGACGCGCGCCGCCAGCCATTCGCTCCAGCCGGCGGGGACCGGTCGTCCGGCCTCCAGGCTCACGCGGCGCGTGTCGATGTCGGTGAAGCCGCGCGCGAGCGCGCTGCGCCCCAGCCCGCGCGCCGCCAGCCCCGCCGCCGCCAGCCCCAGCCCCAGCGCGAGCCAGAGCGGGATCCGCCCCGCGCGACAGCGGAGTTGCCGCCCCGCGAGGCCGGGGGCGCTCGCTCGGGCTCGGGCCGCCACGGCGGGGTGGGCCGGACGGCCCGAGCTAGTTGCGGGTCGGGACGAGGCGCGGCTCGTTCTGGCCGTTGCCGGCCAGAGCCGGGTGGCCCGGGGTCAGGCCGCCCTGGCGGCGGGCGACGTCCTCGATGAACAGCTCCAGGGTGGTCTGGATCTCGAGCACCTCCTCGCGCGAGAGGGTGATCGATTTGGCCCCACCCTGGGCGTGCAGCTCGTGGCTCAAGAGCCGCGAGACGAGCTTGAGGTTGGCGAGCTGGCGCTGGAGGGCGCTCGCCGGTCGGTTGCTTCTTTGCTGGTGGTCCATTCGCGCTCCCTTGCCTGACGACTGCATGACGACAGCCCTGAGCTGATCCCTGAGCTGCTCCCTGACCCGGTCCCTGACCTGACGCGGCCCGCGCTCGGCGCGCCCCACGGCCCGCCGGGCGGTCGGCCGGTGCCCCGAGCGCACGTCCCGACCCGGGCCCGGTGCCGCGCCCGCTTCTATTGCTCCCGACCACCTGCTTAGATACCCGGATGAGTCGTCGGTCTCAAGGACCGCGAGAGGGTTCCCGTACCGGCTCGAAACACCCCCGCAGCCGGCGGCACGGCCCCGGCGGGGAAGGCGTCGGAGAGCGCTTCAAGGGCTTCGAGCTGTCGCCTTTCCAGGTCGAGGCGATCCGCGCCATCCAGAGCGGCAGCAACGTGCTGGTGAGCGCCCCGACCGGCGCCGGCAAGACCCTGATCGCCGAGTACGCCATCGTGGACGCCGTGCGCGCCGGACGGCGCTGCATCTACACCGCCCCGATCAAGGCGCTCTCGAACCAGAAGTACCGCGACTTCCGCGACGAGCCCGGGATCGACGTCGGGCTGATGACGGGCGACGTCACGATCCACTCCGGGGCGCAGGTCCTGATCATGACGACCGAGATCCTGCGCAACGCGATCTTCGAGGACCCCGCCACGCTGCACGACGTCGAGTACGTGATCTTCGACGAGGTGCACTACATGGACGACCCCGAGCGCGGGACCGTGTGGGAGGAGAGCCTGATCTTCGCCCCGCCCGAGGTGCGCTTCGTGTGCCTCTCGGCCACGGTCTCCAACCTGCAGGAGGTGGGGGCCTGGATCGACTCGATCCGGAGGCAGAAGATCGAGATCGTGCACTCCGACCGGCGGCCGGTGCCGCTACACTTCCGGCTCTTCTCCGCCGCCAGCGGCCCCTTCGAGCCGCGCGACCTGGCGCGCGTGCGGCGCGCGGAGGGCGCCCTGGCCGGGCGCGCAGGGGCCGCGGGTCGGGGGGGGCGCGGAGGGCGCGGCGGAGGCGAGGGGCGCGGCGCGCGCGCGATGCGCCGCGGTCCGCGCGGCCACCAGCGCTCGGGCGAGGAGCCGCCCTGGCTCTCGCCGGACCCCGCACCGCTGTTCGACCTGCTGCAGGCCGACGGCCTGCTGCCGGCGCTGGTGTTCGCGTTCAGCCGCAAGGACTGCGAGCGCCTGGCGCAGCGCAACGCGCACCGCGCGCTGCTCGACGAGGGCGAGCAGGCGCGCGTGCTCAGGTTGCAGGACGAGCTGATCGAGCTGTTCCAGCTCCCGCCCGCGGCGGCCCAGGCCGAGGTCTTCGCCATGGCCCGGCGCGGGGTGGGCTACCACCACGCCGGGATGTTGCCGGTGAACAAGGAGATCGTCGAGCGGCTGTTCACCTCCGGTCTGCTCAAGCTGCTCTTCACGACCGAGACCTTCGCGCTCGGGATCAACATGCCGGCGCGCACGGCGGTGTTCCACTCGCTCAGGAAGTTCGACGGCGTGTCCTTCGACTACATGCGCACGCGCGACTTCATGCAGATGGCGGGGCGCGCCGGCCGCCAGGGGATCGACGACGAGGGGCTCGTCTACTCGCTCCTCAGCCGCGAGGACCTGGCCGAGGCCCCCCTCCAGCGCCTGCACGAAGGCCGCTGCGAGGCGGTCGCGAGCCGTTTCCGCCTGTCGACCTCCAGCATCCTGCACCTGGTCGCGCGCGTGGGGCGCGAGCGCGTGCACGAGGCCTGGGAGAAGTCCTTCGACCGCTTCCAGCACCGGGAGGAGTCGCCGCGGGCCTTCGAGAAGACCCGGGTGCGCCAGCGCCGGGCGATCGACGCCCACATCGACTTCCTGACCGAGCTGGGCTACCTGCGCGCGGGCGAGCTGACGCCGCGCGGCAAGGTCGCGCGCTGCATCAACGGCTACGAGCTGCAGATCACCGAGCTCCTGTTCCGCGGCGCGCTGGAGAACCTGCCGCCGCGCTCCCTGGCGGTCGTGTTCGCGGGGCTGATCCACGAGGAGCGGCGGCGGCGCGAGCCGATCCACGTGCCGGCGCGCCTCGAGGGCGCCACACGGCGCCGGGTCGACGGGGTGCTGCGCGAGCTGGTGGCGGCCGCCCTGCGCCACGGCGGTCTGGTCGCGCCCAAGCCCTGCCATTGGGGCCTGACGCCGGCCGTGCTCGACTGGGTCGCGGGCCGCCCTTTCGACGAGCTCGAGCCGCTCGGCGAGACCAGCCCGGGCGATCTGTGTCGCGCCCTGCGCATGGCGGTGCAGCTCATGCGCCAGGTCCGACGGGCGATCGATCCCGCCTGGGACCTGCACCAGCGTCTGGAGGAGACGATGCAGGCGGTGGATCGCGACGAGGTCGATGCCCGCCGGCAGTTGGAGCTCGGGTAGCGGGCGCGGGCTGA
>Ga0326597_10001889_pt1 | contig 32342 bp, 33 predicted proteins | sample RVTome_12_FD_203789 | JGI IMG/M metagenome (GOLD analysis project Ga0326597, IMG submission 203789) | Soil microbial communities from uranium-contaminated site in the Upper Colorado River Basin, Wyoming, United States - RVT100D185 | ecosystem: Environmental > Terrestrial > Soil > Contaminated >...
AGCGCGAGCGGTCGCTTCACAATTCGCAGCGCATAGCAATCAGAGATCACAAGGTAAAGATCAAACTCCTGAATTCAATGATTCCCGAAATTCCGCCGAGCTTCGCTCTTTGCTCCTAGCGTCTGGCACTTAGCCCTTAGCTCTTAACGCTTGGCCCTTTGCGCTCTTTGTGGTGAATATCTCTTCACAGGAAACCCAGAAGAAGCATTTACACCAAGCTGCGGTTCGGTAAACCCTGTACCACGGACTTGTCTCCGTGGTTTTGGGGCGCTGCCCTTCGGGGAAGTTCAGAACATTCATCGTCGCACTCACGTGCGGAGCGTTCTGTGGTACGGGGTAAAGAAATACGCCGACGAGCTTCCGAATTGACTTAACACACGGTATAAGGCAATGATCGCAATAACGCGATAACTCAATCAATAGATGTGAAAGTCAAGATTCAAAATGCGACCCCATTAGCAATAGGGATCGCAGGTCGGAAGCTCTTTGAGGACAACTTTACGTTCGACTTATTTCGCACCCGATATGTACGAGCCATCATGACGAGTTGACGGCATCAGTGTCTATGAAAAAAGCATACTATGAGTAATCAACCCAACTCCCACCTGGCCCGGTTAAACGAGTCAACTCTAGAATAGGAGACGCAAAATGCCATCGCGAAACCTCAAGCAAGCCAAGAACAACATTAAGGAAATTGTTCGTTTCGTCCTGAAGGGTTTCATTGCACAATTCTGGTCGTTGGTACCAAGGGGTTTTTATCTTGGAAAATCCCCAATGCGGCTGTTATTGGCCACGACTCGAATATGCAACGCGAACTGTGTTTTTTGTGCTTATCAATTTGCGAGAGACGAAGACAAAATACATATGCCCGATCAAATCTTCTCGCTTGTGCTCGATCAGATACAAAGGGCTAACATCAAATTTGTTATGCTTGCTCCAAACGTAGGCGAGCCACTCGCTGCGCCACAATTTATTGAGAAAGTAAAGCATTTGAGGGCGGCTGGCGTTAAGGAAGTAGCTGTAACTACAAACGCAATATTGCTCGACAAAATTGGTCTGCAAAAGATGCTTTCCGACGGCCCGGATGTGATAAATATTTCATTCGCTGGATTTGACAAGGAAATGTATGAGCGCGATTTTCGAGCGGGGCATTACGAGAGGACCCGAAAAAATATTTTGAAACTTCTGCGGATGAACAAGTCGCTGGGGAGTCCTAAGATAATCAATTTTCGTTTGAGAGGGGATCTTTCTGCCGATAAGTTGCTGTCTGCGCCAGAAATGGATGAGGTACGGTTGCTTGCAAGTGATGTAAATATAATGACCGAAGTTGATAGTTGGCTTGGGCTAATTACGGAAGAAATACTACCTGCAGGCTATGTTCTTCAGAGTGATATTCCTAAGATAAGTCGGCGGCCCTGTAGCCAATTATTTGACCTTACGGTTCACCCCGACGGGAATATCCATCTTTGCTCATGTAGAAATGTCTTTGGCGATCCTGACCTGGATATTGGAAATATCAAGGAAATATCCCTGCTCGAAGCACACAGCAGGATTCCAAAGGTACTAAGCAGGTGGGAATCGGGAAATGTGCCGGTAACCTGTCAAACGTGTTCCATGTATTGTGATCCCGCCCTGGGATTGCTCGGGAGATGGAAGGAAATGAGGAAGTGGGCAAGAGCGCTGCCGGCCAGGGAAAAACTTGCTGACGAAGAGAGAATCCCGGGACAAGTTAGCGAAGTAATCGGGCCGCCCCCGCAAATCGCCCCGAAGTCGATGAAAAGATGGCAAATCAAATCAATTGGTTAGCGGGAGCGACTTAAGAGGCAAGAAGACTTTTTATTAAGTTTCGCGCGGGCATGGTTTGGCGTGCACCTCCGAAATCGAAGGGTTGCTCGCCGCCGGGCATAGCACCCCAAGGCCGGATCTGCAGTCGTTGGCTGATTTTGCGGTCGAGCGAGTAAGCGACCACGGCAAACGGACGCTCTTTGAGGGTGTGAAGCAGATATTGCTCGGCCACACGATGACGTGGGACGGTGGACGCCTCAGTTTCCAGCGCTATTGGAACGTTGCGGCTCATGCCCTAGCCGCAGGGCATGCCGCGCTGACCGCGGAGGAAGTCCTTCACCTTCTGAAAGATGCGATTCAGCTGCGACTGCCATCTGATGTCCTGGTCGGAACATTGCTTAGCGGAGGCCTGGACTCTCATCGGCGGTGAACATGAGACAACTGGATTCGCACGTTTAGAGCATGCCCAATGATTCGATTTGATCGCTAGACGTCACACAATGCAGCACTCAAGGCTGGTAACGCGCGGCGTTGCGCCAGTGTGACGCGGCCTCATCATCGCGGTCTGGTACGAACGCTTCTTTCTTGTCAGAGTACGTTGATGAAAATTCTCTATCAAGGACCAATGTGGCACGGATCAACATCCCTGCAGAGGGCCGAGGCTCTGGCCCGGCAGCCGGGTTTTGAAACGATTATACTGGATAGCGGCGGACGGGTAGCACGCTTGCCGAGCCTGTATGCCCGCGTCCGCTGGCGGTTGCGGTGGCCGGTTGACCTCCTCTCTGAGAACGCCGCGCTGATCGCTGCCGCGAAACTACATGTTTCGGATGCGATTGTCATCGACGGTAGCAAGGTCATAAGACGAAGCACGCTTCGTCGCCTGCGGGAGATCGGCGTCAAGTGCCTTGCCTACTACACGCCGGACGACATCATGGGCGCTCACAACCTGAATCATTGGATCAGGCCCGGCTTTCCCGATTGGGATGTCATATTCACTACCAAAACGTTCAATGTCCCCGAACTCGCATCTGCGGGCGCGCGAAATCCTGTCCTCGTCGGGAAAGCCTTCGATGCGCAAGTACATCGACCTATGCAGCCGGAGGAAGTGGGCGAGGAGTTCGAGCGCTTCGATCTTGTGTTCATCGGCACATACGAAGCCGAACGGTGCGCGAGCATCAACGCCCTTGGGCAGGCGGGATTTTCTGTTGTCGTCTATGGAGAGGCGCGCAGCGGATGGCTGAGCGCAGCGCTTAATGCCCGGGTGGAACTGCGGCCATCAGTATATGCCGAGGACTATGTCCGGGCGCTGCACCATGGGCGTGTGGCCTTATGTTTTCTCAGAAAGCTGAATAGGGACCGCATCACGCAACGCACCATGGAGATCGCGGCCGCCGGCAGGCCGATGCTTGCGGAGAAAACCGACGAGCACGACGCCCATTTCATCGATGGCCGCGAATACGCAGGATTCCTCGATAATGAGGATCTGCTGCGAAAAGCCAACTGGTTGTTGTCAGATGAAACGATCAGAAGCCAGCTAGGGGTAGAGGGCCGAAACAGGTGCCTGCGCTCGCGATACTCGTCGGACGATAGAGCAAAAGATATCGTCAGCCACCTGATCGCTGTGACAGGCAATCCTAAAGGATGGCCGCGTCGTGTCCCACTTCGTCGTGCTGGCGCTGAAGGGTGAGCCGGCCACCATCTCCGGCGAAGGCAAGCAACCCCGATCCTTTTGTTATGTGGATAACCTAATCGATGGTTTCCTGCGTCTACATGACACTTGCTGAACAGGTGATTGAACTGACAGGCTCGCGCTCTACACTGGTCTTCCGGCCGCTGCCAGCCGAAGACCCGATGCAGTGCTAACCCGAGATTTCCCTGGCCCAACAGAAGCTGGGCTAGGAGCCGAAGGTTCAGTTGAAAGAAGGGCTGCGCCATACCACCGCATACTTCGACGAACTGCTCTCAAGGCCGCAATGAATCGAGCTTTCCGCCTGGCGGTAGTCAACTCCCATCCCATCCAGTACTTCGCGCCGCTCTACGCTAATCTCAGCCGTGATCCGGCGCTGGAGGTCACTGCACTCTATTGCAGCGACTTCAGCCTCCGCGGAGCGATCGATCCGGGCTTTAAGCAGGCAGTGACCTGGGATGTTGATCTGCTGTCCGGTTATCGGTCTGTCTTCCTTGGCGAGAACGCCAAGCAGCGTATCCCCGCTGGGTTTTGGTCATTGATTTGTCCGCAGGTATGGCCCGAAATCCGCAGTGGCCATTATGATGCAGTATTGCTGCATGGTTACAACTATGCCGTGAATATTCTCGCTTTGTTGGCTGCAAAAACAAAGAAGTTACCTGTGCTGATGCGTTCGGAGACTCATCTGGGTCTGCATCGGGACGGATGGAAGCGCTGGATTCGAGACGCAATGCTATCGATCGCGTATCGCTTTGTCGATGGGTTTCTCGCCATCGGTAAGGCCAATCGGGCTTATTACCGAGCCCTGGGAGTGCCCGATAACAAGATTTTCGATGTGCCCTACACAGTGGACAACGACCGCTTCATTGCCGCCGCGGCGCTTGCACCGGAACAGCGTGGCCAAGTCAGGAAAAAATATGGTCTGCCGATAGACGAGCCGGTCGTGCTTTATGCGTCCAAGTTCATGCGCCGCAAGCACCCGGACGACGTGATCCGGGCCGTGGCGCGTCTGCGCGACGAGGGCCACATCGCGACCCTGTTTATGGTCGGCACCGGCGAGATGGAGCATGAATTGCGCGATCTGACAAGCTCGCTGGCCATCCGTAACGTGGTGTTTGGCGGCTTCCTCAATCAAGCCGAGCTGCCCAACGTCTTTGCCGCGTCTGATATCTTCGTGCTTCCGTCCGAGAACGAGCCCTGGGGCCTGATCGTCAACGAAGTCATGTGCGCCGGCATTCCAGTGGTCGTCTCCGATGAAGTCGGCTGTGTCCCTGACCTAGTCAAAGATGGCGTTAATGGTTACCACATGAAGGCGGGTGATATCGGCTCACTGGCGACGGCGCTCGAAAAGCTGCTGGCTGATGCGTCCTTGCGGCAGCGCATGGGCGCTGCCGGCCTGGCGATCATGAGGGGCTGGAGCTATGAGCAAGGCCGCCAGGGAATCACGGCAGCACTCCGCCAATGTGTACAGCCGCGATAGATAGTTACCGATGAAGTTCGTTCGTGATTCTGCTGTCCTCAGAAAACTCATGTGGCGCCTGGGAAGGAAGATGTACACATATGCACGCGGCGACGGCCAGAATGACCCGCGCACCAACGGTGAATATTGGCTGCTTGAGCACGTGTTGAAAGCATCACCCGGTCCCTGCGTCCTGCTCGATGTCGGCGCAAATAAAGGCGATTGGACGGCCCAAGCACTGGAATTGGCTCAAACGTCAAGGGAAATCCATGTCCATTCGTTCGAGCCATCACTGGCCACCCGGTCACTGCTTACGGCTCGCTTCGTAGGGAACGTTGCTGTTACCGTGCAATCCTATGCGCTTTCCGAGACGGTAGGAGAGGCTACGTTTTACAGCAACGAAGACGGTGCCGGAACGAACTCGCTTTCACCTTCATCGGGGTCAAATGTAGAAGTCGTAAAGGTAACCACCATTGATCAATTCTTGCAGCAGACCGGCATCGAGGCTGTATCAATGGTAAAGGTTGATACTGAAGGTTTTGATCTGCTCGTGTTGAGAGGTGCTGCTAAATCGTTGCATGATGGGCGGATCGAAATTGTTCAATTCGAGTACAATTGGCGATGGCTGCTCAATCACGCATCGCTGCATGACGCGTTCGACCTTATATCAAAGAAGCCCTATCGACTGGGTAAGCTTGTAGGGGCGACTATTGAGTTCTACGAGAGATGGCATTTTGAGCTCGACCGCTTTTTCGAGAATAACTATGTGCTTGTAAGAAACAATAGCAATTTGTGTTTGCTTGGTTCGACGGTTCAGTTCGATCGCTCCAATGTTGGAGTTCATACATGACGGTCCAAGCGCTAACGGCTACTTCTCAGGTCATAACAGTATCCCTGAAGAAGAACGTCATTGCGAATTATCTGGGCCAAGGCTGGCGCGCCCTATTGGGGCTGGTGTTTATTCCCCTGTACATCCGGTATCTCGGCATTGAGGCATATGGTCTAATCGCAATTTTCGCGGTGCTGCAAACTTGGTTGGCGCTGGTCGAAATGGGTATGATGCCAGCCCTGAGCAGGGAAATGGCGCGCTTCACCGGTGGTGCGCACGATGCACAGTCGATCCGTGACCTGCTGCGGACCATCGAGCTTATTGATATCGGCATTGCCGGAGCGATTGCGCTGTCAGTTTGGGCTGCCTCGGGCTGGCTGGCTTCCAATTGGTTACGGCCGGAAAACCTTTCGGTGGGCGTGGCGGCCGAGGCGTTTGCCGTGATGGGCGCCATCACTGGCTTGCGCTTTATTGAAAATATCTATCTCAGCAGCATTGTCGGCCTGCAACGTCAGGTCTTGCAAAACGCAATAATAAGTATCATGGCAACAGTACGGGCCCTGGGTGCTGTCGGTGTGCTAGCCTGGGTATCCCCCACGATAAAGGCCTTTTTTCTCTGGCAAGGGCTGAGCTCGCTGATCACCGTCGCAGTACTTGCCGTGGCTGTTTACACAACTCTGCCGAGTTGCCCTAAACCCGCCAAGTTTTCCCTGTCGGCGTTTAGAGGCATGTGGCATTTTTCTGCCGGAATGGCAGCAATTTCATTTCTGACCGTGTTGCTAACCCAAGTCGACAAGATCCTATTGGCGCGCTTACTGACGCTAGAAGGATTCGCCCATTACGCCCTGGCGGGAGTGATGAGCGGTGCACTGTACATGTTGATATCCCCGATTACGTCAGTGTATTATCCACGTTTTACGGAGCTAGCGACGCGCGGTGACACGGTCGCCCTGCGGGCTTCCTACCATCAGTGCGCACAAATCGTGACGGTTCTGATGGGTGCGGCCGCGGTCGTGCTGATGCTGTTCAGTGATATTGTGTTGCGATTGTGGACCGGAGACCCGGCTTTGGCGCGCCAGGTGGCACCGCTATTGGCCGTTCTGGCTCTAGGAACGCTGTTCAATGGATTGATGATGACGCCATACCATCTGCAGCTCGCTCATGGCTGGACCACACTGGAAATCAAGATCGATATAGTTTCCGTCGCGGTCCTGGTGCCCACTGTTCTATGGGTCGTGCCGAAATACGGCGCCATCGGTGCGGCCTGGGTGTGGGTAGCGCTGAATGCCAGCTCTTTGATGATTGTCATCCCGCTCATGCACAAGTTTTTGCTCACGACTGAAAAATGGCACTGGTATGGTCAGGATGTAGCGATTCCGCTCGCTGCTACGGGCGCCACCGTTCTGCTGTGTCGGGCGCTGATGCCGGATGACCTCGGCAAATTGGGTACATTCAGTGTGATCTTCCTGAGTTCGGTTTGCGCGCTCGGAATCGGCGCACTCTCGGCTCCGACGGTACGGCATCAGATCAGCTTACTCGTGCAGAGAAGCATCTCCGCCGTCGTCATGAGAGCGGTAAAGGCTCGATGAACTCAAGGCTGCGCTCGACGGTCGAAGACCGTCAAAATCTGAAGATCGGCTGCCCCGAACAGATCGCGTACCGACTAGGTTACATCGATTCGGCCGCACTGGAACAATTGGCAAAGCAGTTCTCGACAAGCGACGACGGCCAATACCTGCGGCGCATCTTGACGACGAACGTCTAGCAACTCGGAGGAGCCCTCTATGTCAGCCTGCCAAATCTGCGGATCGCCCATCCACGCCTTCATGACGTTCGGCAAAATGCCGATCGCCAACGGTTTCCTAACAGCGGAGCAGTTCGCCCACGAGTATTTCTTCGAGTTGATGGTTGCGTTCTGCGGACACTGCCGGATGATGCAGTTGGCGCAAGTCGTCGAGCGTGAGCGTATGTTTCACGAGGACTATGCATTTTTCTCTTCGACTTCCGTGCTGATGGCGATTCATTTTCAGCAGTTCGCTGAATGGCTACGTGCCACGTATTTGCATGACGCCGACCCGTTCGTCGTCGAAATCGGCAGCAACGACGGCATCATGCTCCAGCATTTTGGCCGGGCTGGCATGCGCCATCTAGGTATTGAACCATCGGCCAATGTTGCCCAGGTAGCTCGGGATAGAGGCATTCGCACAGCCTGCCAATTCTTTGATGAAGAAATGGCGAACAGGATCCTCGCTGAGGATGGTCCCGTTGACGCGTTTCTCGGGGCCAATGTCATGTGCCACATTCCATACATTCACTCCGTTTTTGCCGGGGTCAAGAAGCTACTCAAACCGCGCGGTATCCTTGCCTTTGAAGATCCATATTTAGGTGACATCATCGAGAAGACTGCGTACGATCAAATTTACGACGAGCACGCCTTCTACTTCTCCGGGGAGTCGATCAGTTATCTTGCGGAACGGCACGGGCTGGAGTTGATCGCGGCCCTGCCACAACCGGTCCACGGGGGTTCGATGCGCTATGTCCTATCTCATCCAGGCGCTTATCCTGTGTCCGAGTCGGTTCGTGCGTTACAGAAAAAGGAGAGCGATCTCGGCCTGGCCGAGCCCGAGACCTATAGCCATTTACGTCAGAACATCGAACGCTCACGGGATGATCTGCGCGCTTTGCTCCTGGACTTAAAGAATAAAGGAAAGCGTGTGGTCGGTTATGCGGCAACCTCCAAGAGCACTACAGTTACAAACTATTGTGGAATCGGGCCCGATCTGGTGCAGTTCATCAGCGATACGACGCCGATCAAGCAAGGTAAATATAGTCCCGGGACGCATATCCCTGTCCGTCCTCACGAGGATTTCAACACCAATTATCCGGATTACGCTCTGTTGTTTGGCTGGAACCATGCCGAAGAAATCATGGCCAAGGAGCAGCGGTTCAAGGCCGCTGGCGGCAAGTGGATCCTGTATGTCCCAAAGGTGCAGGTGCTGGAATGATCCTGTGCAGTAATCCATTGGCGCAGTATCAAGCGCACAAGGCTGAGATTGACGCGGCAATGCTGCGCGTGCTGGACAAGGGCAGATACATCCTGGGTGAGGAGGTCAAGACCTTCGAGTCTGAGTTTGCTGCTTACATTGGCGTAGCGCATGGGATTGGTGTTGGGAGTGGCACCGAGGCATTGCATATCACGTTGGCAGCATGTGGTATCGGCACAGGCGACGAAGTGATTACCGTCTCGCATACCGCCGTGGCGACCGTGGCGGCAATTGAACTGTGCGGCGCGACACCGGTGCTGGTGGATATTGAACCAGATTATTACACACTCGATCCTGACAAGTTGGAATCTACGATCATGCCGCGCACCAAAGCAATCATCCCTGTGCATCTTTACGGTCAGCCGGCTGACCTGACGCCGATTCTGGAGATCGCCCGGCGGCATGGCGTGCGGGTGATCGAGGACTGCGCTCAGGCACATGGGGCGATGTACGGCGAGCGACGCGTGGGCGCGTGGGGCGACATCGCCTGCTTCAGTTTCTATCCAACTAAGAATCTGGGCGCGCTTGGTGATGGTGGGATGGTCGTTACGAACGACGCCGCATTGGCAGAGCGTGCGCGGCTGTTGCGTGAGTATGGCTGGGCGGAGCGATATGTGAGCCACATTCCCGGTTTGAATTCGCGCCTGGATGAAGTTCAGGCGGCGGCTCTGCGCGTCAAGCTGCGATACCTGGACACCGACAATGCGGCGCGCGCGCGCCGAGCGCAGGACTATCACCAAGCATTGCGAGGCACACAGCTTAGCGCGCCGAAGCGACGGTCGGATGCTACCCATGTTTATCACCTGTATGTGATCCGTTGCTCTGAGCGCGACGAACTACAGACGTGGCTCAAGGCGCGCGGCGTGGGCACGCTCATTCATTACCCCGTTCCCATTCATCTTCAGCCAGCTTATCGAGGACGGTTACGCGGCGGGGACAATTTACCAGAGACGGAGCGAGCCGCTCACCAAGTGCTTTCGTTGCCGATGTACCCGGAATTATCCGAGCTGGAATTGCAGATGGTTGCTGGAACAGTCCAGTCTTTTCGGGGAAGATATCATGATTGAAGGTGTGATCATCAAAGAATTGGTCACGCATGCCGACGAGCGTGGTTTCTTCCGCGAGATCATTCGGGTGACCGATGATTTTTTTGCCGCGGGCTTTGGGCAACTGAGCCATTCGCTGGTTTACCCCGGCGTAGTCAAAGCCTGGCACGCACACCGACAGCAAACCCAGTGGACGTACGTTGCCTGCGGATTGCTCAAAGTGGCTTTGCACGATGGGCGCTCCCAATCGCCTACGTATCGTCAGACGATGGAATTTTTGGTCGGTGATAACCAACCCGCGCGGGTGTATTGTATACCGCCGGGGGTAGCGCATGGTTATCGCTGCATGGGCGGTCCCGCTCACGTCATGTATGTGACATCGGGAGTGTATGATTTGGATGATGAGATCCGCGTCCCGCATGATGACGCGACTATCGGATATGATTGGCTGAAGGGGATGCCCTTCAAGTGAGCGGGTAGCAACTTGTCTATGGAGTTGTGTCAAATGACTTATGAAGGACCTATCTGGGAAGGGGTCTATCGCAGTTTCAGTGAAGTGCCGGCCGAAGAGCCGGGCTTTGATGGAGAAACATGGATCAGCAATTCACTGAAGAGAATTGCGGCGCTACGGGAGGAGGCTGAGAGGAACGTCCTCTTGCCGCCGGCAAGCAATTACCGTGAAGGTCTTCTACCGTTGCTTGCGGCACTGGGTTACAACGAGAATGGGTCAGTGCGCATTCTCGATTTTGGTGGCGGACTAGGATTTACTTACTATCAAACTATATGCGGTCTGCCGCGGACTGAAGGGGTGGAATACCATGTCGTAGAGCGGGAAGCGGTATGCAGGGCGGGGAAAGAATTCTTTGGAGCAAATCACAGCAATCTCCAGTTTCTCACAGAACTGCCGCAAACATGGGAAAGGTTTGATATTGTACATTCTGGCTCTGCGATTCACTATGTTGAAGATTGGAAGCAATTGCTGTCCCGGTTGTGTGTGTTGTCGCGGAAGTATCTTTTGCTTGTTGACGTTCCAGCAGGAAACATACCGACCTTTGCTGCGGCGCAGCATTACTACGGGTCTAAGATACCTGTGTGGTTTTTCAATATTGAAGAACTTCTTTCTGCTGTGGGTTCCTTTGGGCATGAATTGATCTTCAAATCTGTGTATGAGTCTGTCATCCGTGGAGTGAAGCAAAGTCTGCCTATGCAGAATTTTGAAGAGCAGTATCGGCTGAAACAAGCGTGTAATCTCTTGTTCGAGAGATTAGGAGATGAATGATCATGTCAATCGGTTGCCGCCCCGAATAATTCTGTGGGGCGGCACAGGCCAGGCGAAAGTTGTGCGTCCAATTATTGAGCATTATGGTTCTAAAGTGGTGGCTGTATTTGACGATAACCCGAACCTGCTGCCACCATTTCCTGATGTGCCGCTGTATGTCGGCTGGGGTGGTTTTCAAGAATGGATCCAAGGTTATCCCCGGCGCGCCGAACTTGGGTTCTGTGTAGCGATTGGCAATCCACATGGCCGCGTGCGTGTCCGCTTTCATGAACGGCTTATGGCGGAAGGTCTGCAAGCAGTTACCCTCGCTCACCCAAGCGCCCGGATTGCTCCCAATGCCAGCATCGGTGAAGGATGCCAGTTGATGGCTGGAGCGATTGTTAACCCCGAAGCCCGTCTTGGGCGTCAATGTATTATCAATACCAAAGCCAGCGTAGATCATGAATGTGTCCTAGATGATGGTGTTGAATTAGCGCCGGGCGTAACGTTGTGCGGTATCGCCCACCTTGGAATCAATGTCTGGGTCTGTGCGGGTGCAACGGTTTTGCCCAGAATCAATATCGGCGCCGACGCGATTGTGGGTGCCGGTGCCGTTGTCATCCGTGACGTGCCGGCCGGAGTGACGGTGGTCGGTGTACCTGCTAAGCGTATTCTGCACACAAAGGACAACTGAAAAATGGAACCCATCTACATGGCTGGACCGTGGATCACCGAGCATGAAATCAAGGTGGTTGAAGATTGCATGCGGAACGGTTGGTACAACTATCACTATGTCGAAACTTTCCAGAAAGAGTTTGCCGCCTATCACAATCGCAAGTACGGCATCATGACGCCGAACTGCACGACCGCGATTCATCTGTTGCTCACCGCATTGGGCGTCAAAGACGGTGACGAAGTGATTGCCCCGGAATGTACCTGGGTGGGTAGTACGGCTGGCATCACATATCTGCGAGCAACGCCGGTTTTTTGCGACATTGAAGAGAAGCACTGGTGTCTGGACCCGGAGTCGGTCGAAAAAAGCATCACGCCGCGCACCAAAGCCGTTATTGCGGTTGACCTGTTTGGCAATATGCCGCTGATGGATGAACTGCTCGAGGTATGCAACCGGCATGGTATCCTATTGATTGAAGACGCGGCCGAAGCGCTGGGTTCGACTTACAAGGGGATTCGAGCCGGGAAATTCGGCGTTGGGTCAGTTTACAGTTTTCACCGTACCAAGACGGTGGTGACCGGCGAAGGCGGCATGTTGATTCTGGATGACGACAAGCTATATGAACGGTGCATGTTTCTACGCGACCACGGCCGCAAACCTGACGGCCTGCTTTACTTTAACTATGAGGTAACCTACAAGTATATGCCCTTCAATCTGCAAGCGGCGATGGGATACGCGCAGTTCCAGCGGATTGACGAACTGATTGCCAAGAAGCGGCGGATTTTTGAGGCTTACAAAGAACGACTCGGCGACATTGAGGATATTCAATTTAACGCTGAACCAGAAGGCGGCTTCAATAGTGTCTGGATTACTGGTTTGCTCATTGGGAAAAGCTACAACATGAACAAGCTCCAGGCCATGGACAAATTCAAAGAGCTTGGCTTGCCTACACGCCCGTTTTTCTACCCGTTGTCCTCGTTACCGGCCTATTCTGGCTTTGAAGCGACGTATCGCCCGCGCAACCCGCAGGCTTATGACATCTGCGCCCGCGGAATCAACCTGCCGGGTGCATTGATTATGACCGAAGATCAAATCGACCGGATATGCGATGGAGTGCGCAAGGTCTTCAAACGCGCGTGAGGTCGGTGATATGGAAAACGTAGTAATGCACTCTGGCGCAACCAGTTTGAAAGGGCAAAGGATACTTGTTACCGGCGGGTTGGGCTTTGTCGGCAGCAACTTGGCGCGCCGTTGCCTTGAACTGGGCGCTGATGTGACTATTTACGACAACCTTGATCCGCATGCGGGCGGCAACTTGTACAATATCCACGACATTCGGGAGTCGCTTAATGTTTGTTACCATGACATTCTGGATTATGATCGACTGGTGGAGCACGTCGTAGGAAAAGATATTATTTTCAACTGTGCCGCTTCCACTTCCCACCCCTTTTCCATGCGCGAGCCATGGCTGGACATGGACGCGAACAGCCGGGGGGTGATCAATCTGTTGGAAGCCTTGCGACGGTTTAACGCGGATGCCAAGTTTATTCATGTTGGCACCACCACTCAGTTAGGACGGCTGCTCCACCAACCGGCGGACGAGAATCATCCTGAATTTCCGATGGACATCTACTCCGCCAATAAAAGCGTTTCGGAGAAGTATGTTCTGATTTATGCCCACGCTTACAAGATGCGAACAGCCGTGATTCGCGTCTCCAATATTTACGGACCGCGCGCCAGCATCCATAGCCCGGACTTTACCTTCAACAATTATTTTGTCGGCTTGGCATTGCAGGGGCGAGAAATTCCCATCTTTGGTGATGGCGCGCAAAAACGCAATGTGATCTACGTAGAGGATTCCGTGGCAGCCCTGGTCTGTGCCGCGTTAAGTGAGCGCAGCGATGGCGAAACCTTCTTTGCCGTGGGAGATGAGCATTTCAGTGTTGCCCAGATCGCCGAAACGACAGTAAAGGCCATTGGTAAAGGCAGTGTGCGTTTTATCCCCTGGCCGCGCGAAAGAAGGTCTACCGAAGTGGGTGATGCCGTAATCAGCAATCGCAAAATCAAGCAGACGCTTGGCTGGGCACCGTGCGTGGATTTGCACACTGGCTTGGCTCAGACACGGGATTATTACCTTGGTTGCCTTGAGAGGTACTTGAAGTGAAAACAGTCATTACCGGAGCACTAGGGCATATCGGTTCTCGCCTCATCCGTGAATTGCCCTCCGCTTTTCCGGGCGGCGAAATCATCATGCTTGATAACCTATCTACCCAGCGATATTGCTCGCTGTTCGATTTGCCGAAAGAGGGCAACTACCGCTTCATCGAAGCCGACATGCTCGATTACGACCTGACGCCATTATTCCGGGGTGCCGATGTCGTGATTCATCTTGCCGGTATTACGAACGCAGAGGGGAGTTTTGCCATTCGTGACCAGGTTGAAGAGGTCAATTTCAAGGGCACAGAACGGGTGGCGCGGGCATGTGTTGAGGCGGGCTGTGCGATGGTTTTTCTCTCCACCACCAGTGTGTATGGGACGCAAGCGGCGCTGGTGGACGAGAATTGCCCCGTCACTGAGTTGAAGCCGCAAAGCCCTTATGCGGAATCAAAACTGAAAGCCGAAGATCTCCTCTGCCAACTGGGTGAGGAAGCCGGCCTTCGTTATGTGATTTGCCGATTTGGCACCATCTGCGGCGTATCGCCGGGGATGCGCTTTCACACGGCGGTAAACAAGTTCTGTTGGCAGGCGGTCATGGGACAGCCTTTGACGGTGTGGCGGACCGCGCTTCACCAGAAGCGGCCGTATCTCTCGCTCTCGGATGCTGTGCAAGCGCTGAAGTTCATTGCGCGAAACGAGTTTTGCGATAACAGGGTGTACAATGTTGTCACCGAAAACTTGACCCCCGCGGACTTGATACGGATGATTGAGGCTCATGTAGGTCGGTTGGAAATTCAATACACTGATGCCCAGATTATGAACATGCTCTCCTACGAAGTTTCAAATTGCCGTTTTTCAGAGCGCGGCTTTAGCTTTTCCGGCAGTATTGAAAAAGACATTGCTGAGACTATATCATTACTGCGCGCTGGCGGGAGAAGGAATGGCTGATAAGACGATTTATACCCGAGCGGAGTTTGAACAACTGCTGCGCGAATCCGCCGCAGCCATGGCCGAGGATGAGAACCTGCGGCGCGATGCGCTGGATGTGCTGATCCGCGCCGACCGCTACCGCTGGATTCACCAGACGACCTGGATGGGTGAGCCATTACTGAACTTGCCGCAAGATATGTTTGCCATGCAAGAGATCATTTTCAAAACGAGACCGAAGTATATAGTTGAGATTGGAGTTGCTTGGGGCGGCGGGCTGTTGTTTTATGCTACGTTGCTTGATGTATTAGGTGGTGATAAGGCGATCGGCGTGGATACCTTCATTCCCGATGATTTGCGACAGCGGTTGATGTCTCACGGCAGACTGTCCGAGCGGATCTGTTTGGTCAATGGCTCCTCGATCGAGCAAACCACGTTGCAGCAAGTGCAATCTCTTCTGGGAGATAGTCGCGAGGTGATGGTTTTTCTGGATTCTTTCCATACACACGACCAGGTCCTGCAGGAACTCCGGATGTACTCGCCGCTCGTTGGCAAGGGACATTACTTGATTTGCGGGGACACTATTGTGGAAGATATTCCTGCACAGGAACATCGTTCACGGCCGTGGGGGCCGGGAAACAATCCCAAGACAGCAATGGAGCAGTTTCTCCGGGAGAATGATCGATTTCAAGTGGACAGAGCCATTGAGCACAAGCTGCTGTTCACCTGCAATCCCGGCGGGTACCTGCGCTGTTGCAAAGATTAGCAGGAAGCAGACTTTCCGATCCGCCCTTCAAAACGGAGAGTTGCGCAACTGGATTGTAGACTTCTATGGCTCGAAACTTGGGAGGCTTTGAAATGGCGAGAGAGTTAGGTCGTGATAGAAACCCAGAGGGAGTGCCCAGAATTAGTCTCGGTATGCCTGCTTATAATGGTGAAAAGTACATCCGAAAAGCGATTGAATCCCTGTTAGAGCAGACGTTCGCAGATTTCGAATTGGTAATTTCAGACGATGCGTCTACAGACAAAACTGAAGCGATTTGCCGCGAATTCGCTGCTAGAGACAGGCGAATTCGCTATGTCAGACAAAGCAAAAACCTAGGTTGTGGCCCTAATCACAAATTTGTTTTGGACGATGCCAGAGGACACTATTTCAGATGGACAAATGATGACGACATTTGGATGCCAACTTATCTATCCGAATGCATCAGTGCCGCAGAAGCCCATAACTCGATTGATTTCGTTGTAACGCGGCACCGTTCGACGTCCCGAATATCATTTCTCTTTAATAAAATATATACTTGTGATTATAGTTTTGTTGCGGAGTCAGATTCTAGGAAACGCGTCGAAATATTCTCGAAAATGCCTCCTAGCTCCGAAAAGGATAATCTTTGTTACGCATTCTGGAAACGACAGGCGATTTTGAAGGTTGTGTCAGACATAAAAAGCTCCAGTCTGAATAAGATATTGATTGGTGGCGCAATGAATGAATATGCCCTCGCTTTGTATAAAGGGGCATTGGTGAACAAGGTACTTTGGCATAAATCATACAAATATCTCCCGCCTGGACATCGCCTGCATCCGGTTCTCGGGCCCATCGCGAATGTTTATAGGCTCTTGCAAGGCAGATCGACCGAGGATTTCCACAAAACAAGGAGACAGGTGTCTCCGGATGATTGGCCTACGCCATTAGAAAACTTGCACAATATAGAAAGCGTTCTTAGTTTGGCCGGCTTTGATCGAGAATTCACGTTGCGCATAGTTGACCAGTATCGGGCTCGGCAGAAGAGACCCGCAGCGTAGGGATGGTTAGAATGTTCATTCGTGAAGAGTTGGAAAAATCGAAGCGTGAGACCGCTCCTGCCTTACATTCTGCACATCGCGGACGCGATTCCCTGCTAATTTCGGATGTATGACGCATACTTTGATACGTTCATGACCAACAACCAAATTTCCAAACTCTGGGACGGTGTTTACAACAGGTTCGCTGAGGTTGCCGCAGAGGACACCGTGTTCGATGGTTCGGTATGGCTGGATAAGGTTGTTTCCCGCGCCTCCGCCCACATTGATGCGGCAGCCCGACCGGCCGCGATTTCTCCGGCCACCGTCACCATCGACTATGCTTTGCCCTTTGTCGCTGCACTGGTCGCTCGACGCGGCAAGCCCCTGCGCATTCTGGATTTCGGGGGGGGGGGGGGGGGGATGGCCACCAGCTACGTGTTGTTGAGGGCCATGAGGCCGGAGGATCAGCCCTTGGACTTCGTTGTGGTCGAGAACGAGCGCGTATGCAACTTGGGACGGGATCTTTTCAAAGATGACAGCCGGTGGGTTGTTGAGTCGGAGTTTCAGGCCTCATTTACTTAATTTGCTCGCGCGGGTCGGGGCTGGGATGCTGCGTGAGCTTCGCAAGTTATCGGGAGTGCGAGATGAGTGAACAGGATCCCGTGCCCCGGAACGAAGTGGATGTGTCTGTTCTTTTCATAACGTACAACCGATCCGACCTGCTGGAAATTGCTTTCCGATCCATTAGAGAGCGACTGGACTTTGGCAATTTGCGCGTCGAATTCATTGTTTCAGACGATGCGAGTGATCCAGCGCATCTCTCTCGGGTCCGATCGTTGCCATTTGACAAGCATGTGCTTTCGGCGAAAAATAAGGGTTTGGGAAACAACTGCAATAAGGGTATCGCCAACTGCAGTGGCGAATATATATTGCAGATTCAGGATGATTTCGAATTTTTCGGAGCTAGAACCCTCATCTTAATGGCCTTGAAAATAATGCAAGTAGATCGTGACGTTGGAATCATCCAACTCCTAAACGAGACGCCCGGCGTTCCTCATGTAGTACGGTCCCTAAAAGATGGCACGCGGTATCTGGTATTTGAGAATGACGGAATTTCTAAGTTACGAGATACTGTTACTCGGCCGTACTCGGATCGACCACATCTAAAGAGCAGGCAGTTCTGCGCGGATATCGGGCCCTACATGGAAGGCGTGCCAATGACCGATATGGAGCTAGATTATCGACAGCGGGTTGCCTGTCAGAAGCAGTGGCGGGTGGCTACTATCGCCCAAGCGTCGGCATTCAGTAACCTTGGGGTTGAGCGCAGCTTTAATCCCTCTTACGTGCGCGCAAGGCGTTTAGAGCGGATTGAAGGTTACCCTTTAGTCGGTCCGGTCCTTCGGCGATTGAGGCCCGCGATGAGGCGAGTACGTGACTCGGTTCTGCGTTTTGGTCGTCCGTAAGCTTTCCCGAAATTGTCGAGGTCAAGCCGACGTTTCGACACTTCGTGTAGCTAGATTGAGGCTTCTGGCTTGTCCTCTAAAATGATCGTCACTTTCATTCACCGTAGCGTTACGTCCAGCCCGGTGCAGATCGTAACACGCGCGCTTGCACGACACGTTCGACATCCTGTAGGATGAGTTCCGGTATGAATTATGCTGAAGAGCAACAAGCAAAAGCTACCGCTGTATGGCAGCGTGCGTTTCGCTTTGCCCTGGCTAATGCGACGGTATTCTTTCTTTTTTCTTGCGTGCTTTTTCTCCTTGAGACGCAATCCCTCCTGACATTACTCTCGGTGCCCGCTTTATTCTTTCTCGGCTCGTCGATTTCGTTCGTAATGCTAATTCGCGGTGGGGGGGTGTTTGCCGCTTTTTCGTGGTTCACCTTTAGTGTGGGGGTCTATTTTGGGCTAGGAACCGTGATGGGCGCACTGGATCCGGATCCGAGAACTGTTCACTACCTATCTTCACTGGTACTTTCCACCGACCTCACGCGCATGAATTTGCTGAATTCTTCCTCAGTTATGCTGGTGAGTTTGGCCGCCAGGCCTCTCTGTTACACGCCAAGACTTCCGGATGGGTACCAGACGTTAGGCTATTACGAACTAACAGAATTGCTCCGCAAACTCTTTCCATTGATGACGATATTCGCGTTAATCGCTTTAGTGCTCCAATTCATTTTTTTTCCAATTGCGGAGGATTTGATTGTGCGCACTTTTCTGTCTTCGTTCTATCTAGTCGTCCCATACTGCGCTCTGGCCTTGGGGCTGCTCTGGACGAGACTTGCTAGGTTCTGGGCCACACTCGGTGCTATCGTGTTCTTGTTGGCGCTCAGTTTTGCGCTGCTCTCGACGGCCAAGTACTCAATAGTCTCAATTATGATAGCCCTAATCGCCGGCCGCTGGATCCGACAGCGTACCACACGTTCCGTGATTACCGGTGTACTTGTACTCGCCGCAACTTATTTTGTTTTGGGTAGCATTGCCAATCGGGCCCGTCAGCACGAGAAATATGATACAGGAGAGAGCACGCCACTTACTCGTTTTGAAGTTCTGGTCGATACGGTCCTCTTCGACGAGGGCCACTATCTAAAATCGATGCAGGGTGACTCGCTCCGCGATGCCGGAACTCCAAACATTTTAACAAGATTCTCTATGACCGCGATTCAGAGTTATTTGATAGATCAGTACGAGAGCAATAACCCTGGGACTAGTCTTGATGATTTCTGGGTCGCCGCAATTCCAAGGGTGCTCTGGGCCGACAAGCCGATTATCACCCGGTTTGGTGCTGAACTCCATGCGGAATTCTGGCGTCAGGAAGCGGAAAGCGCCCTTGCCCCGACGTATTCCGCCGAGGCATATTGGAATTACGGCCCCGCAGGCGTTGTAATTGTATCCGTACTGTTGGGGCTGGAGATTGGATGGTTAACTCGTCGATGGCAGATCGCGGCGAGTGGATCAGATCCCGCATATTTCTTGGTTGCTTTTCCGGTGGTGCTTATGGCAGTCTATGTTGAAACATGGATTGCGGCCACTTACATCGGTGGCTTTCTTACAATCTTGGGGGTCTGGTTCTGCACGCGCTTTTTCTTGCACAGTTTTCTTCGGGCAGAGCTGCGGTCTTTTTCTGGACAGGTAACAACCCACATTTAGTCTGCAATCTCTGCAATATCCGGAAGCATCGCCGGTAATGACACGCAGTCTCTTCATCGGTGAAACCTGGCAGGGGTCCAGTGCACGATCGTTGCGCGAGGTGCTTGCCCTGCATCAAACAGTCGCGATCACTGATATCGGGCCAGATCACTTTCTTCCGAAATATCCCCACCTGCCTTTGCGTATCGCTAACCGCTTGCATATTGAACAGCTCATCGAAGCGCGCAACTGTTTTCGAGTCCATGCATGACGGATGGTTATGCGCGCTGGAAGGGCTGGCAGGGCGCTGACTTCGGTCATTTCGATCTTGAGGATGCGCTTTATTATGCCCAAGAGCTTCGCGCCAGCGGTATCGCATCTGTGGTCGGCCTGAGGATCGGCGAGCTAGGCTATGGCAACGGGGCGTTTGCAGGCTGGGTACGAAAAGCAGGTGGACATTGGATCGGCCGTGAGGCCATTCCTGAGCTACAGAAACGTGCCGTGGAGGCGGGCTTTGATGTCATCGCTTCAGAGGGTGATTTTTCGAGTGTCTGTGGACCAGAACAACTTGATTTGATTGTGGCGTTCGATGTTATTGAGCACCTGGAACTTGATGGGATTCGGTGTTTCCTGAGCGAGGCCAAACAAGCGCTCAGGCCGGGCGGTTTGCTACTTCTTCGTCTTCCCAGCGGCGATAGTCCATTCTCAGGTGCGATTTATAGAGGGGACCTCACTCATCGCACACTGCTGGGGTCCAGCGCCGTCCGTCATTTGGCCATCGAAGCGGGCTTTGAGCCCTGGCAAGTCCGTTCACCTAGTCTGCCTATTTGTGGTCTGGGTCCAGTGCGCGCTGCGCGGCGCATGGCGGCTCGTGTTACGCAGATTTTGGCTTATTTATTTGTTCGAAAAGTCCTAATGGGAAATGACACTGCCGTACTCTCGCCCGATATGATTGTCGTCCTGCGTAAAGAGAATGCGCCACATTGAAGCCGTGTATTGGGTTGATCGTCCCCTGTATTGAGCAAGTCGGGGGGGTGCCTGTCGTCGCGCGATTCGTCAAGGATAGGATTTTATATTCTGGCCGCTACGATATCAGGCTCATATCCTTACCCATGTCAGCGCAGGACGAGAGCAGCGTTGGCCTATTACGGCCTACCAATTGGTGGCGCGGTGTCGCCACCCGCCGAGGACAGTGGCAAGGACTGCCTTTCGCACATGTCGGGGCGGCGATCGGTGAACTGGAATTCCAGCGCTACCGGCCGCGCAGGGTCCTTACCGAAACTATTACCGATTGCGACATCCTCCAGGTGGTTTGCGGCTCGCCAGCTTGGGCCTATGCCGTGTGTGGCTTGGGGAAACCGGTTTCCGTGCAGTGCGCCACACGTGTCAAGGTAGAGCGCCGCATGCGCGATGCCAACGGAGTTGGGCTCGTTGGCTGGTGGCGCAGAGCCATGACCGAAATCGTAGATCGTATGGAAGACCGAGCGCTGCGCCTAGTCGACGCTATCCAGGTCGAGAACCCCTGGATGTTTGAGTACGCCCGCAAGCTCAATGAAGGCCGCGAGGTTGATCTGCGCTTTGCCCCGCCGGGTATTGATGCGCACACCTTCTGTCCGGCTGCCGAGCGCAACCTGGAGCAGGACCCCTATGTCCTGTGTATCGGCCGGTTGGACGACGTGCGCAAGAACATCGGCCTGCTGCTTGATGCCTACGCGCTAATACCGGAAGGCATTCGCAGTCGCTTGCGGCTGGTGCTGGCTGGCCAAGAGGGCCCACCGGACAGCTTTTGGCATCGGGCTGAGACCCTAGGTCTTCGGGGCCGAATTGAATTCATTCATCGGCCTTCCGGCGATGAGGTGGTGGCGCTGTATCAGAAGGCCAACGTATTTGTTCTGCCCTCACACGAGGAGGGGTTGGGTGTGGTGCTCTTGGAGGCTATGGCCTGCGGGATACCGGTGGTGTCTACCCGTAGCGGTGGGCCGGACGGGGTCATCACTGACGGCGAAAATGGCTATTTGGTGTCATTGAATGATGCTGCGGCGTTGGCCGACCGGATTGCGCGGCTAAACTTGAACGAGGGGCTGAATCGCGGAATGGGTAGGAAGGCTCGTGCGACGATCGAACAGCGTTACGCCGAGGAAGTGGCAGGACAAGCCTTCCTTGACGTCTGGGACCGGTTGCTCGACAAGGTAGGGAAAGCATGACGTGTGCGGAATAGCGGGTTTCGTCTCACCGCCGGACTTGTCTGACTCCCCTGCGCAACGAGTTGTTCCGCGGATGACGGCCCGCATGTCACGGCGCGGCCCCGACGCGGAGGGCGTATGGGTGAGCGACGGCGTTGCCTTGGGGCATCGCCGCTTGGCCATTCTCGACCTGGACGCGCGTGCGAACCAGCCAATGGTGTCCGCAGATGGCCGGTACACCATCGTTTTCAACGGCGAGATTTACAACTTTCGTGAGTTGCGTCGGGAGTTGGAGGCGCATGGGGTCGCCTTTCGTACTACGTCCGATACTGAAGTCCTGCTGGCGCTGTTCGCCCGGGACGGCGCACGCATGTTGCCGCGGCTGCGCGGCATGTTCGCTTTCGCCATCTGGGATACACAGACCCGCGAGCTGTTCATGGCGCGCGATCCCTATGGCATCAAACCGCTTTATTACACCTGCACGAAGGACGGTTTTGTGTTTGCCTCGCAAGTCAAGGCGCTGCTCGCATCCGGAGTGGTTTCGATGGAACGTGAGGCGGCCGGGCTGGTAGGTTTCTATCTCTGGGGCAGTGTGCCCGAGCCGTGGACGTTGTTCCGCGGCGTGATCGCACTGCCCGCCGGGCACTGGCTACGGGTACGCGCCGGTGTGGCTGACGGCGCGGTGTGTTGGCACAACGTCAGCACACACTGGCAAACAGCAGCAGGCAAGGTAACAGCGCAGGAACTGCAAGAACGGGTGCGCGAGGCGGCAACCGATTCCGTGCGTGCGCACCTGGTCGCCGACGTGCCGGTAAGCGTGTTTCTCTCCGGCGGCATCGATTCGGCAGTGATCGCCGGTCTGGCGTCCGAGCTGGGCGCTCACGTCGAGGGCATCACCATTGGCTTCGAGGAGTTCGCCGGTAAGCCGGACGACGAGATTCCGGCCGCCCGTGTGATCGCGACCGGCTACGGCTTGCCGCACCACGTGCGCATGGTTTCCCGCGCGGAATTTGAGCAGGACATGCCGCGCATTCTCGACGCCATGGATCAGCCTTCCATCGACGGCGTAAATACATGGTTCGCCAGCAAGGCGGCGGCCGAACGTGGTTACAAAGTGGTGCTGTCGGGTGTGGGTGGCGACGAGCTTTTTTGTGGCTATTCATTGTTTCGACAGATCCCGCCGCAGGCGGTATTGGGACGGGCGCTTGCTTCTATCCCCGGCGCTCGCGCCCTACTGGGCGCGCCCTGTGCCTACCTCGCCAAGCGCCGCTCGCAGCCGAAGCTCGCCGGTGTGCCGGACTTTTTAGGTTCTTTGGAGGGGTTGTATTTCTTGCGCCGTGGTTTGTTTTTACCCACCGAACTGCCGGCACTGTTGGGAGCTGATCTGGCGCGGGAGGGATTGGCGAGGCTCGACGGGTTCCCGCCTGGAATGACAGCAGCTCAAGCCAGGGATGGCGCCGCCGCCGTTGGCTTGCTGGAATCCACGCATTATCTGCGTAACCAGTTGCTGCGCGACAGCGACTGGGCCAGCATGGGACATTCGCTCGAACTGCGCACGCCGTTAGTGGATGCGAAATTGCTAGAAACGCTCGGGCCGTTCGTGTCGGGTTTCACAGGCGGTGCCGGTAAGGCGATGCTGGCGGGGTCGCCCAAGAAGCCCTTGCCGGATCTCATCGTGAATCGCCCTAAAACGGGTTTCAGTCTGCCTATGGCGAAGTGGTTGTCCGAGACGACCGACCTATCCAGAGGGGCCGATCTGCCCATGTTGACGAGGACACCTTGGGCGCGGCGCTGGGCGAGGACTGTAATTGAAAGGGTGACGGCATGCGGGTGATCCACGTCGTCCCTGCGATCACCGAAGAGGCGAGCGGGCCTTCCTATTCCGTGGTGCGTCTGTGTCAATCTTTGATTGAAGCCGGTGAGGACTTGACGCTGGTCGCCTTGTATTGGTCCACACTTGCGTCAACGCCACCGTTTTTGAAAGTATTCCCGCTGGGCGTCAGCCCAGGCGGCTCGGCCATTCGCCGGAAATGTCTCGATGGCTGCTGAGTGAGACAAGGGAGCAGCGTGATATATGATTCGAGTAAATATTGGTTGCGGACAGACACCCACAAGTGGATGGAGAAATTTTGATAACTCCTTGAGCCTCCGCTTATCTAAGATACCGCTTCTTCCACTTGTGTTGTTGAAAGTCGGTCTTATCGATAATCCTCAATATCAGTTCATTCAGTTTGCTCGTACCAATTTGATTGAGTACGGAGATGCAACTAAGGCGCTTCCTTTACCTGCTGGTTCTGTTGATGTGTTTTACAGTTCGCATATGTTTGAGCATCTTGATCAGAACGAGGCGGGCTTGTTCCTGGAAGAGGCAAGAAGATTACTTTGCTCAGGCGGAGTCATAAGGCTGGCCGTTCCAGATCTCCGCAAGCAAGTAGAGAGCTACATTGAGTCGAAGGATTGCGATGCCTTTATCTTTGCTATTCGTCTTACGCAGCCCCGACCTAGAAAGATTGCCCAGCGTTTAGGAATATTATTGATGGGTACCCGCCATCATCAGTGGATGTATGACGGTCAATCATTATGTCGTCTCTTGCAAGTCCATGGATTTGTGGATCCACAGATACTGAATGCTGGTGAGACCAGAATTGATCATCCTCAGGCACTCAATCTGCATGAAAGGGCTTCGGAGTCCGTGTATGTTGAAGCCATTAATCCATAGCGCCCAAAAACTCTGCAATCTAAAATGCCTACATCGAACGATTCAACCGCACCCAACCGCGAGGAAGTGGTTTCCAACACCGAGTTCACCATGCGCAGAGCGCTGGAAGCCAACCCCTGGCTTCCCGTGACGTGATACAAGAAGAGGCATCAATGGAACGTTCAGACAAGAATGTGCCTGCCGACTTTGTTGGTCCGACATCACTACCGGAAGACCCGGAACGGCACAAGGCATGGCAGGAGCTGAATCGCTCGTGGTGGCAGACTCATCCGATGCGTTACGATTGGAAACAGGGTATTGGCCATCCTGAGTTTACAAAGGGGTTTTACGAGGAGATCGACCAGCGGTTCTTCTCCAACGTTCGGGAGTACATGCCGTGGAAACGAATTCCCTTTGACCCGCTCATCGATTTCGAGCGCATCCGTGAGCAGGACGTTCTCGAGGTCGGCGTCGGGAATGGCAGCCACGCGGCTCTTTTGGCGCGTCACGCGAAATCGTTTACCGGCATAGACTTGACCGATTATTCCGTTGGCTCGACGAAAGCGCGGCTTAACTGCTTTGGCCTCGCAGGCAATGTGCTCCAAATGGACGCCGAGGAGATGTCCTTTGCCGACCGTAGCTTTGATTTTGTCTGGTCGTGGGGCGTCATTCACCATTCGTCGGACACACGCAGGACGCTGAAGGAAATCGCCCGTGTGCTTCGACCGGGCGGCCGTGCGGTCACGATGGTCTATCACCGCAATACGTGGAATTACTACGTAATTGGCGGCTTGGTACATGGAATATTGCGCGGCCGGCTGTTCAAGACCGGATCATTGCATAAGACGGTGCAACTTCAGACTGACGGCGCCATCGCCCGCTATTACTCCGCTTCGGAGTGGCGCGCGCTCGCGGAAGAATATTTCAACGTCGAATCGGTCCGCGTTTTCGGCAGCAAGGCAGAGCTGCTGCCCTTGCCGGGCGGCAGGGTGAAGCAGGTGCTCAGCAAGATGCTGCCCGCACCCGTAGGCCGATTTTTCACCAATACGTGCGGCTGGGGATCGTTTCTGGTGAGTTTGTTGTCGGGCCGCGCGTAGCGCGCATTGCGCAAGAATGGCATTGCAGGTTGATCATTTGCGAGTGCTGATACACGCCCTCGGCGCCGACATGGGCGGCGCTTTGCGGCATCTCACCAGCTTTCTGCCTGAGCTAGCCGCTCAGGATCGGCGTCGCGAATACGTGGTCCTGGTCAGGGAGTCATTTCCCACACTCGAGCTGCCGTCGAATATCAGGCTTGAGCGCGTATCGAGGAAGCGTGCGGCCGGCTGGGTATCCAGAGTTAAGTTTGATCTGTGGGACGTACCAGCTTTGGCATCGTCGCTAAACTGTGGCGCCGTCGTGTCGCTCACGAATTTTGGGCCGATCTGGTACGACAGGCCGCATGTGCTTTTTCAGCGCAACGCGCTGTACTTCTGCGATTACTATTGGAGCCTCGTCGGCGGCCCAAAGAGGTGGGAAGCACTCGCGCGGCGCCGGCTCCTCCAAGCGTCGATCTCGAAGGCAGAAGTGATTGTCACCCCCAGCGAGGCGATGGCTTCGATGATCAGAAACGCCTTTCCGAACCTCGCCGACAGGCGCTTCGCGACTTTGTACCACGGGTTCGAAAGGGAGGCGCTGGCTGCACCACTTGAGGACAGATTCGCGTCGCTGCTGAAGGTCCGGCGCGGCGTAAAACTGCTGTACCCGACGCATGCGGCACGGCACAAGGGTTTCGACGTCCTATTCGACATCCTGGGGGCGTTGAAGGGCAAGGGGGTTGAGTTTTGCCTTTTTGCTACGATCGACCGGCAGGATTGGCCGGAGGGGGTGAGGCGATATGAAGAGCGCGTCAGGGAACTCGATCTCGATGGTGAAGTGGTTTTCACCGGCAGGGTGCCTCAGGACCAGATGGGCGCGCTTTACCGCGCCTGTGACTTGATGATCTACCCTTCGCTGTGCGAGTCTTTTGGTTTTTCGATGGTTGAGGCGATGGGGCACGGGCTTCCGATTGTCGCTGCTGACACGATGATCAATCGCGAAATCTGCAGGGAGGGCGCTATATACTATGCACCACTCGACGCTGCAGCGGGTGCAGAGACTGTCATGCATGCATTGGACGGGGAGATCAGGCAACAGATTTGCCAAGGCGGCTTGAGAAGAATGGGCTCCTTCGACTGGAGTTGGAAAAGGTACGCGTCGGAGTTTATGGCGATTCTAGATGACCTGCGATAATCTTCAATGATTCGATTAGGCGAACATAGGGTTAGCAAGATGTATTGACGCAGGCCAAGGCCGGTGAACTGTGCTAAGCCGTAGTACGAAGGTCGCGTTTTACGTACTGTGCGGCCCTTTAATGAGGGTTAATGGACTGATCTATCGGTGGACGAGGGCGCCCCGGCATGGACTGATTCGAGTACACCTGGGGCCAGGGCAGAAGAACTACTTGCCGAATTGGATCAATGTCGATGCAAATATGTTTACCGGAAGATGCGATGTCTGGGCGGACTTAAGGAAGTCGTTGCCGTTTCACGATGGTACGGTCTCCGCATTTTATTCCCACCATGTTATCGAACATTTGCCAGATCTCGCCCAACATTTTCGTGATGTGTATAGATGTCTTCGCCCAGGAGGCGTTTATCGCGTCGGTGGTCCCAATGGCGATGCCGCGATTGCGAAGTTCACAGAAAATGACGCCACATGGTTTGGTGACTGGCCGGACAAACGCGAAAGCATAGGTGGGCGTTTCGCCAATTTCATTTTTTGTCGAGGAGAGCACGTTACGATCCTCACGCACTCATTTCTGAGCGAGCTCTTAGCAGAGGCTGGATTCGAAAAAATCAGAACCTGCCTGCCTGTGAGGGAGTCCCACAATCGGTCACTATTTGCTGACTGCCTAGACAAGGAATGGGAGTCTAGTTTCGACTGCCCGCACACACTCATTGTGGAAGCCGAGAAACCCGTGGTTCGGGAGTGACCTGCATGGTACGGCCCCACCCGCGGCGAGGTTGAGCTGCTATATTGACGACTTGACGCGGCTATTTGTTGGCAAAGAGTAACACGTTGGAGACGGCACTCGGGATTCTTGAGTCCCACAAACTTGGTATTTGCGACGGACTGAAAATACGCTGTATGAATATGGTGATCCATTGAGCGCGCCAATTGCAGTAGTGGTTCTCACGTTCAATGAAGAATCAAACCTTACTTACTGCCTCAATTCCCTAGTCGGGTGGGCCAAGGAAATATTCGTCGTTGATTCCTATAGCACGGACCGCACAGTGGACATTGCGTTGAGCAGAGCGGGAGATGGCGTGCGTGTCGTTCAGCATTCATTCGAGGATTATTCGAAGCAGTGGAACTGGGCCCTCCGCGCGCTTCCGATTTCGGCCCCGTGGACCCTTAAGCTGGATGCGGACGAGCGGGTCACGCTAGAGTTCAAGGCCGAAGTGGAGGCTCTCCTGAAGACGGGGTCAGCAGAAATGGAGGGGGTTTATTTTCGTAGGCGTTTTCATTTCATGGGCCGCAAGCTCCGCTGGCTCGGCGAAGTGGGATATGACCTCAGGTTGTGGCGTACAGGGAAAGCTGTGTTTGAAGACAGGTCGGTAAACGAGCATGCGTTGATAAACGGTCGAGTCGGCTACCTGAAGTCGTACGTGGATCATTACGACTACAAATCCACGACCGACTGGATCGGAAAGCACAACCGCTATGCCTCTTTGGAGGCGCGCCAGATCATCAAGGGCAAAGTTCTGGGGGCTGTGGGGGCGCGACTCTGGGGCAAGCCCGATGAGCGGCGCATGTGGCTCCGGTTGCTCTACCAGAAGCTGCCCGCAGGGCCGGGCGTCTATTTCCTCTACCTGTATTTCATCCGTTTGGGATTCCTGGATGGTCGCGCCGGCATACATTACTGCCTGCTCAGGGCCCAGTACTTCTTTTGGATTGAACTGAAGTTCCTGGAGTACAAGGCCACCGGGCGGTTGCCCGATGTGGTGTGGCCCATGCGTGGCGACCCGCACCCGGCAGTGGCGGCGTCGGGATTGCAGCGTCAGGTGGACGGAGCCTAGCAAATGTGCGGCATTGCCGGATTGGTTGGTGGGTTCGTGCCGGAGTTGGCGGAGCGGATGAACCGCCTGCAGAAGCATCGCGGCCCCGACGGGGAAGGCATATTTGAGAGCGCCGCGGAGGAGATCACGCTCGCGCATGTGCGGCTGGCGATTCTTGACCGGACACCAGCAGCGGCCCAGCCCATGCATTCCGCCTGCGGCCGATACGTGCTGGTGTTTAACGGCGAGATCTACAACTATCGCGAGCTGCGCAGCGGGCTCGTCGCACGGGGGCACAAGTTTGCCTCCACAGGCGACACGGAAGTGCTCCTCGATGGCCTGACCGATTTTGGCGAGGCGTTCCTGAGCCGGCTGAACGGGATATTTGCCCTGGCGTTCTGGGACCGGCACGAACGCACGCTCCTGCTGGCGCGCGACCAAATTGGCATTAAGCCGTTGTACTACGCCGAGCCGGCGACCGGCCAGCTTGTGTTCGCCAGTGAGATAAAAGCTCTGTGCGCTCATCCGCGCGTGCGGCGCGAAGCGGATTTTGCGGCGATTCAGCAGCACCTCGCGTATTGCCACGCTTCGGCGGATCGCACGGCGTTCAAGCACGTGAGGCGGTTGCTGCCCGGGCACAAGATGATTTGGTCCGCGGCCGACAGGCAAACCCGGATAGCGTCATTCTGGAGTGCGCCCTTCGGGCGCCCGCAGACCGCGTCGCGAGCAAGAGCGGTTGAGGTCCTGCGCGAGCGATTGCGCGAAGCGATTTCCCGCCAACTCGTTTCGGATGTGCCGGTGGGCGTCTTCTTGAGCGGGGGGCTGGACAGCAGTATGGTGTCGGCGTTGGCGGCCGAGGACTACGGCGTGGAAATGAACGCCTTCACCATGCGCTTTCCCAAGGCGGATGGCGTGCTTGATACGGGTGGCGAAGACCTCGCCTATGCCAGAAGACTATCCCGCGAGTTGGACATGCCCCTGCATGAGGAGTTGCTTGGCGTCGGGGCGGTGGAGGATCTCCCCAAGCTTGTGTATCACATGGACGAGCCCCTAGTGGATCCCGCTATGCTTTCCTGCTACGCCATCAGCCGCTCTGCCCGGGAGAAGGGCGTTGTCGTGCTGCTCTCTGGCCAGGGCGGGGATGAGCTTTTTTGCGGTTATCCGCGTTATATGGTCATGCACCTCTCGCGCTGGATAGAGCGGGTGCCGATGTCGTTGCGGCACACGGCGGCGCGTTGGGCGGGGATGCTCCCGAGCGCGCACGAGGGCCGGTCCGGTGTGATCCTGCGCCGTCTGAGGAAGGCACTGGTCGGCATCGACGAGCCGCTCGATGAGCGGTTTCTGGACATGTGTGCGAACACGCCCCAGGAGGATATCGATGCCGTGTGGACCCCAGCGGCTAGGGCGGAAATCGATGGCATCCGGTTTCAAGACGATTGCCTGCGCTACATGGAGCGCTCGGGGCTGCAAGGGCTGCAGCGGTTGCAGGACCGCGACTTGGGTATTTATTTGCCGAACCACAACCTGCTCTACACGGACAAGATGGGTATGGCGGCCGGGGTGGAGATCAGGGTTCCGCTGCTCGACCTGGAGATTGTCAACGAATCCGTGCGCTATCCGTACGAGTGGCAGCTCTCGGGACTTCGCACGAAAGCACTTTTTCGCGATGCGGCGCGCGGCATCGTGCCATCTGCAATCATCCGCCGGCGAAAGGCCGGTTTCGGCGCACCGTTCAGGAAGTGGCTGCGTTATGACCTGGCCGAGATGTGGGGCGATATCTGCTCGCCAGAGAGCCTGCGCCGGCGAGGATGGTTCGACCACACCGCGGTGCAGGCGGCGCGTGAGCTGAGCCAGAGCGGAAGGCAAGATCTGTACATGCTGCAGTGGGCGGTCCTGACTATCGAGCTCTGGGCTCGTCAGTTTATAGACCGTAATCCGGCCCAAAAGAACATATAATCCCTATCATGTACCTTCAGTAAAAAATTTTTTGTTGCCCCGGTTCGTGTCGCCTACTCCAGCAGAGAACGATAAGGACTGCTGTAGCTGAACTTTTGCAAGATGAGACAGATTTTTCAAAGCCTGAAAACCGGTCAGATCACTCTTGGTGACGTGCCCTGCCCAAAAACTGAACCTGGGCATCTGCTGATCCGTTCTTCTAACAGCATGATCTCCGCCGGCACGGAGCGAATGCTGATCGAGTTCGGCAAGGCGAATCTTTTAAACAGGATCTTGAGGCTTCCGTGTGAAGCAGGGCTCGGAGATTGCACCGCGGAGGCCCGCCTGCCTGGCGGCCTGCCTGTCGATCGGCAGACAGGCGGGCAGGCGCTGAGGTCGCAGAGGTTACCTTCTACTCCCCCTTCTCCGCGGCCGGCGCCTGTCCTGAGACTTGTATGATTGATGTCGAGCCAGGTCGAGAGCAGGCTCTCGAATCATGAAAATGGGTTTCTCAGCAACCTGCTAGACAGCAATTTCGTTCTTGCGCCGATCGGCCGCACGTGTTGACAGCCAGCACTGCATTGGTAACAATGGTTCGACATATTTCGAGGAAACCTTCGGCATGGAACTCGCCAAAGTGAATGCTTATTACTAGGCTACGCTTCCCAAATCTGTCCGGCAAAAGGCCACGGTCAGGAAAAGTTCTTACGTCAAGGTCGGTTACCGAAACGGGGCGATTTGTATCCGGCCAGTAACCCTCGCGACGGAGAAACGCGAATTGAGGAGTCTCAGACGGGCGGCGGAGATGAAGTTCGCTGAGGTATGGAAGGACGAGGACGATGCCGTCTGGGAAAGTTACCTAGAGGGAGTAAGACATTGTACGGGAGGTTAGACGTGAAGACCGCAAAAATATTTCGCAGCGGTAATTGTCAGGCCGTCAGAATACCCAAAGAATATCAGATGGAAGCCGACGAGGTGGAAATTCTAAAGAGAGGCACCGCTTTAGTGATCCGGCCCAAGGGGAAATCCTGGGCGGGCTTTTGGAAGAGCCTAGACAAATTCACCGATGACTTCATGATGAGCGGTCGAAGGCAGCCGCGGGCGCGGAAAAGAGCACGGGCTTTCTCATGAAAGTCATGCTCGACACGAACATCTGTATCTACCTTATCAAACGGCGCCCGGAATCGGTGCTCCAGCGTTTTCGCTTCTTCTCCGTCGGGGATATCGGGATTTCTTCGATCACACTGGCCGAAATGGAATACGGCGTTGCCCGAAGCGAGCAGCCCAAGAAAAATCGAGGGGCCCTCGAAGAGTTTATTTCGGCCCTTGAGGTCGCGGCCTTTGACAGAGGATCCACTGAAGCCTACGGAAAGATCAGGGCCGCGCTTGAGAAGAAAGGCCGCCCGATAGGCGCGATGGATCTGCTCATCGCCGCGCATGCCTTCAGCCTCGGTGTGCGGCTGGTGACCAATAACGAAAGAGAGTTTAAGCGGGTCCCAGGCCTTCGGGTAGAAAACTGGATCTGAGGGTTGAGGGTTCGAATTCCTCCGGGCGCGCCAGTCTGCCATTCGTTACGTCAGAGAAATCCGGCGTGGGCCTTTAGAGGCACCATTTTTGCCTATCATTGTGACCGCTAAATCCAAGTCCAACTTACGCGTTGTTCCCCCCCG
>Ga0326597_10001890_pt1 | contig 32339 bp, 28 predicted proteins | sample RVTome_12_FD_203789 | JGI IMG/M metagenome (GOLD analysis project Ga0326597, IMG submission 203789) | Soil microbial communities from uranium-contaminated site in the Upper Colorado River Basin, Wyoming, United States - RVT100D185 | ecosystem: Environmental > Terrestrial > Soil > Contaminated >...
GGTTTCCATCCGGGCAAGCGTGTGCGAAGATCGCATCTGCGAGATGCCTTCCCTGCCGACGAGCTTGTGGTCCTCAACATCCACATTCTCGCAGCGGAGAAGGCATTTCCGCGTCAACCGCCCCTTTCGAGCCTCACCGCTCATCGGTGGATCCGGGCTTAGGCGTAGGCAACGATGGGGATCTGGTGGCGGGCAGCCTCCTCGAGGAGCCGCTCGGTCATCCTCGGATACAGGATGGCCACGACCGCGACTGAGCCACGGATCCTGACGCTGCCCCGCATCAGTCTGAGCTGCGCGACGATCGGCTGATCGAGTCCCGCGGGGTCGACGGGCTTGGGGTCGGACTTCGCGCGCGTCACCGCGAACGTGGCGAGCCGGATGAGCTTGCCGGCGCGGGCGGCCGGCACGAACGACAGCAGCGACCTCCAGTAGGGCACGACCTGGTCGAGCACGCCCTTGCGGGTGGACAGTTCGATGCCCCTGACCTTGTCGAGCGGGATCCGTCGGGTGCCGGTGATTCCGCGGATCTCGATCCGATCCGCCGTGATCCGGACACCGGCCCGCGAGTCGATGAGTCCGAGTCCGCGTTGCAGGACGTCGCCGGGCACCCGTCCCGCGAGCGCGGCGATCCCATCGGTCAGCCCGAAGTCCTCCGCGGTAACGGCCTCGGTCTTGCCTGGCGGCAGGGTCGAGCCGTTGGCCGGATGCGCCGCCTCGTTCGGTGTCGGCGACAGCGGCTGGTTGTACTTGGCGAGCTTGGGATCGGGCGCGACGGACATGGGGGACCTCTATCGTCGGAGATGGCTGGCAGGCGTCCCGCGAACCATGCCCACCGAGCGAGGGCGGCAGCCCGTCCGATGGACCGTGTCAGCCGAGCAGGCGTGCGCCGGCGTGCAGGACGATGCCGACGAGGGCACCGACGACCGTGCCGTTGATGCGGACGAACTGGAGGTCAGGCCCCATCCAGAGCTCGAGGCGACGCGAGGTGTCCTCGACGTCCCAGCGGTCGATGGTCGCCGCGATCAGGTGTCCGATCTCCTGCTGGCCGGCCTGCGCCAACTGCGGCGCGATGGCTTCGAGCGCGCCGACAACGCGTCCCTGCAGATCCGGGTCGTGACCGAGGCGGTCACCGAGCCCGACCAGTGCCTCGGCCATGAGCCGCCGTAGGGCGCTGTCCGTCGCGTCCGGTCGGGCCGCCGCGGCGACGCGTTCCTTGACCTCGTCCCACCACGCGTCGACCCAGCGATGCAGCAGTTCGTCCGAGATGACGTCCTGGACGACCTCGACGGCGCGGCCTTCGAGCGTCGGGTCGGACTGCAGACGGACGGCGAGTTCGTCGAGTTGGACGTCGAGTGCGACGCGCAGTTCGTGCTGCGGGTCGTCGGCGACCTGCATGAGGAAGGTGTGGACGACCTCCTCGGCGCGGCCGAAGACCAGGTCGTCGACGACGCCGGGCACCCAGGACGGCGACTGCTCGCCGAGCCGGCGCCGCAGACCTGTCCGGTTGCGTGACGCCGTGTCCCGCAGGCCGTTGATAGTCGCCGTGACCAGGGCATCGTGGCGGCGGTCACGCAGCGCCGCCTGCAGGGCCTGCCCCGACAACTTGGCCACCGGCACCCGTGCCAGTCGGGCACGCACGCCTTCCACAATCCGCCCGACCACCTGGTCGCGGTTCATCGCGTCGAGCACGGTCGAGGCCGTGGCCGTGATCTGCCTGGCGACCTGGTCCGCGTTGCCGGGGACCTCCAGCCATCCTCCGAGCCTTTGCACGTGCGCCGTGTCGGCGAGGCGCTCCTTCACCTGGTCGGGGTGCAGGAAGTTGTCCTGCACGAACGTCGCCATGTTGGCGCCGAGCCCGGCCTTCGACCGCGGGATGACGGCGGTGTGCGGGATCGGAATGCCGAGCGGGTACCGGAACAGAGCGACTACGGCGAACCAGTCGGCCAGTCCGCCGACCAGTCCGGCTTCCAGCGCCGCGCGGAGGTAGCCGGTCGCCGTCGTGTCGGGCAGCCAGAACGAGGCAACGAAGCCGACCCCGACGATGGCCAGCAGCCCCGTCGCACGTCGTCGCGCCTTGCGCAGCGCCGCCCCCTGCTCGACCTCCCGAGCGACAACCTCAGCCGACACACAACCTCCATCCAAGCGATGTGAATTCGTCCAAGCGATGTGAATTCGTCCGGGATATTGGACCTACTCACATCGCTTGGACGTAATCACATCACCTTTGGGGCGTACGCGCGGCGGCGGGCGGTGGTCAGGGCGGCGGTGGCTCCCAGGGCGAGCAGGGCGATGGCAATGGTCAGGCCTGTCGGGGAGGTCGCGGTGGCGGCGATGGCTGCGGGAGCGCCGCCGGGGATGTAGTTGAGGAGCAGCACGGTCTGGGCCATCTGCTCGCGGACGAAGGTGGTCTCGACCGCGACCTCGTTGCCGTTCGCCATACCCGCGGTATCTCCTTCCCCAAGGGTCGTTCGACTCTGGTGTTGCGCGGCCATGTTCACGACACTCAGAACAACACCGCGTCACCGCCGAATCGAGGTCCTCCGTGGCAGGGTCGCTGATGGCGACAGAGATGGCGGCGCAACCGCAGGTCGCCGCTGGGTTGATCGCGCGCCGTTCCCGGATCATGGAGGCCCTGACGGCCGTCCTGCCCGAGCGACCCGTCGGACTCACACTCGTGGCTCGGGGGACCTCGATGAACGCAGCGGTGTACGGCCGCTATGTCCTGGAGTTGGCCGCCCGTCGGCCAGTCGCCGTGGTGGCTCCTAGCATCGTGACCGTCTATGGCGCCGAGGTCGACTATCGCGGCTGGGTGGCGGTGGCGACGAGCCAGTCCGGGCGGACGCCCGAGATCATCACGCTCATCTCCCGCCTCCGCCGACAGGGGGCCGTAGCTGTCGGGATCACAAACGACCCTTACAGCCCGCTGGCCGAGGCGGTCGATGTCGTCATGGACCTCGGCGCAGGTGAGGAACGTGCCGTCCCAGCCACCAAGACGTTCACCGCGACGGCCATCGCATTCGCGCTGCTGAGCGAGCTGTGGGGCCCTGCACTGTCCATGACCGCCTGGCAGACATTGCCGACCGCCATTCGTTCGGTCGTCGACGATCTCGGGCCCGCCGAGGCGGCGACCGACCTGATCGAGCGCGCCGGAGAGATCCTCTGCATCGGACGCGGACTGGCGTTCCCCATGGCGCTCGAGACGGCGTTGAAGGTCCGCGAGACCGCAGGAGCCAACGCCGCGGCGTACTCGTCCGCTGACGTCCGCCACGGACCACTCGCCGCTGCCGACCACCAGGACGTCGCGCTCCTGTTCGCCACCGACGGCGCCGCCGGCCTGAACACGCTGCAGCTCCAGGATGTTCTGCACGCTCGCGGCGTCCGCCAGCTCGTGATCGGGGAGGTGGAGGGCGCGGGGCTGTGGACCCCTGCCGGTCTGCCCGAACCGCTCGCCGTGATCCCCATGGCGGTACGTGGTCAGCAGCTCGCGTTGCTCCTCGCGGAACGACGTGGGCTCGACCCCGATCGGCCGCACGGGCTGTCGAAGGTGACGATGACCTGAGCCCCATCGATCGGCTCAGGCTGCGAAGACCTCGATGCCGTCGACGAGGGTGCGCACGACCCGCACGTCGTCCTCGATGACCACCACGTCCGCCGGGGTGCCCGGGCGCATCGTGCCGAGTTCCGGGTGCCCGATCAGCCGTGCAGGTGCCGCACTGGCTGCCGCGACTGCCTGAGGCACCGTGACCCCGAGTCCGACGAGGTTGGCCACCGCGCGATCCATGGTGACGATGCTTCCGGCGATCGTCCCGTCGACCAGTCGTGCGTCCACGTCGGTGACCAACACCTCACGGGTCCCGAGCCGGTAGGTACCGGGACCACCGGCCGCTGCGGCGATCTGGTCCGTGATCAGGGCAAGACGACTGCCCGCTGCGAGCCAGGCGACCAGGACCGTCCCGGCTGCGAGATGGACGTGGTCAACGATCACGGTGACGGTGACGTCCGGACGGGTCAGGCCCGTGACGCCGACGCCAGGATCTCGGTGCGCGAAGCGACGCTGCGCATTGAACAGGTGGGTCACCGCGCATGCACCGAGGTTGAACGCCTCGTGGGCGACGGCCGCGTCCGCGCCGGAGTGGCCAAGGGAGACACGCACGCCTCTGCGGATCAGGTGTTCCACGAGTTCGAGACCACCTGGGCGCTCGGGAGCCACGGTCATGTGGACGACGGGGCCGGCGTCGCAGAGCCGATCCGCGAGCTCCAGGTCCGGTTCCAGGATGAACGTCGGATCGTGCGCGCCCGGGTACTCCCTCGACAGGAACGGTGTCTCCAGGTGGGCACCGACGATCCTCGCGCCGGGAAGTGCGGCAGCCCTGGCCTTGCCGATCATGGCCGTTCCGGTCAGCAGGTCCTCGACCGGCTGGCTGATGAGGGTCGGCTGATAGCTCGTGACCCCCGTGGCCGGCAGCGCGGCCGACGCGCTCCGGTACCCGTCGAGATCTGCGGCATTGAAGTCCACACCGGCGATGCCGTTGGTCTGCACATCGATGAATCCCGGCACGGCCACACCGTGCCGGCCCGCGGGTTCGCGTCCCACGGCCACGATCGTGCCGCGATCGGTCTCGACATCGCCACGGACCACATGGCCATCGACGATCGCGCTCTGTACGCCAAGTCTCATGGTCCTGCTCCTTGTGAGGTGACGGCGCCGCCGCTCGGGTCGTTGGTCCCCGCGAGGGCACGGCGTGCTGCGGCCTGACACGCCGCGAGGGTCTGGCCGGCGACGGCGGCGCGGGTCTCGAGAATGCTCGACGCCTGAACCGACAGTTCGTCCACGCCGAGGCCGACCGCGATGGTCGCCCACCGCGGGTCGCTCGCTGCCTCGCCGCAGACGCCGACCCAGACGCCGTGACGGTGGGCGGCCTGACAGGTCATCTCCACCGCTCGCAGGACCGCAGGACTGAACGGATCCTGCAGCGCCGTCAACTCGCTCGACCGCCGGTCGGCGGCATGGAGGTACTGGGTGAGGTCGTTGGTTCCGATCGACATGAAATCGACCTGTTCAGCCAGCTCGTCGGCAAGCATGACCGCAGACGGGACCTCGACCATGATCCCGACCTCGAGGTCGACGCGGTCCCCTCCGGCCGCGGCCACCTGGTCCACGAACCAGCGGGTCTCCGCGACGGTCGCGACCATCGGCGCCATCACGGCGATGCGGCATCCAGCCTGAGCGGCTCGCACGACGGCGCGGAGCTGGCTGCGCAGGATCTCCGGGTGCCGCATCGCCAACCGGATGCCCCGCACGCCGAGCTCGGGATTCGTCTCGTTCGACACCGGCAGGAACGGAAGGGCCTTGTCGGCGCCGATGTCGAGCGTCCTGACGACCAGACGGCGGCCGTCGAGCAACCGACACATCCGCTGAAGGAGCTGGAACTGCTCGTCCTCGGTCGGCGCCCGGTCGCGGTCCAGGTACAGGAACTCGGTCCGGAGCAGACCGATCCCCTCGGCGCCGTCCTGCAGGGCCACCTGCAGCTCGTCGAGGCTGCGGATGTTGGCGGCGACCTCGACACGATGGCCGTCCAAGGTCGTCGTCGTGGCCTCCCCGACCTGCTGCCGCAGATCCCGTAGCCGTCGGCGCCGCTCGGCGAGTCGCGCAGTCAGTTGATCAAGAACCGAGGGGTCCGGATCGATGTGCACCTCGCCGTTGTCGCCATCCAGTCCGAGGATCTGCCCGTCATGGGCCGCCGCGCACAGGCCGGGCACTGCCACCACAGCGGGCACCCCGAGGCTGCGAGCCAGGATTGCGGTGTGGCTGGTGCTCGACCCTTGCTCAGTGGCAAGGCCACGCACGAGCCGGGCGTCCAACGCCACCGTGTCCGCCGGCGAGAGGTCATCGGCCACGATGATCACCGGCCCCTCCGGGCGAGCGCGGACGGCCGGGACTCCGAGCAGGTTCCTGACGACCGCGTCGGTGACCTGACGGACGTCGGCTGCACGTGCTCGCAGGTAGTCACTCGAGCTCTGTTCGAGCGTGTGCGCGTGACTTTCGCCCGCAAGGTCGATGGCCCGCGCCGCCGGGACGCGGTCGCCGGCGATCAGGTTGCGGGCGCCCTCACCCAGAGCCGGATCACCCGCGATCGCGGCATGGGCCCTGAGGATGTCGGCAGCCTCGTCGGTCTGCTTGTCGGCAAGCGCCTCGAACTCGTAGGCGACCGTCCGGAGCGCGGCGTCGAGGGCTGCCGCTTCGAACTCGACGTCCTCGACCGGCCCCGCTGGGAACCGAACCGTTTCTGCCTGCCAGACCCATGCCGGGGCGACCCCGGTCCCCGGCGACGCTGCCACGCCGACGAGAACCTCCGTCGGCGCGGCACCCAGCAGTCCGACGAGGGCAGCGAGCGCCTGGTCTGCGTCGTTGCCCTCGGCAAGGACCGTGACCGCATCGCCCCCCCGAACGTCCAGTGAAAGAACCTCGAGCACCGATGACGTGTCGGCCTCACCGCGTCCACTTCGCAACCGGACACGCGCATCGAAGGTCGTAGCAGCACGGCAGAACTCAGCGGCCGAGCGGGCGTGGAGTCCCTCCGGCACGGTGACGACAACCGTCTGTTCCGGCATGGTCGATACTCACAGCAGCGGGATCAGCCTGCGGTAGGTGTGCAGCAGATCGCGGTTTCGTTCGTCGCCTCCTGCGACGTTGGCCGAGGTCCAGATGGGCAACTGGACGCTACCCGCGTTCGCGCGGTCGGCCAGTCGTACGAGGAGCAGGTCCCACAGGTACACGTTGACCATCGACGAGATGCCCGCGGTGACGGCATCGCCAGCCGGATAGGTCGCATCGCCATAAGGCACGCGGGTATCGAGGACCCAGTCTGCGATGTCCCCGAGCTTGCGGCCGACCCGTGCCTCCATCTGGCTGGAGTGAGGCAATGACATGATGGCGATCACCGGCGTGCCATGACGGTGCATCTCCTCGGCGTACTCGACGGGGTAGGCGTTCACTCCGGAATGGGACACGATCACCGCGAGGTCGTCGGGCGTCGGCGCGGCCCGCGTCACGAGCAGCGCGGCGAAGCCGCTCGTCCGCTCGGTCAGGGTGCTCTCGCCACCACCCTCCAGTGGCATCAGCGCCGGATGGACGACGGCGTTCACGCAGGCGAGTCCGCCCGCACGGAAGAAGGCCTCGAGCACGGCCGCCATCGAGTGGCCGCTACCGGATACATGGATCCGGTGCCCCCCGGTCACGGTGACGAAGGCGCGATCGGCGATCTCGTCGAGCGTCGCCGCGTTGTGGTCCTCGACGTACGCCAGATGATCGCGTACATGGAGGCCGAAATCAGCCTGCACTGCGAGGTTCGTGGACATCGTGCATCACCTCATCGAGGAGCCGACAGGCGTCGTCGTCGCCCGTGGCGGTACGGAGATCGTCGAGCAGTCCGGCACGCAGTTGGCGTGCGAGGGCTGCAAGCAGGCCGACGTGCTGATCGCGATCGGGCGAGCCGAACGCGAGGACGACGTCGACGGGATCGTTGGTCGGATGACCGAACGACACTGGTTCGGCGAGAACGGCGACGGAGAGCCCGAGGACGACGGCGCCATCCTCGGGACGGGCGTGCGCCAGGGCCACGCCGGGGGCAAGGACGATGTAGGGACCCTGCATCTCGACTGCGGCTACGGCAGCCTCGACATAGCGATCCTCGACGGCGCCGACCGCGACCAACGGTTGGAGCGCCGATCGGATGGCGGCGCGCCAGTCGGCGGCCCGCACCGAGGTGCGGGCCGCCGTGGCCGGCATCATGAGACCGGCGTGTCGTGCTGCAGCCATCCCAGTTCATGCATCGCGGTCAGAACCTTGTGTTTCAGTTCTTCGCGGTCCAGGAAGCTGTCGACGGAGATCACAGCCGGCGCCACACCCTGTAGCTCCTCGGTGTGCATCGCCTGGCCGATGATCATGTCGGCAGGCATCGACCGGGCCGACGAGGTGTCGGTCGCCGTGACCCTGGCCTTCAGGCCGAGGTCACGGAACGCGTCCTCTGCGGTCATGCGCAGGATCAGGCTGCTGCCCATCCCAACGCCACAGACCGTGAGAACAGTCAGTTCCTCGTCGTAGCCCTTTGTGATCGTTGTCATGTCCGGCCTCCTGGCCCGGTCTCAGCAGCTCAAGAGCTGCTGTCGGCCGGGATCTTGGGGGGTAGCAACTCCTCGTCAGGGCGGGTGGTGAGCTCGGCGGCCGCGGCCGCGGTCTCGGTCTCCGGAATCACGAGCACCTCACGCCGGTCGCGCAGGTAGAACGCACCTGCAACGAGGATGAACGCGAGGGCTCCCCATCCGAGCAGCGCCTGGAGGGTGAATGGCTCGGCGACCATGAGAATCAGCCAAACCATCAGGTACCAGTCAGGGTCAGCCAGCGTGGCGAGCTCGGGGGCTGTGTCAGACAGCATCCCCCACATCGCCCATTGACCGAAGGCAAGGAACAGGCCGTTGATGGCACCACCGACGGCCGCGCCGCGCCACCCGGCGACGGCGTTGCCGAACACACCGGCTGCGCCACCAGGGAAGAACAGCATGATCATCGGCGGGACGAGCACGAACCACCCGGCGGCTGCGAACACGCCCATGAGCACAAGGAACACGATGGTGGAGGAGAGGAACCCAACCATCACCGCGGTCGGTGCGAACGGGAATACCGTCGGGCAGTCGAGCGCCGGCGCCGAACCGGGGATCAGCCGTTCGCTGACACCCTTGAACGCCGGGACGATCTCGGCCAGGAACATCCGGACGCCGAAGAGCAGGATGGCGATGCCGGCCGCGAATCGCAGCGCGGACACCACACCCCAGACCCACGGGTTGATGGTCGCCGAGTAGGCGGCAGCCTGCTCAGCGAGCAGTTCGGTGTTCCCACGGATCGCCACCGCCGCCATCGCCAGCAGCATGATGATGCCGATGACCAGGGCGGTCGAGACGTTGACGTCCTTGAAGAACGAGAGCTTCTTCGGCAGATGGAGTTTCTCGGTGTCGTGCTCTTCCTTGTTCCCGAACGCCGGGCCGATCTTGCCGGCCAGCCATGCTGCGGACGAGCTGGTGTGCCCGTACGCCCACTGGTCGGACCCGATGACCTTGCGCATCAGCGGCGCCATGTACATGGGCTGCAACGTCCAGTACGTCGCGACGATCGCCGACCCGAGCAGCACGAGCGTCCACTGGCTCATGTCACCGAACCCCTGGACCAGAGCGGCCGTGACGACGACGCTCATCCAGAACATCAGGTGACCGGTCAAGTAGATGTACTTGAGCCGGAAGACACGTACCGCAAGGGCGTGGAAGAAGAACCCGACGGTGATGATCAAGGCGATCGTGGAGCCCTGGTCGACCAGGAAGTCGGCCATCGAGGCAGTCGCCGTCGGCGGAGCCAGGTCGAAGGCGCCCGCGACGATCGTCTGGAAGGCCACGAGGCCACCGACGAACACGTTGACGCCGATGAAGAGGACGTAGATCCCGATGGTCGCGCGGAGCGCTCCCGAGATGACGTCTTCGAGGGGCTTGCGGAGAAGGATCAGGCCGGTCGCCGTGATCAGCCCGATCAGGATCGCGACTTCATTGAAGATGTTGTTTGCGACCCATAGCAGGACTTCCTCGAACACTTGCATGAGGTGATGACCTCCTTCGGGGCCTTACGGGGCTGGCCGTGGGCACGGCCGGCGAGCCCGGCGCAGGAAGGCCGACCGTCGGACTCGCCATTGATCCTCCGCCCACGTCGGCGGGCCGCACAGGGTCGATGGGCCTGCGCCGTAGGGCCATCAGGGCCATAGTCGTTCGGACAGGGGAGATCCGGGGCCGGTTGGCCTCCTTCGGCGGGGCGGGTGGCCGTTGGTCGGCGGCGTCGGTGACCCACCGGGTCCTGTCCGACCTGCAGCCGGGCCAGATCGTCCTCGTGCACGTCGGTTCGCACCCGACCGACGGATCCACCCTCGATGTCGATGCCCTGCCCGAGGTCATCCGTCGCATCCGAGCGGCCGGCACGACTTCATTGACCTAGACCACCTGCTCGCGGACAGTTGGATCGGCGAAGGAACCTCTGTGGAACGCACCTCCCGACGGGTACTGATCATCGGCGCCGCCGGGCGCGACTTCCACGACTTCAACACCAGGTTCCGTGACGACCCCACCGTCGAGGTCGTCGCGTTCACTGCCACGCAGATCCCCTTCATCGACGACCGCACCTATCCGGCCTCCATCGCCGGCGAGCGGTACCCGGACGGCATCCCGATCCACCCCGAGGACGAGCTCGAACGCCTCGTCGCCGAATTCGACGTCGACGAGGTCGTCTTCGCCTACTCGGACGTCGCCCACGTCGACCTGATGCACATCGCGAGCCGCGTGCTGGCGACGGGCGCCTCGTTCACGCTGTCCGGCCCCCGGCAGATCATGTTGGAGAGTTCGAAGCCGGTCGTCGCCGTGACGGCGGTCCGGACAGGGGTCGGCAAGAGCCCCACGTCACGCAAGGTCTGTGCGCTCTTGCGTGAAGCGGGCCGGTCCCCTGTCGTGATCCGCCACCCGATGCCGTACGGCGACCTCGCAGCACAACGGGTGCAACTGTTCCGCAGGCGCGACGATCTCGTCGCGGCCGACGTCACCATCGAGGAGCGGGAGGAGTACGAGCACCACCTCGACGCGGGCACCCCCGTCATGGCCGGTGTGGACTACGAGGCGATCCTGCGCGTCGCCGAGGACATCGGTGACGTCATCGTGTTCGACGGCGGCAACAACGACCTGCCGCTGATCCGCCCCGACGTGCACATCGTCCTGGTCGACCCCCACCGCGCGGGACACGAGACGACCTACCACCCCGGCGAGGCCAACCTGCGAATGGCGGATGCCGTGATCGTCACCAAGGTCGACACGGCTGACCCGTATGCCGTCGCCGAGGTCCGGGCGTCGGTGCACCTCGCGAACCCTCGGGCGATGGTCGTCACCGCGGCGCTCACGACCTCACTGGACACCGACAGAAGCATCGCCGGGACGCGCGTGCTCGTCATCGAGGACGGCCCCACCCTGACTCACGGGTCGATGAAGTACGGAGCAGGCGTGCTCGCTGCCCAGGCCGCCGGGGCCATCGTGGTCGACCCGCGCGACGTCGCGGTCGGCTCCATCCGCGACACGTTCGAGCGCTATGACGTCGGCCCGTTGCTTCCCGCCCTCGGGTACTCGGCGGGTCAGCTCGCCGAACTGAGCAAGACCATCGCAGCGGTCGACTGCGACCTCGTGCTGGTGGCCACCCCGGTCGACCTCACCAAGCTCATTTCGATCGACAAGCCGACCGTGCGAGTCGGCTACGACTACGAGGACGTCGGCTCACCGACGCTGCGCGACGTCCTGGTCCCGGTGCTGTGACGACGAGGGCGGCATGACATCAGCAGGGGTTGGTGTTCAGTTCGAGGACGTGGACGGGGGCGAAGGTGGCGACGACGCGGTAGTCCAGTGGCTGCAACGTGCGCAGGTAGGGATGCCAGACGGGGACGCTTCGGGGGAAGATGAGCCAGCGGGGCGGGTCGGCTCCGAGGAGTGCGGCCAGTTCGTCCCAGAAGCCGGGACGGCCGGCAATGTGGCCATCGAACATGTACGGAGTGGCCGGGCGCACACCCGACGCCCAGTAGAACCCCGGCTCGTTCTCGGCAACGAAGAGCCGGTCACATGGTTCGGCGTGGTCCTGCACCCATGCGCCGACGTCGTCTTGCAGTGTCCAAGGAACGGCCTGGGTGATCCGGTACAGCCGGATTGCGAGGTCGTCGGGATTCTGCCCGTACTGTTGGACGACATCCACGATCGGGGCGACCGTCAACGTCGCGACGACCGCGCCGGCGGCCAGACGGGTCACGGCGGGCCGCCATGCCCGGTCGGTGACCGCCGCGATCCCCACAGCGACGCCGACACATGCGGCTGGAACCATCGGTGCGTAGTAGTGCGGGAAGTCCCGACCGCCAAGCTTCGCGCCGATGTAGCTGACAAGGATCCATCCGAGGACACCTACCGCGAGTTCACGCAGGTGCGGCCGGTCACGGCGACGCACCGCTGCGGTTGCGCCGAGCAGACCAGCGGCCACCACGACCAGGACCGGCCACAGATCCAACGGCGGCAGGTAACGTGACCCGGTCCCGACCTCCACGTAGGCCAGGTTGTAGAAGACGTTCCAGTACAGAAGATCACCCACCGCCCCATGTGCGGCGTAGTAGGCCACGACCACGAATACCGGGATCGCGGCACCGGCCACAAACGCCAGAACTGTCGCCCAGAAGGACTCATCTCGGTCCCGGCCTCCCCCCGCAAGCAGCCACAACGCGGGTCCGGCCAGAAGCACCCCCGGCGCCTTGGTCAACCCCGCCACACCGAGCAGAACGCCAGCCACGAGTGCGATGGCGCGCCAACGGCGAAACGCAACCGGAGCCAGCACGGCCCACGTTCCGGTCAGCACCAGCAGATGCTCAGTGTTCAGATCCACACCCTGCACCCATCGGGACACGCCGACGATGACCGCGAGCAGACCCGCCACCGCCGCCGTCATCAGCCCGACCGATCGCGACGTCATCAGCAGGATCGAGATGCCGGCAGCTGCCGATACGAGCGCGGCTGTCAGACGCAACGGGGCTGTGCGCCGCGGCGCGACGACATCGACCGCCGCGAACACCACGTACGGCAGCGGCTGCTTGTTGTCCACGATGTCGCGATACGGCAGCAACCCCTCCGTTGCCAGACTGCCCACGGTCGCATGCGCCGCCATGTCACGATCCAGAGGCTGCCGCAATGACGGCCAATGCAGCACGACCGCGACCAGCACGATCAACGCGCATGCCAGCCCCGCCCACCGCCAAGGCGTCATGCCGACAACCCTCCCAGCCCGGTAGCCCCACCCCGGAAGGGGCCCGGACAGCCTAATGCGCCCCCATCACGGACCCGCGTGGTTCAACCACGTCGCAAGCGGGGAAGTTTTCCCTCTGACAACATCTCCGTGCAACGAATGCTCCGACGACAAGGTGGCAGCGTGAAGTTCGGCCGCGCGCAGACAGAGGCACTCCGGCGGCTCGACGGCGGCCCCGCCGCCACGTCCGATCCCTTCAGCGCCTACGTCGACATCGACCGACCCGCGCCGCCCGGCCGGCCGTGGGTGCTTGCCAACTTCGTCGCGACGGTGGACGGTTCGGTCGCGGTCGACGGCAGGGTCGGTGCGCTGTCGTCGAGTATCGACAACCAGGTCTTCGAGCTGCTCCGGGCGATCGCCGACGTCGTCATGGTCGGCGCGGGCACCGTTCGTGCCGAACGGTACGGGCCGGTGAAGTTGGACGAGCTCGGACAGGCTGTCCGGGACGGACGCGACCCGCCCGCGGTCGCCGTCGTCAGCCGCAGCCTCGACCTCGACTGGACATGGCCCTTGTTCACCGACCCCGCCATCCGGACAATCGTCGTCACGTGCGCGAGCGCCGATCCCAAGCGGCTCGACGCCGCCCGCGGGGTGGGCGACGTGATCGTCGCCGGCGACGACGACCTCGACCTGACCGATGCGCTGTCCCAGTTTCGCAAGCGCGGCCACGAACTGATCACCTGCGAGGGAGGACCGACGCTCCTGCGCGATCTGCTGGCAGCCGGCCTCCTGGACGAGCTGTGCTTGACCATCGCGCCACTGGTCGGTGGCGACCCCCTGCGGCTGCTGGCCGACGGCGCCACATTCGCGCAACAGCGCCTACGACTCGCCCATGTACTGCGGGGCGGCGACGAGCTGTTCCTGCGCTACCTCCTGGACGACGGGACATCGTGATCGAGAGCGTTGCCGCGCTCCGCCACTCGGCGATCACACCGGTTTCCTGCTCGAGCCACTGGCGGCGGAATCCGCCGGCCCGGTCGACCAACTCGGCTTCCAGGAGGCCACGGGCCTCGAGCCGGGCCACGAGCCCTGGCGGCCAACACGTATCCTCACCGCACGTCTGCCCAAGATCCGAGGTCATGCACAGATGACGATCTCCTACACGTACACGGACGAGGCGCCGGCCCTGGCCACGCGCTCGTTCCTGCCGATAATCCAGGCCTTCGCCGGCGCTTCCGGCGTGGACGTGCAGGCCAAGGACATCTCGCTCGCGGCGCGCATCCTCGTGGTGTTCGCCGATCACCTCAGCGAGGACCAGCAGGTGCCCGACGCACTCGGCGAACTCGGCGAACTGGCCAAGACCCTCGAGGGCAACATCATCAAACTGCCCAATATCAGTGCATCGATCCCCCAGTTGAAGGCTGCCGTCAAGGAACTGCAGGCCAAGGGCTTCGCCGTCCCCGACTACCCGGAGGAACCCTCCACCGACCAGGAGCACGACATCCGTGCACGGTACGGCTCGGTCATGGGAAGCGCGGTCAACCCGGTGCTCCGCGAGGGCAACTCGGACCGCCGCGCCCCCCAGTCGGTCAAGCAGTTCGTCCGCAAGCACCCCCACCCGATGGGCGAGTGGCCCAAGAGCTCCACGACTCACGTCGCGACCATGGACGACGGGGACTTCCAGTCGAGCGAACGGTCGGTGACCGTGTTCGACGCGACCGACGTCCGCGTCGAACACGTCGCCGCCGACGGCACCGTCACCGTGCTGAAGGAGTCGACGCCGCTGCTCGCCGGCGAGATCATCGACGCCGCCGTCATGAGCAAGAGGGCACTCGTGGCGTTTCTCGAGCGCGAGATCGCGGATGCCAAGAAGAAGGGTGTCCTGTTCTCGATCCACCTCAAGGCCACGATGATGAAGGTGTCGGACCCGATCATCTTCGGGCACGCGGTCCGCGCCTACTTCGACGATGTGTTCACCGCACACGCCGACACGCTGGAAGTGCTGGGAGTGTCCCCGAACGACGGGATGGCAAGCCTCGAATCGGCGCTGCTCGAACTCGACACCGAGGCCCGTTCGCTGATCGAGCAGGACATCCAACGCGCCTACGACACCGGCCCCGACCTCGCCCAGGTCGACTCGTCGCGTGGCATCACCAACCTCCACGTCCCGAGCGACGTCATCGTCGATGCGTCGATGCCGGCGATGATCCGGGCGTCAGGGCAGATGTGGAACAAGGGCGACGAGCAGCAGGACACCAAGGCCGTCATCCCCGACTCGAGCTACGCACCCCTGTACGACGAGACGATCAAGTTCCACCAGAAGCACGGCGCGTTCGACCCCACGACGATGGGGACCGTGCCCAACGTCGGGCTCATGGCGCAGAAGGCCGAGGAGTACGGCTCGCACGACAAGACCTTCGAGATCGAGAGCGACGGGATCGTCCGCGTGGTCGACGGCCAGGGCCGGGTGCTGCTGCAGCACGACGTCGAAGCGGGTGACATCTGGCGCGCTTGCCAGACCAAGGACGCGGCCGTGCGCGACTGGGTGAAGCTCGCCGTCGCGCGGGCACGCGCGACCGGGTGGCCGACGATCTTCTGGCTGGACAAGACGCGTGCCCACGACGCCGAACTGATCAAGAAGGTCGAGGCCTACCTGCTCGACCACGACACCGACGGTCTTGACATCTCGATCGAGGACGTCCGTACGGCCACCAGGATCTCGCTGGAACGCGCCCGCGCAGGTGACAACACGATCTCGGTCACGGGCAACGTCCTGCGTGACTACCTCACCGACCTGTTTCCCATCCTCGAACTCGGCACGTCGGCCAAGATGCTGTCCATAGTCCCGTTGATGAACGGCGGGGGCCTGTTCGAGACCGGCGCCGGCGGATCGGCACCCAAGCACGTGCAGCAGTTCCAAAAGGAGAATCACCTTCGGTGGGACTCGCTGGGCGAGTTCCTTGCACTCGCCGCGTCGCTGGACCACTGCGCCGAACAGACCGGCAACCCGGGCGCCAAAGTGCTGGGCGCCGCGCTGGACACGGCGACCGAGGAGTTGCTCGAGAACGGCAAGGGGCCGTCGCGGAAGGTCAACGAGATCGACAACCGCGGCAGCCACTTCTACCTCGCCATGTACTGGGCCAAGGCCATGGCGGGGCAGTCCGACGACCCCGACCTCGCCGCGAAGTTCGCGCCGTTGGCCCAACAGTTGGCGGATGCCGAGGACGTCATCGCCAGGGATCTCATCGAGGTCCAGGGCAGGCCGATGGACATCGGGGGCTACTACTTCCCTGACCAGGACCTCGCCGACGACGCCATGCGGCCGAGCGGGACGTTCAACAAGATCATCGCCGAGTTCAGCGCCTGACCGTTTGCTCAGGTCCCAACGGCCAGCAACTCGGCCATCTTGCTGTGGACGAGGTCGAAGGCCTTCTTGGGCCGGATCATCACCTTGAAGTCGGTGATCCGGCCATCATCGTTCCACGTGATCATGTCGACGCCGTTGACATGGATGCCATCGACCTCGGTCACGAACTCGAGCACGGCATCGTGTTCCCCCACCACCTCACGGACGTAGCGGAATCTGCCACCGGCCAGCACGTGGTACGCGCCAGCGAGATACAGCGACGTCATCGGCCTACCGGCGATCGGTGTGTGCACGACCGGTGAGTGGAACACGACTTCGTCGTCCAACAGGTCCTCGAGCGCCGCCAGGTCGCCGGTTGCCACGATGCGGTGCCATTCCGCCAGTGCCTGCATGTCGTGCCTTCCCTCAGGACAGCGCCTCGCGAAGCCTGGTGATCACCAGGCCGAGGATGTCGTTCGGTGGGGTTCCCGGGACGACGTCCGCGAGCGCCGCATGGACCTGATCCACGAGTTCGGCGGTGCCCCGGCCCAGTCCTGTCCGCACGCCAGGATCCATCAGACCGACGACGGCGATCAGCAGCTCGATCGCCAGGAGCTGCTCGAGCACGTCGGCGGCTTCGTCGGTCGCCCACACGCTCTCGAGCGTGTTCGGCGCATGGTCCTCGACACCGAGGTCGAGGACGGGGACATCCAGCGTCACCGGCTGCGCGAGCGCCCGCAGCCGTGTGTACCGCGCGGCCGCGGCATAGCGCAGGTTCAGACCGGCGAAGTGGGGCGGCATGCCCCCGTCTCCGTCCTGGACAGCCGGCGGTGGGGCTCCAGGATCGAAGCCTGCGACCACCGCGTCCCACAGATGTCCCATCCGGCGCTCAGCCAACAGACCGACGTGTCCGAGCGCGACCCGTACCGACTCGAAGCCCAGCGCGACCTGCATGGGATGGAAGTTGCCATTGCTGATCAGTCGACCCGACGCGCGATCCACCATGGGGTTGTCCGACGGCGCGTTGAGCTCCGCCAGCAGGGCGGCGGCGCACGCCTCGACCACGTCCCGGCAGGCGCCGTGGACCTGGGGCACGACCCGCAACGTCAGCGGGTCCTGGACGGACAGTCCAGCCTGGCTTGACGTGCTGATGCTGCCGTCCAACGCCTCCCGTATGGCGGTCGAGGTCGCGATCTGTCCGGGGCTGCCCCGCACGCCGGCCACGGCAGGATCCACGATGGACGGGTTGCCGTTGGTGGTCTCCATGCCGACGGCCACGACGAGGTCGGCCAGCCGCAGCAGCCACCGAAGCCGGTCGATGACCAGGATCCCCGCGGCGAGGGACACCGCATTCCCGGCGACGATCGCCAGTCCATCCTTCGGCTGCATCGCGACCGGCGCCAAACCCGCCTCGGTCAGGGCCTGACCCGCCGGCAGGCGGCGGCCGTCGACGTCGACGTCACCGAGCCCCAGCAGTGCCTGCCCGACGATGGCCATCTGGCTGAGGTCACCGGCGCCAACCGACCCCTGCCGGGGGACGACCGGCGTGATCCCGTTGTTCAGCAGACCAATCAGACCGTCGACGAGTCCGAGGGACACGCCGGCTCCACCACGCACGAACCCGATCGCCCGAACGGCCATGGCGCCGCGCACGACCTCGACGCGCAGCGGATCGCCGATGGCGCCGAGGTGCATCGCGACGAACAGCGGCTGCAACTCGATCAACGCCTGAGCAGGCAGGCGCTCGTTGCGGGCGTGGCCGAGACCGGTGGTGACGCCGTAGACCGCCTCGCCGCGGGCAACCGCGTCGTCGACGACCCGTCGGCTGTCCTGGATGACGGCAAGGGCGTCCTCGGTCAGTTCCACACTGGCGCCGTGGGCGACCGACAGGACGTCGTCGAGAGTGGAGGGGTCGGCCGAGAGCGGCACGTGACTGCTCATCGCCCTCCCGTCGTCCGGCGACGTGCAGGACACTACGCCCCCGGGTTCGACCCCGTCGCGGCGAGGTGGTGTCCGGCCTGCGTCACGACGCAGCAGTGCAGCACCGGGGGTGGCCCGGCCGCGGCGACGGCGACGACAGCATCGGCAACCACCCGGAGCGTGACACCCCAGACCGAGCGCTTGCCCAGGCGAACGACCAGACCGCCGTTCAGCGGATCGAGCGTGACCTCCGACAACGGGAAGGACAGACCGATGCCGTCCGCCTTGAGTGCGGCCTCCTGGGCGACCCAGACCCCCAGCGGCGCCAACCGGTCGCCGACGAGGACGGCCGTAGCTACCACCTTCTGCGGGGTCATCGCGACCGCGGGCACGCCCTCGCCCGATCGCTCCGAGGCTTCGACGTCGATGCCGACTGAGCCGTCCGCGGAAACGGCCACCGCAACCAGGTCCTCCGCGTGGCTCAGACCGACGTGGCAGTCGGGCCGGTCCACCAGATGGATCCGGCCATCGGCACGCTCGATCGGGACGTCGGCGGGCGGCAGTCCGAGCCGCTCCCCCAGAACCTGGCGTACGGCCACGCGACCACTGACGTACCGGCGTCCGGCCGCCGCGGAGCGCATGGCGTCGGCGCGCTGGCGTTCGGCGCTCGACAGGGTCGAGTCGTCGAGGTCTCCTGTGGCGCGCAGCAGCCAGCAGTCGACCGTCGAGGTTGTCACACGGTTGCCGTGAGCCCGGCCAGGTAGTCGACGCATCCCTGGACGGTGGCCAGCTGCGGGTAGTCGCGCTCGGGGATCTCGACCCCGGTGCGGATCGCCAACTCGGTGATCACGTCCAGGAAGTCCATGGAGTCGAGGTCGAGGTCCTCCTGCAACCGCGCGCCCGGGACGAGATCGCTCTCGTCGACCTCGGGGGCGATGCTCTGGATCGCTGCGACGACGATCGACAGGGTGGTGTTCATAGATCCTCCGGTGTCCGTAGGAGTTCGGCCACGCGGCCGAGGAAGCGTGCGCCGAGATGTCCGTCGGTCTGGCGGTGATCGGCGGCGAGCGTCAGGTCGACCACCGTGCGGGGCACGACGGCACCGTCGACGACCCACGGCCGCGGGACAGCTCGTCCGAAGCCGACGAGTGCGACCTGCGGCGGGTAGATGACCCCCAGGACGGTCTCGACCCCGAGGTCGCCGAGGTTGGTGACCGTCAGGGTCGCGCCGGTCGCCTCGGATGCCCGGATGCGGCTACTCCGGCAACGCCGCACGAGGTCGCGCAGGGCGGACATCAGGGCATCGAGGTCCAGCGTGTCGGTGGCGTGGATCGCCGGCGCGACCAACCCACCGGTCCGCAGGGCGATCGCGACGCCGATGTCGATGCTCGTCGCAGGTACGAAGGCGTCGTCGACCCAGAATCCATTGAGATCAGGGTGGCCGCGCAAGGCGAGCGCGACGGCCTTCAGTTCGAGGACGGCGGGCAGAACCCGTTCGGCCGGCGGGCGGTCGCCGTTGCGGGCATCGAGCCATGCAAGCGTGTCGGTCAGGTCGACCTGTGTGCCGAGGTAGTAGTGCGGGATCTCGCGCTTGGAGCGGGCCATGGCCCGGGCGATGGCGGCGCGCATTGCCTCGGCGGGCGTCGGCGCAGGCACGGGCGGCGTTGGCGGGCTTACGGCCGCGGCTGCCGCGGCAGCCATGGGGACGTCGACCGCGAGCACGGCACCGCCCGGGCCCGTGCCCGCAAGAGCGGCCAGGTCGATCCCGCGCTCGGCCGCGCGCCGGCGCGCATAGGGCGACACGCGTGGTCGGGCACGCACCTGAGCGGCCGCTTCGACGTCGTGACGGGTGATCACGCCACCCGGTCCCGTGCCGGGCACCCTGGACAGGTCGAGACCCAACTCGTCGGCGCGATGGCGGGCGATGGGTCCGCGTACATGCGGCGGGTGCCCGTCGGCGGCCGCGACCCCAGCAGGCTGGCGATCGAGCACCGGCTCGGGGGCAACAGGCTCCGGCGCAGCGGGCGTCGGGGCCGTGGGTGTGGGCACCACCACGGCCCCGACCTCGCCGAGCCGCGCAAGCGCGGTACCAACCGGGACCTTCAGGCCCTCACCGACAAGCAGTTCCTCGACCACGCCATCCTGCCAGACCTCGACCTCGAGGGCCGCCTTGTCGGTCTCGACCACGGCGATGATGTCACCGCGCTTGACGGTGTCGCCGGGATGCACGAGCCACTCGACAAGCTTGCCGTCGGTCATCTCGGCGCCAAGCGACGGCATGCAGAAGTCAGCCATCGCGACCGACCACCCGCCGTGCGGCCGCCACGATCGTCGCGACCTGCGGGACCGCTGCCTCCTCGAGGTGCCTGGCGTATGGCGTCGGCACCTCGACACCACCTACCCGCCCGACCGGGGCGTCGAGGTCCCAGAACGCCTCCTCGCCGATCCGCGCCGCGACCTCGGCGCCGATCCCTCCGGTGCGCCAGGCCTCCTCGACCACCAACGCCCGATGGTTCCTTGCGACCGATGCGAGGATCGTCGGTTGGTCGATCGGACGCAGTATGCGCAGATCGATCACCTCGACGTCGATGCGTTCGGCGGCCAACTCGTCCGCGGCTTCGAGTGCCTTCGGCAGCGTGGCGCCGTACGTGACAAGTGTCAGGTCGGATCCGTGCCGACGCACTGCCGCGTGCTCGTGGTCGACGACCGCGTCGTCCCACAGTACGCCCTCGACGTTGTACAGGGCGGGGTACTCGAAGATGACGACGGGGTCGGGGTCCTGCAGGGCCAGCCACAACACGTGCCTGGCATCGTCGATCGTGGCGATGGACACGACCTTGATGCCCGGGACGTGCGCGTAGATCGGTTCGAAGCTGTGGGAGTGCTGCGCGGCCAGCTGCCGGCCGGCACCCGCGGTCGTGCGGATGACCACAGGCACGTTGAACTGGCCGCCCGACATGTGCAGCAGGGTCGCAGCGTTGTTCACGATCTGGTCGAGGGCGAGCAGGCTGAAGTTGCACGTCATGATCTCGACGATGGGCCGCATCCCGTTCATCGCGGCGCCGATCCCGGCGCCGACGAAAACGGACTCGGACAGCGGCGTGTCGCGGACCCGCTCGGGCCCGAACTCGTCGAGCAGCCCCATCGTCACGGCGAAGCACCCGCCGTAGACGCCGACGTCCTCGCCCATGAGGAACACGCGCTCGTCGCGCTGCAGCGCTTCGCGCAGCGCAAGCTTCGTCGCCTCGCGGAAGGTCAGCGACTTCGCCTCGACCCGGGGGGCCGATCCGGCAACCGGTGCGGTGGTGGTGCTCACGATCCGACCTCCGTCAGGACGAACCTTCCGAGGTCGTCGACGGGCTCCAGTGGGGCGGCCTCGGCGAAGGCGACGGCGGCATCCAGTTCTGCGGTGACCTCGCTCTCGATGACGGCGAGGTCGTCGCCGTCGACGAGTCCCGCGGCGCGCAGCGCTGCCTCGAACAGGGCGAGCGGGTCACGTTCCTTCCAGCGCTCGACCTCACCCTTCGGGCGGTACAGGTCGGGGTCGTACATCGAGTGAGCCCGGAACCGGTACGTGCGGAACTCGAGGAAGTGCGGTCCGCTGCCTCCGCGGATCGCCGCGACGGCTCGTTGCACGGCGCGTTCGACGGCGACGACGTTCATGCCGTCCACCGTCCACGATGGCATCTCGTAGCTCGCGGCCTTGATGGCGATGTTGGTCTCGGACTCGGCCTTCGCGACAGCCATCCCCATCGAGTAGAGGTTGTTCTCGCAGCAGAACAGGACCGGCAGGTTCCACAGCGCCGCAAGGTTCATCGACTCGTGGAACTCCCCTTCGTCGACTGCACCTTCCCCGAAGAAGCAGGCCGTCACGACGTCGCGGCCCCGCAGCCGGTCCGCAAGCGCGATCCCGACGGCGATCGGCAGCCCGCCGGCGACGATCGCATTGCCACCGAAGAACCGCGTCTGGGCGTCGAACAAGTGCATCGACCCACCGCGGCCCCGGCTGACGCCATCGACCTTGCCGTACATCTCGGCCATGACCCGGTCCATCGCCATACCTCGGGCCAGCGCGTGGCCGTGTTCGCGGTACGTGGACACGACGCCGTCCTGCGGACCCAGCGCCGCCATCGTCCCCGCGGCGATGGCCTCCTCGCCCACGTACAGGTGCAGGAAGCCGCGGATCTTGGTGGCCGAGTACAACTCGGCGCACCGTTCCTCGAGGCGCCGGATCCGCAGCATCTGGTGATACAGGTCGAGCGCGTGGTCGGGCTCGAGGTCGTCCGGCAGGACGATCGGGTACGGGAACTCTGGCGTGGTCACGATGGGTTCTCCAGTGTCGAGAGGTCTCCCTGGTCCAGCCCCAACTCCTGCGCCCGCAGCAGCCGCCGCATGATCTTCCCGCTGCGGGTCTTCGGCAGGTAGTCACGGACGACGATCTCGCGAGGGGCGACCGCCGGGCCCAGCAGCCGGCGGCTGTGGGCACGCAGGTCGCGCAGCAGTTCGTCGGAGGCCAGGTACCCCTGGTTCAGGGTCACGAACGCCTTGATCACGTTGCCGGCCATCTCGTCAGGAACCCCGATGACGCCGGCCTCGGCCACGGCGGGGTGCTCGATCAGGACGCTCTCGACCTCGAACGGGCCGATCAGGTGACCGGCGGTCTTGATCACGTCGTCGGCCCGCCCCACGAACCAGAAGTAGCCGTCGGCGTCCCGGCGAGCCAGGTCCCCGGTGAGGTACCAGCCGTCGAAGAAGCACCGGACGTACCGCTCGGGTTGGTCGAGGTAGCCGCGGAACATTGATGGCCACCCGGCCCGCAGGACCAGTTCGCCCTCGACGTCTGGGGCCTCGAGAATCCGCAAGGCAAGCGTGTTTCCGTCGTCGTCGACCTCGCGCTCGGCGATGGCAGCGTCGATGCCCGGCAGGGGCCGGCCCATCGACCCCGGTCGGATCGGCATCGCCTGGTAGTTCGCGATCATGATCCCGCCGGTCTCGGTCTGCCACCAGTTGTCGTGGAACGGCAGTCCGAGCACGTCCTTGCCCCACACCACGGCCTCGGGGTTCAGCGGTTCGCCGACACTGCTCGCGAACCGCACCGAGGACAGGTCCCTGCCCACAAGAGGTTCGCGGCCGAGCTTCATCAGCATCCGGACGGCGGTCGGCGCCGTGTACCAGACCGTGACACGCTGCTCCTCGAGGATCCGGTACCAGCGGGGACCGTTGAACTCGGCGCTGTCGACGATCATGGTCGCACCGACGAGCAGCGGCGCGATGATCCCGTAGCTGGTCCCGGTGATCCATCCGGGGTCCGCGGTGCACCAGAAGATGTCGTCCTCGTGGAGGTCCAGCGCATACCTGACGCTGGCCAGGTGGTGCACCAACGCCTGATGCACGTGCATGGCGCCCTTCGGCATCCCCGTCGTGCCACTGGTGAAGTGCAGCAGAGCGAGGTCCTCGGGATCGGTCGCCACCGTGGTGAACTGCGGGGACGCGGTCGCCATCAGTTTCGTGTGGTCGTGGACGGTCGGATCGGCGAACCCGTCGGCACCGTCGCCGACGAGCAGGACGTGCGCGAGGTCGGGTAGCTGCTCGCGCAGCTCGGCGACCTTCTTGGCATACAACTTCGGCGTCGTGACCAGGAGCCGGCCCGACCCCATCTGCATCCGTTGACGGATCGGCTCAGGACCGAAGGCCGAGAACAGCGGTGCGAAGGCAGCCCCGAACCGCAGGGCGCCGAGCGCCGCCACGTACAGCTCGGGCAGGCGCCCCATCAGAAGGAACACGCGCTCGCCCCGGTGCAGTCCGAGGTCGCCGAGCACGTTGGCGAACCGTGCAGTGTCGATGGACAGGTCCGCGTAGGTGAGGTCGCGCACCTCGTGCTCGCCAGCGCCGAGCCACCGGATCGCGACCTTGTCTGCGTGCGCACCCTCGGCGTGCCGGTCGACCGCCTCGTGCGCGATGTTCATCCCGCCGCCGGGAAGGCGGTCGACCTCACGAGCAACGGCCTCGTAGGAGAATCGCCGTCGTTCGTCGTCGTAGTCGGTCAGGTACGGGGCCACGGCGAAAGGGCCCTTGGAGATCGGCGGCCAGCGCATGCGGCACCTCGCGGACCATTCGAGGACACCACACCGGGCCCGGCACGGGAAGTGCCGATGGGCCCCGGCTGCAGGGACCGCCGACCCGACCCATCGATGGTGATTTCGGGCACCATGGACATCGGCGCTCGGAATGCAATGTCCACGTTGAGCGAGATGTCGACGTCAGCCGACCACGGCCTGACGTCCGCCGAGGCCGGGGTACGCCTGGGGGAGCACGGCCGCAACGTCCTGCCGCGGGCCGAGCCCCCCAGCCTCGCAGCGCGCCTGGTCGCGCAGTTGCGCGACCCGATGGCGCTGCTGCTGATCGCCGCCGCCGCGATATCCGGACTGGTCCTGCGGGAAGGGATCGACGCCGTCGCGATCGTCGCCATCGTGATCGTCAATGCCGTCATCGCCCTGGTTCAGGAGGGGCGTGCCGAACGGGCACTGGAGGCACTCGAGGCCATGGAGGCTCCGTCTGCACTCGTGATGCGGGACGGGCGGCGACAGCGCGTCGTGGCCGCCGACCTGGTGCCAGGCGACCTCGTCCACGTCCAGGCCGGCGACCGAGTCCCCGCTGACCTCGAGGTCGTCGAGGCCATGGGTCTCGAGGTCGACGAGGCGATCCTCACCGGCGAGTCCCTGGCCGTGTCGAAGGTCCCCGGCGGCCAGACCGGTTTGGACGTGGCCATCGGGGACCGAGCCGGGCTCATGCACAGCGGCACCATCGTGACCCGCGGCGCGGGTGCCGGCATGGTGATGGCGACCGGCAAGGACACCGCCCTCGGTCGGATCGCCCAACAACTGAAGGACGTCCGGCGCGAGCCGACGCCGCTGCAGGAACAACTCGCCGGACTGACGCGCCGCCTTGGGGTCGCGGCCGTCTTCCTGGCCGCCGGAACGTTCGCGCTGACACTCGCCGTGAACCACGACTCCGGCGCGGACGAGGCCTTCCTGACGGCCGTTGCGCTCGCCGTCGCCGCCGTCCCGGAAGGGCTCGCCGCCGTCACGACCGTCGCGCTGGCGATGGGGGTCGGCCGGATGGCGCGGCGTGGTGCGATCGTCCGGCGGCTTCCCGCCGTCGAGACGCTGGGTGCGACAGACGTGCTCGTGATCGACAAGACGGGGACCGTGACCGAGAACCGGATGCGTCTGGCAGCCGTCATTGCTCCGGATGGCCGCGTGTTCGCCGTTGACGAGGTGCCGCCTGACCTGCGCGACGCCCTGCTCGGCCCGCTCGTGCTGTGCAACGACGCGACGGTCGACCCGCCAACCGGGGACCCGACCGAGCGGGCGTTGCTGGACCTGGTCCCGAGCGACGGACCCGTCAGCCGGTCGGACGACGTCGCAACTCGTCGTGCGCAGGCGCCTCGGCTCGCCGCGGCGCTGTTCACGTCCGACCGGAAGATGATGAGCACCGTCAACGACCTCGACGGCGCGCTCACGCTGCTGACCAAGGGAGCTCCCGAGATCGTTCTGCCGCGGTGCACGTCGACCGGCGAGGCCCGCGCCGTACTGGCCCGCCTCGCGGACGAGCACGCCGCACGCGGTGAGCGGCTGCTCGCGGTCGCCCGTCGCGGCCTCGACGAGATCCCCGACGACGTCGAGGTGGCCGAGGATGCGCTGATCCTGATCGGTCTCGTGGCGCTGCGCGACCCCCCGCGCACCGCTGCATCCAGGTCAGTCGAGGAGGTTCGATCGGCAGGACTCACGCTGCTGATGGCGACCGGCGACCACCCTGCCACGGCGAGCGCGATCGCCTCGGAGGTCGGGCTGGACACGACCTCGGTGATGACCGGCCCCGAGTTGCGCGAGCAGGGACTGCAGGATGATCCGACCACGACGACGGTCTACGCCCGGGTCGACCCCGACCAGAAGCTGGCGCTCGTCACCCGACTGCAGGAACAGGGTCACACGGTCGCCATGACCGGCGACGGGGTCAACGACGCCCCTGCGTTACGCCGTGCAGACATCGGGGTCGCATTGGGCGCCACCGGCAGCGACGTCGCCCGCGAGGCAGCCGACCTGGTCATCACCGACGACGACCTCGCCACGATCGTCGAAGCAGTCCGCGAGGGCCGGGGCATCTACGACAACCTCCGCAAGGTGATCGACTACCTGGTGGCCAGCAACCTCGCAGAGGTCGCGGTGGTGATCGGGACCCTGCTGGTCCTGCCGGCCTTCGGTGTCCCGCTGTTCCCGTTGCAGTTGCTGTGGATCAACCTGCTGACCGATGGTCTGCCCGCCCTGGCCCTCGGCGTCGACCCGGTCGACCCGGGCGTGATGCGCCGTCCCCCGCGGGCAGCGGCGAGCCGCCTGCTCGACCTCGCCCACCTGCGACGACTCGGGTCACGCGCTGCGGTGCTGGCCACGGGCGCGATGGTCGCACTGGTGCTTGCCCACCACGTTGTCGGCCTCGGCACCGTCGAGGCCCGGACGGTCCTGTTCACCTCGCTCGTCCTCTCGCAGGTCCTGTATGCCTTCGTGGTCCACGGATCCACCACACGCGGTCGACGCGTGCCCCGCAACAAGTGGTTGCTGGCCGCAGCGCTCGCCGCACTGGCCCTGCACACCGTGATCCTGCTGCTCCCAGCGGCACGGCACATCTTCGACACCGTGCCGCCGTCGTTGCCCGGGATGGCGCTGATCGCGCTGGGCGGAGGTGCCCCCGCATTGATCCTGTGGCTGACACGCCGCAGGAGCTGACTAGTCCGAGTGGGCGAGAGAACGGCCAAACGGCCGGTATGGGAGATCATCCAGAAGAGGCATGTAGGTGACCCGCACCACAGCCGTTGATGTACGAGAGGGCAACCACCGAGAGCGAACCCACCGCCCGGCCCCCCGCGGCAGGTGCGAACCGGAGAACCCATGGCACGCGTGCTCGTCGCAGACGACGAGGAGCGCATCCTCGACTTCCTCGACACCGCATTGACGGTCGAGGGACACGAGGTCGTCCGCGCGACGGACGGCGAGAGCGTTCTGCGCCTCGCGGAGGCCGTGCGCCCCGATCTGATCCTGCTCGACGTCATGATGCCAGGCATGGACGGCCTGGCCACGACCAGGGTCCTGCGCGCGCACGAGACCCTGCACGACGTCCCCATCATCATGCTCACCGCGCTGACCCGTGACCACGACTTCTGGCGTGGTTGGCAGTCGGGTGTGGACTCCTACCTCACCAAGCCGTTCGAGCTCGAGACGCTGCACACCGAGATCGCCCGCCTGGGCGTGATGGTCGGTGCCGAAGTCGGCGAGCGGGGGTCCCTGGCCGTGTTGTCCGACATCGCCATCGGCGAGTCCGACCTGTCCGAAGAGGACTGACCGAAGAGGACTGACCGGGGACGACTGAGCCGGGACGACTGACCGACGAGCGTCGGCCGCGCGGTGCTTGACACGGAAACCTTCGTCGTCGTTACTGCGCCCATGTCCACCGCATCTGCCTCCTCGATCCGGCCCTATGACAAGGCCCGCGACCTCGACGCGATCACGCGCGTCTGGCGCGAGGTCGGCTGGATCAGTGATGACGACGAGGCCGCGTTCGTCGAACCGTTCTTCGACGCCGGCCGGACCCTGGTCTACGAGCAGGACGGCGCGGCCGAGTCGGCGTGCCACATCACCGGGGGCACCATCCGCTACCAGCGCAGAGACCTGTCGATGGCCGGCGTCACGGCGGTGACCACGAGCCGGGTCGCCCGCAAGCAGGGCGCCCCGCGCCGTCTACTGGCCAGGATGCTCGCCGAGGAGGCGGCCGACGGGATGCAGGTCGCCGGACTCGGAATGTTCGAGCAGGGTTTCTACGACACGCTCGGGTTCGGCACGGGCACCTACGACCACCGCTTCAAGTTCGATCCCACCACGCTCCTTGTCGACCGACCCTTCCGTGTTCCCAGCCGGATCGGCAAGGGCGACTTCGAGGCCGTGCATGCCTGCATGATCGGGCGATTGCGCGGCCACGGCGGCGTGACCCTGGAGTCACCGTTGCTCCTGAAATGCGAGCTGGGGTGGCTGGGCACACCGTTCGGGCTCGGGTACCGCGACGACGACGGCAACCTCACCCACTTCGTCTACGGCGAAGCCAAGGACGAGAACGGCCCCTACGAGATCGCGTGGTGCGGCTATCAGACCGTTGACCAGCTGTTCGAGCTCCTGGCGCTGGTGAAGTCGCTTGGCGATCAGGTCCACACCGTGCAGGTCATGGAGCCGGAGCACGTCCAGTTCCAGGACCTGCTCAGCCAGCCGTTCCGAAACACGATGAAGGCGACGGGCACCGGTTTCCACCATGCGGCATCGTGGTTCCAGCTGCGCGTCCTCGACCTCGCAGGCTGCGTCGGCGCGGCCGAGTTCCCGGGAGGGGAGGTCGCCTTCAACCTCGACCTCCACGACCCCGCCGTGGACCACCTGCCCGATGGGGTGGACTGGTCAGGCACGGCTGGGAACTTCGTGGTGACGCTCGGAACCAAGTCCGGGGCCGAGCCGGGCACGGACGCGGCGCTGCCGACCCTGTCCGGGGGCGTCGGCCCGTTCACCCGGATGTTGTTCGGAATCCGACCTGCGTCGGTGCTCGCTGCGACCACGGACCTGGAAGCCCCTGCCGAACTCCTCGACGCGCTGGACGCGGTGATCCACCTGCCGTCCTTCCATGTCGGCTGGGATTTCTGAACCAGCCGGACCGGCCGTCGGCGGACACCCCGACCGCTACCGTGCGTCGCCAGCATCGGGGTGACATGACACAGGCAGGTGCCGCGGCATCGGGGTTCGGCCAATCGAGGAAGAAGGCCGAACGCCTGCTCGCGTTGACGTCGATCCTGCAACAGGGTCGACCGATCACACTGAGCGAACTGCGTGAACGCTACGACCTGTACACGGAGGGCAACGATGCCAGCGCGCGCCGCAAGTTCGAGCGTGACAAGGCCGAACTGCGCGAACTCGGCGTCGAGATCGCGACGATCGACTTCGAGAACACAACCGGCTACTGGATCCGTCGGGACTCGGTCAAGAAGACCCTCATCACGTGGACCGACGCCGAACTCGACACGCTCGCCGTCCTGACCGCCACGATCGGCGACGACGCAACCGGCGCCGCGCTGGCCAAACTCTCGGCATCCTCGGGGGCCTTCGCCGCCGACGACTCCCCGGCCACGATCGCGATGGACCTGTCCATCCCTGACGAGGTCTCCGAGGCGATCGCCCACCGTCGCCAACTGCGGATCAGGTACCGCAACGCCGAAGGCGTCGAGTCCGAACGCATCATCGAGCCGTGGGACGTCCAGACCCGTAACGGCCTGCTCTACATCGCCGGGTTCGACCTGCAGCGGGGCGAAGAGCGCAAGTTCCGGGTCGACCGCCTGCTCGAGGACCCTGCGCTCGGCGGGCCTGCCGAACACGACCGCCCGGCCGGGCCGTTGCGGCCGGTCTATCCCGACGAGCGGTGCGACGTCGATGTCTGGGTTCCTGAGGGGCTGCGGCCCGACCTGGTCGCCGCCGACGGCCGCGTCACCGGCGAGGACGGGGATTGGCTGCAGGTCCGCTTCGACCAGGCGAGACCGGAAGTTGTCCTGGCGTGGGCTCTGCGCAACGGCGCGGTCGTCGCGGCGCCAGAGCAGGTCGCCGCGGACGCACGGACGCGCTGCGAGCGGTTGGCCGCCTCCCACAAGGGCGACCCGGCCGAGGTCATCCGTCCAGCCATCCAACCGACACGGAAGTCGACCCTGTCGAACACCCGATTGGAGCGGCTGCTCGCGCTGCCAACGTGGCTGGCCAAGCGGCACGGGGTCACGCGCGAGGAGATCGCCCAGGCCTTCGCGATCAACCTCGACGAGGTCGACGCCGAACTCGAACTACTCGACATGATCGACATCCCCGGCATCGGATCGGTCGGCGAGGTCGAGCACCGCGGTGGCCAGATCCTGTACCGCCGTTTCGTGCAGGAACCGACCGCCCAGCTGACGCCGACGGATGCGCTGCGGCTGATGTTGCTGGTCGAGACCGGCGCAGCCGTGCTGCCCGCCGAGGAGGCGCCCGCCCTGCAGTCCATCAAGGATCGCTTGCGCAAGGCCCTTCCGGCCTCGGCAGCCGTCGACCTCGCCGGCCTGGAGCACGTCGAACTCGACACGATCAAACAGGCGATCCGCGACGGCCAGCTGGTCCAGTTCCAGTACAAGGGGCGCAAGGACACCGCATGGCGTGATCGCGAGGTCGCGCCGACCCGGCTGATGGTCGCTCACGGGGCCGTCTACCTGTTCGGCATCGACGTGCACTCCGGGGAGGAACGCAACTTCCGGCTGGATCGACTGACCAACGTCGAGCTCGCCGGTCCCGTCCCACCGATGCGGACCGAGGCGCCGTCCCCGGCCTACGTACCGACCGAGGACGAGGTCGAGGTCGTCCTGCTGCTGTCGACGAAGGCGACCTGGATCGTCACCCAGGTCACCCCGGACGCCTCTGCAAACACCGAGGACGGCGACCTCGTCGTGGTCGTCAGGACCGACGCGGTCGACTGGCTGCTGTCCCACGTGATGGCGGCAGGCGGCGAGGCCGAGGTGATCGCCCCGCCGGATCTGCGCGAACGGATCCGCGAGCGTGCCGAGGACGTGATCGCCGCGATCGACGTCAGGATCCCGTAACGATCAGCGGACGCCCTCCTGGAACCCTCCTTGGTACAGACACGAGGACCTGAAAGCAGACGTCACCGAGGACCTGGAGGGAGTCCATGGCCACCTGGTACCGCTTCGCAACCGTCTTCACCATCGACGTCGAACCCCGACGCATCTGGGACGCCGTCACCGACCCCGAGGGTTGGATCGGCTCGTACCCCGACATCGAGGACTGGCAGATGTCAGCCCGCGGCGGGGCCGACCACATCGGCGACCGCTACCGGATCGTCCACCGTGTCGCCGGACCGCTGAGCCTCTACTACACGATGGAGGTCGTGGCGGGCCGCGCACCCGACCGCATGGCGTGGAGGGTCACCGGCGACGTCGCCGGCACCGGAACCTGGGAACTCGAGGAACTCGACGGCGTCACGGACGTCCGCTTCACCTGGGAGGTCGCCACGACCCGACGCTGGATGAACGTCATGGCTCCCCTGATCCGCCGACAGATGGTCCGGGAGTACAGGCGGTCCACCGCAACGGCGATCAACGCGCTCGCCGATCACGTCGACGGTCGGGCCAGCCGCGTCCGCACCAGCGAGGGCAAGCAGGTGCCCCAGGCGACGGCCATCCGCTTCGCCGCAGGCCTGTTGACGCTGGCGGCGGTGACAAACCGAAAGCGGTGAGTGCTCCCGCCTTTGGTTCGTCCGCTGTGGGTGCCCGCTGTGGTTCGTCCGCGGTGGTTCGTCCGCTGTGGGGCGGGGACGAGTTTGTGGCAGTGGTGGCAGAGCAGGAGTCCGTTGTCGACCGCGGTAGGGCCGGAATCGCGGGTCCACCAAGCGACGTGGTGGATGTCGGCCCATGCTGCGGGCCGGTCACACGAAGGGCCACGGCAATGGCCGTCACGGGCCACGACTGCACGGCGTTGGGCGGTAGTCCAGTCGCGGGACAGCCGGCCGATGTCCAGGATCTCGGAGTTCGGGCCGTACACGAGCCGGTACATCGAGGCGTCACACGCGATCCGGCGGGCCATGTCGGCGGAGCACGGACCGGTGACGGTGGCCTCGCCTGGCGTGTGATCGTCAGGATCCAGCAACGTGTCGGCGTTGACGATCACCCCGACGTGGGGCTTTTCGCCACCGCAGGACGGTGCCGTGCCGGCGTCGAGTGCGGCTTTGGAGGCATCCACCAGGGCGTCGTAGAGCCGTTTGCCGTGGTCACGCTGGTGTTCGTCGGGGGTGTCGGCAGGGTCGGGGCGGGTGAACGCCGACAGGGCGGTGCCGATGATCTCGGCGCCGGGCTGGTCACAGGTCGCGGTCAGCCGCCACATCCCGTCGGCCTGTTCGGTCAACAACGCCCGTCGTAGGGCGTGCTGACGGGTGGGGTCCTTGCGTATCTGGCCGGCGTCGGCGGCGAGTTCGCGGCGGCGGACCTCGGCACGGAACTCGTCCGCACCCAGCCTGCCGGCCAGCCCGACAAGGGCGTCCAGGTCGGCGGGGTCCTCGGACAGCCGCCGCCGGCGGGCGGTCCGCGCGATCGTGGCCGCGTGATCGAGGCTGATC
>Ga0326597_10001891_pt1 | contig 32304 bp, 29 predicted proteins | sample RVTome_12_FD_203789 | JGI IMG/M metagenome (GOLD analysis project Ga0326597, IMG submission 203789) | Soil microbial communities from uranium-contaminated site in the Upper Colorado River Basin, Wyoming, United States - RVT100D185 | ecosystem: Environmental > Terrestrial > Soil > Contaminated >...
CATCCCCTCAGCCGTGATGCGATCGAGCCAACTTCCGCGCTCAACGCCATTCCAGGGGGCCCTCGCAAGTCAATCAAATCGGCAAGACCAGCCGCCGGACCCGTCAAAAAGCGTGGGAAGCGACACTAGCAATGTCATGAACGAAAATATCAGCGGATCCATTCGTATCCCCAAGAACAAGATTCGAGGCATCGCTGCGGAACGCCACAATCTGGCCGTCTGCGGAAAGCGATGCGAACAGGCTGCCAAAGCGCCCCTGGGCTCCCGAGGAGGCAACACTAACGCGCTTTGTGACTCCGGTCACCATATCGCGAACGAACACGTCCGAAACACCATTCGAATCGCCAGAGACAAGATTGGATGCGTAGCTATAGAACGCGACGACAGCACCATCCGCGCTGATCGCCCCGGCAAAGCTGTCGCCATTCCCCTCGCTACCGCCGGGGGCCATGCTTGCGCGCGTTGTCACTCCGGTTACGCGATCATGTACAAAGACGTCGTACTTGTTGTTCGTGTCGTCTGATACGAGATTTGACGCCGCGCTTTGAAACAAAACGTATCGGCCATTAGCGGAGATCGCAGGGGCGCCGCTTTCTCCGTTGCCTTGAAGCCCCATCGGTCCAACGCTAACGCGTGTAATCGTTGTAATTGTAGCATCAAAAACAAACACGTCGAGCAGGCCGTTTGTGTCCACTGAAATTAGATCCGTTGCAAAACTAGCGAATGCGACAATGTGGGCGTCGGCAGAAACGGATGGAGAAAAACTGCTGGAGTCAGCAGGAGATCCGGTCGTTCCTCGCGAGATGAGCGTCGTGGTGGAGCTTGCCATGTCGCGCAAGAAAATGTCGTAGGAGCCGTTTGTATCTCCGGGCACAAAATTCGACGCAAGGCTACTGAAGGCCACTGCTTGGCCGTTAGCCGATATTGATGGACACAAACTATTCGCATCACTCTCTACGCCGAGAGAATCGACGCTCACGCGGATGGTCTCTTGGGCACGCCCTGGCATCTGAAGGAGGAAGATCGCCAAGCCAATAATCGCCTGAATAGGCAGCCGAGACTGAGAAAGGGTCATAGACAATTGCTCCGACCTTCTTTTGCTATTCTACTCTTAGAACGACGGCGTTCGTAACGCTAACATGCGTTGAAGTCCCAGAGCCGCGATCTTGCATCACAGCCTGAACCGTAAAAACCGCGTGTCGCGTTAGACCACCTCGAACCCGTAGCCATGGTGCCCCCCGCGGCCCGTCGGACCCAACATTCCCTCCACAAGCCGCAACTGGTACCCGAGCACCACGTAGGCATCGAATAGGTTGTGGCGAAGCAAGCGAGTTCAGCGGGGTCGGATTGGCTGTACATCCAAGGACTTCTTTGGTGCCATGCAAATCGATTCCATTAGATGGAAACCCCTCCCACACCCATAGCACGTACTGAGCGGTAGAGTTCTCAGGCCCTCCAGGCCCCTGAGGAGCCGCCCGAAGCTCGACCGCGATATTATCCCCTCTTGGCACTGAGACAACGCGCGTGACATCGCTTCCCGGCGAGCCATTGACAAACAGAACATTACGCGCCTCTCCTTGCGAGGAATTAACGTTACCAGACAAACAATTCAGAGGATCTCTGGTGCCGCGCCGAAGGACATCAAAGTATGGATTGATATCCTCGGGGATGAGATTCGAGGCGTTGCTTCGAAAGGCGACATGTCGTCCATCGGAGGATATCTTTCCAGAGTCATTAAACGAATTCGCCTCCTGACCCTCTGTGCCTATGCTGACGCGGGTTGTGTATCCGGTGAGCGTGTCGTGAACGAACACGTCTACGGCGTTGTTTGTGTCCCCGGAAACCAGATTGGCTGCGGCGCTTTGAAAGGCGACGAATCGTCCATCGCCCGACATTGATGGGAAGGCAGAGCCAAGCTCTCCCTCAACGCCGCTTGAGCTGACGCTGACTCTGGTTGTCGCCCCTGTCTCACGATCGTGAATGAAGACGTCCGAGTGCGAGTTCAGATCATTGGCCACGAGATTCGATGCGACGCTATCAAATGCGACGAAGCGACCATTGGACGAGAGGGATGGATTCTTGCTTGCTCCGTTCCCTAGGTCACCGGAGCTGCTCTTGCTGACAAGTTCCAGCGACCGAGCTACGGCGTCGTATACAAATATGTCGTCTGCGAAATTAGTGTCCGCTTCGGCTAGGTTTCGTGCCATGCTGCGGAACGCTAGAACGGAACCATCCTCAGATAGCACGGGAGTCAGACTGCTTCCGTTGCCTCGATTGCCGCTAGCCGACCTGCTGATGCACATGGTGGCGCCAGTGCGCCTGTCCCTTAGGTACATCTGGGAAAAGAGACCGCTGCATCCTTGCGTGATGTTTGTCGCTATGCTCGAGAAGGCTACGACATTTCCATCCCCCGATATGGCACAATCTGCACTGGACGAATCCCCTTCCTCGCCACTTGGTCCGATGCTCTCTCTTGTTGTGGTTCCGCTACTCAAATCATGGACGAAGACATCGAGTGTGCCGTTTGTGTCATCTAATACAAGATTGCTTGCCGCCGTATAGAATATGACCCATCGCCCGTTGCGCGAGATGGATGGAGAGAAGCACACATCGTTGGCCGAAATGCCAGAACTAGATATGAGAGTGATCACAGTAACCGAGGGGAATACCCCGCTTCTTCGATCACAATACGCGAGGGACGGGGTGTTTGGCCCCTCACTTACCGTGATCGCCGATTTCGGCATGTCACTTGCGACAGTCTTTCATGGCGGTATACCCCGCCCCTCACAGGTAACTCCTTACCCCGCTCCGACGACCCCGCCAAACGCCTTGCGCAGGACAGGGTCCCCATCCACGGTCGCTCATGCCCGTGGTGAGCCCACTACGCGGAGGTCCCCCTTGAGGGATCCAAGGCCTGATCGACGCCATCTCGCGGCCAGCCGCAGTCCTGGCCTCCGCAAACTCTTCGCGGCTCGTGTGATACGCGAGGAATGACCATGCTCCGAGGACCCATCGATTATTGTGAGTAGACGACCATCGATTTCCGTGACCACGCTTAATACAGATGCAAGCGTCGTACGTAAGGCAGCAAGGTCCCGCACGTAAACACCTAGCTGGCTGCCGCCCGGAACGAGGTCAAAACCGCGGAAGACGACCAAGTGGCCATCTCCGGAGATGGATGGATAGTCGAAATTTTGGGCTCTCTGCATTCCGACGGCATCAATACTAACGAGAACGGTCTCTTGGGCAGACGCGAGAGCAGAGAGTGAGGCACTGAAGAAAGACAGCAGAACGGTCGCAAGTGTACGAAGAGAAATCTGCGTCATGCCAATCTCCTGCAAATCAGCCTTTCTCGTGACACCGCGCCGCGGTTCCGGACTTACCTTGGCTCAGCTTCCAGCCACGCCTCGTCACACGCATCCTGTCGAGAGGCTCAAGCCTCCGCCTCGGGTCAGCCGGAGCACCTCGATCCTCACCACCGGGCTCTAGAGGATAGCCCGGCGTACTGCCTCTGTTCTAGGACGTCCCGACTACCGACGGTCGCCATGCTACGGCATTCCGCATCTCGCTGCAAGGAGCGAGCCCAACATACTGCCTACCAACCCCTTGCACTCCTCCCCCCTCCCGAGCCACTCCTGTCCCCCAAGGACCCCGAACCCAACCAAGGAGCCCCTCCCATGACTGACCACCCCTTCCACACGACCCGCATCGGCCAGGACTTCCTCGACAAGACCATGCCCGCTCTCGTCAAGGAGATCGCCCGGATGAACGAGCTGCTGGAGAGGGTGGTGAGGGCGATGGAGAGGAGGGAGGGCGACCGGGCCGACGAATCCCGCCGATAGCCGCGGAGCAGCGTAGGCCCTACTGAGGACGGATGTCCCAGACTCTCCCGGGCGACCGCGGTCCGCCTGGCATGAGCAGGCGGGATTGCCAGCCGGTGTCGGCAACGAGGGTCCACTCGTAGGTCTGCTGAGGGCGATCAGGAAGGTAGAGCGAGCACTCAACGACGCCGCTACCGGGAACTTCGACTTCGAGGCGTGATACCGGTTCGCCCGACGACGTCTGTACCGCGATTGAGAGCCGGGTTGCGGGCAACGCTGATTCTGGCAGGTGGATTCGAAATCGCCTGGTGGGGTTCGACGCCAGTTTCAGCGACAGATGCGTGTCCACATCGCATACGATCTCGATGGCATGCCTGGCCTCTGGCAGGTTCGGGCCATGGAGCCGCAGCTCGTAGGATCCAGGTGCGAGAGCGAGGAGCCGCGGCAGATCGCCCCCGGCCGAGGTGACAACGATGTCGTCTCGCACCAGCTCGAACTCAAGATCCTGGGTTGCCTCCGCATCACGTGGTTCGACCGAGAAGTGGAGCCGGCCGGGAGGCGGAATGAGGCTCTCGCCCAGCCACAGATCCTCGGCCGATCTCAGGCTTACGGACCTCTTCGGCTGCCCCGACCCACCGATCCAAGGAACCCGCACCTGGAAGTCGTAGGACCCGGGGGCAAGCGGTCCGATGCGGTACCGTCCGGTTTCCGGCTCGCAGTCGTGGAGGGTCCCCATCGGCCAGCCGTCGTGGTCGAGGATGATCCTCGCCTGGTCAAGGGGAGCCCCATCAGTAGTGGTGATCACACCTTCCAGGAAAGCGGAGGGAAAGCTCGTCTCATCGAACCGGAGCACGTGATCCACGCCAGCCACCAGATCCATCGCCGCCAGGAGAGGAGCGTTGGGCTGCCAGCCGGGACCCCACACGGTCACGTCGAGCGGCCCGCTGCTGCCGGTGATCCGGAAGCTCCCATCAGCCCGGGTGCGCACCATCCCAGGGAAGGGCTCCACACAGACGAGCCAGCCTGCGAGCGGGATTCCGTCGGGATCCAGGAGACGACCTCGTACGCCGTCACTGCGATCGAGGACCGGATCCCAGTGCGCAGGGTTACCCGCAGACGCCTGCAGTGTCTCCCGGTCCACGGCGGTGTACTCGCCCCCTTCGGACAGGACTGCCGAGAGGTCCAGGGTTCCGGCTGGGAGGCCGTCCAGGACAAAGGAGCCGTCCTGTGCGGTAACGGTGCTCTTGCCTGACCACCATGTCTTCTCCGGGCACTTCGCAACCACGCGGACTCCTGGCAGGCCCTCTCCCGTTTCGGATCGAGCAACGCCCTCCACTGCTCCTCCGATCGCGAGCCGGACCTCAGTTACGGACTGCTCGCCTGGTGCGAGACTCACGAAGGTCCGGGCCGGAGCCCATGGCTCCGTGTTGACCTGGATCGGCGACTCCCGCGGAGGAAGGCCACCAACGTGGCAGATCCCTTCCCCGTCCGTGACCATCTCCAGTGGCGGGGCGGAATGAGTGGCAATCCCCTCAGCAAGAAAGACCTCTTGGTAGTTCTCCGGTCCGACGCGGACGCGCGCACCTGGCACGCCCTGGCCAGTTGGATCCCGCACGGTCAGGAGGAGACCAGCAGCCGGTCCTCGAAGTGCGATGACCAGGCTCTGTGGGTTGAGGTCGGGAGCTTCGACGGGGTAGAGATGTGAGGGTGCGTGGGCCTCGTGCCGCGCCAGAAGGTATACGGCGTCGGACGGAAGGCCGAGTGCGAACTGTCCATTGTCACCGCTCCGCGTCCCCAGTACGAGGTCGCTCGCAGACGAGCCGGCGTAGATGTCGGCGTCGGACACGGGGCGGCCTTCCCGGTCCACCACGATGCCGGAGGCTGTCGATGCGACCTGAGGATCGGACTCGGTCGTCCCGGGCTCTCCCGCTTGTATCGACGGAGGCGGCCCCTCCAGCGGCAACCTCGCAAGGCTCGCATCCCCGGCCTGTGCTTCTGGCCTCCCCGGCTGCTCCGGGAAACCGCCGAGCTGCGACCGGCCTGTCCCCTCACCCTGGTGACCGAGGGAGCTGCTGGATGACGCCGGGTCGGGGGGCGGATCTGTTTCCGGCCAAACGGTGGCTACAAGCAGCGCGGCCCCCACCACAATGGCAGGCGCCACGATGAGCAGGGACGCTTTCGAGAGGGGCGCACCAGTTCCCCGGAGAGGCTCTGTCTCGGACCAGCGGCTCGCTGGAACGATCGGCTCGTACCCGGCGAGAAGCACGAGGCCGGCCTTCCAGTCCTCGGGCCCGCCCTGTTCGCGCAAAGAGTCCCGCAGCTTCGAGATGCCACGTTGCACGCGGCTGCGCACGGTGGCGAGGGGGATGGCGTGCTCCTTGGCCATCTCACGTGAGGAGAGGCCCCTGTAGAACCGGAGTAGGATCGCCGAGCGGTAGGGCTCGTCGAGAGTGACCACGGCCTGGGCGACTCGACGGAGGGTCTCGGCATGCAATGCCAGCTCCTCCGGAGAGGGGACTGGTCCTTTCCTCTCCATCCGTTTTTCGCGGTGCAGGCGGCGGGAGTCCGCTCGCTTCGCCTTGAGCGAGAGGTTCCGTACGACCCGGACGAGCCAGGCTCGCAGGTGGTTTCGATTCTCCGCGGGCTGCTCCAGAGATCGGAGAAGACCCTCCTGGACCATGTCCTCAGCTCTGCTCGGATCGCCCAGGATCCTCCTGGCGATGGCGCGGAGGAACGCCGCCTGCTCCAGAAGGAACTCGGGGGTCACAGTGGCGGATTCCGATTCACGGGATGGTTGCATCGGTCATGGTCCTCAGGCATCCCCTTTCCCCATGCGATAGGACCCCGCCGGCCGGCCGAATGATGCAGCGAATCTATAGATTCGCAGATTCCGACAACGCAACGCACCCCCTACCCCAGCAGCCTGGCCTTCACCAGGTCCTCCAGGTCGCCGTCGGGCAGGTCCACGGTCCGGACGGCGTCCCGTGAGCCGCGATCCACTTGCCCCCCGCCCGGCGGCCTGCCTCCCCGGCGGTCTCCGCTCCTGGGCCATAGAGATCGGCGCCTCGCCACCATACTCGATCCTGACCTCGAACTCCTGCGCCACAAACGACCTCCCGCCTCCGGTAGACGACGATCTCGGCGGCGCTGCTTCCAGGAGTCTGAGCACATCAGATCCGGGCACGGGCACGGGTCGCCTTGGCGGCCTCAACGCTTTGACGTTACGAGAAGATCTCTGCGTAGATCTCCATCAGCGGGCGGATGTTCCCCTCCGAGGTGAGCGTGTTGATGACCTTCGCGTCCAGGACTTCCGGCAGCCCGTACTTCTCGATCTCCTGGACTTGGTGGTCAAACGATCCTGGATCCAGTCCTCCGCGCTCGATAAAGAGGCGTCTCGCGTGGTCGACTTCACCCGTGAACCACACCAGCGTCGCGCCGGCTTCGGGCAGCTCCCTGACAAGGTCCACGCAGCCGACCGGAAATCCCCAGTCGATTGCTACCTTGCCATGTTGCTTCCCTGCTTCCCGAACGAACTGCTGAGGCGAAGCATCCCACACGCTCTTCAGGGAGGGAATGGGCCATCCGCGGGGGAAACACTCCATGTCGTAGTGGGTGAACCCGTGCTCTCTCGCCAAGTAGCGGCAGAAGAGACTCTTGCCTGTGGCCGGGATGCCCGAGACGTGGATGATCACAGGCCTCTTCTCATCGGACACGGAATCGTGGCTCCTGGGCGATCGTGGGGTCCGCCTCGATCAGGCTTCGAGCGTAGTCGGCCTTGTCGAGCATGGCTTGCTTGCGGGGACGGGGCATGACTACTGCCGAGCCCTGGCAAGTGCATCGATGCCGGAGATCTCAACGAACCGGCGCGTCACACGATGCACTCGCTGTAGCCCTTCCATCGCAGCACTCTTGTCGATCCGGTCAATCTCAGTGTAGAAGTCAGCGAGATCCTTGCTCCGGTCTACCATGAGCAATTCAAGTAGGCGCGAGCAGAGTCCATCGGACGTGATCAAGTACGCGCTCATAACCTGAGCAATGTCAATGCTCTGCGTTGCCGCTAAAAAGTTCCGTGCGGAGGCGCTCCACTTCGTCCATTTGAGTAGCTCGTTTGAGGCAATGCGAACGCAAGAACGGTTGCCATCAAATGCAGTACGCAGGAAAACCGGAGGCGTATCGACATGAACAAGGTAGTTGCGCAATCCGTGGACGAACTGAACTATGGGAGCAGAGACCGCATCTTCCTGCTTGATCGTGGCCCAGGTGGCTCTTGCCGAATCTTCGGTGAGTAGGGATGCCGCGCGACGGGAATGCTCAACAAGTGTTGATGCCGATGCCGCGGCGTTGAAGAGTCTGCGGGCGATTGTCATAGACTGGCGGCGCGCATTCGCCTCCTCTGTCGATTGGGCCGGTGCACGATCAAATGACTTTAGTGAAATCACGGGTGCCTGCTGAATCGCCTCTTGAAAGTCGGCAACGTTGCCGGCAAGAAAGGCGGAGCTGAGGGTCAGGCGTGTGCACGTACGATGCACACTTGCCCCCCTCGTGCGCATTGCTTGCTGGTGTGCTTCTGCACGCTGCTCATAGTCCATGTGTTCAGCTCGCGTCCGATACTTCTACACCCTGACCACGTGCCTCACCTCGACCTTCACGTCCTCGCGGGAGTAGACCCAACCGCTTCTCGGTCACGTTGGAATGTTCTCCAGCACCTGTATGAACGCGGTGACATGCTCCACCGCAAGCGCACAAGAGAGCTGCACGACCTCGCGCGCTCACTACACGTTCGCTTCCCCCTAATGGAGGGCCAATTGTGCCGATCCGATAGGCGTAGCGACACGCGTGACCCGCCATCGGACTTGCCATGCCGTGGATCACCCGGAACGCGTCCGCATGCACGAGGGCATTGCGCACACGAAGGAGCCTCGCGTACCTCTTGTCAGCGACCACTCTCTCCAGCCAGGAGCGCCACGGGGGAGGGACGCGAGAACTGTTATCGTCGATCCAGCCACGCGTGACTTGATAGAATGTCCTGATACTGTCTTCACCTCCGCGAGGTCGTCGGGCAAACCCAGCAAGGCGACCCGCGGCGGCGATGCACAGATCGAGGCTCGCGACAGCGCTCACGGCTGCCCAGCGGACATGCGCATCATCGACGCAGTCGTTCGAGTAGCTGTCTGTTGGCCACTCCCCACTGAATCGCTCATCGTCAAGATGCTCCAAGTATATGAGAGACTCGGCCCCCCTTGCTGCTGCCGTCGCAAGATGACCGATCTCCCCATGCTGAGGGTTGTTCTTGCCGTTCAGCAGGCGGCCAATCTCGCTATTCGCTCGCTGAGCTAGTCCGCTCATCGCATTGTAGCCCTCGCGTCGCCCCCGTCGCCCCCGTCACACCCTCACCACGTGCCGCACCTCGACCTTCACGTCCTCACGCGAGTACACGACAACGTCCTCCGCGCTCGCTCCTTTCTCCAGCAGCTTCTCGACCTCGGCCCGCACCTCCGCCTTCCCCGAGCACCCGACCATGGTCCCGTTGCTCGCCACCGCCACGAGGTAGGCGGGGGATGCGGCCAGCGGGTTGGCGGGACGGCGGCCACGGCGACCTGCCTTCTTGCGGGGACGGCCGGCCTTCTTCCTGGGGCGGCCGCGCTTCTTGGCCTTCTTGGCGGTGCGCTTCTTGCCGGCCTTGGTGGCCCTCTTCTTCCTACCCGCCTTCTTCCTCCGCTTCTTCTTCTCCATCTTGAACGGCTCCCTCCCCGCTTTGATGTTCGACAGGATCCCGAAGTTCATGCCGGTGCCGAACTTCTCGATCACCGCCTCGGACAGCCCTGTGAGCGTGATCGCGGGGTCCTTCTTGACCTGACCCTGCGCGTACTCCGCCTTCTTGATCGTCGTCTCGGATCGAGTGCGAGGCATCGATGCCCTCCCGTTAGGGTCGTCCCCGGATTCGCCCATGGCCGGATTCTAGTCATTCCCGCTGCCATTTGCCATGGGCCACGGGCTCATCTCTCCTCAGGCTTCGGCCACTTCAAGCCGGTCCGGACGTACTCGCTCGGGTCTGCGTCGGCAGGCCGGTCACCGATGGTGACGGAGAATGAATAGTCGGCATCGAGCAGAATAGACCTCAGGTCAGGAGGAACCGGCTGTAGGCGGCCAAGAAATTCCTCCGTGAGGACGAGCGAGGACGGGCTGGACTCGTGACGCATCGTCAGATGGTTCCCGTCCCACTCGGCAAGCCCGGCGAAGACCACGACATCGTCGCTACCGTCGGGCTTCTCGCCCCAGGCCACCATGGCCAGGCGACGTCCGTGGACGTCGGAGGGATTCACCAATGGCTCAGTGCCATCATCTGACATGTGCAACCTTCTGCTCAGCCCCCTCTCGTTTGCCGCGCCTGCTCCGCGTCCTGGACCGGGGAGGCGGCCCTGGTCGGGATGCGATCGACCCACATGGCCACCCCGAGCCCGACCCCCGCGGTGACCGTACCGGCGAGGACGGGCGCCACGCCGCCCCCACGAACCCCGTAGGCCACAGCGGCGACGACGAACGCGGCGAAAACCGTGATTGTTCCGATGGCGAACCCGGCTCCAGTGTGGAAGGCGATGTACTTGCGTTCCATGGGCTACGCCTCTGTGGTCGGCGCAGGGACCCGCTCCTCGAGGTCCCCGAGGATATCCTCGATCTGCCCCAAGGCCGACCGCAGGTCATCGGCGATCTCCTGGGCCAGGATGTGGGGGTCGGGCAGGGTGGAGGAATCCTCGAGGCTCTCGTCCCGGAGCCAGAAGAGATCGAGGCTCACCTTGTCGCGGCTGGTGATCTCGTCGTAGGTGTAGGGCCGCCACCGGCCGTCTGGGTTGTCCTCGGACCAGGTCGCCTTCCGTTTCTGCCGCTCGCCGGGGCGGTAGCACTCCACGAACTCGTCGAGGTCGGTGCGGGTCATCCGCCTGGTCTTGAGGGTGAAGTGGCGGTTCGTCCGCTGGTCGTAGACCCATACCGTCTTCGTCCACGGGTCCTTGGCGCCGGGCCGCCGGTCGAAGAAGAGGACGTTCGCCTTCACCCCCTGGGCGTAGAAGATCCCGGTGGGGAGCCGCAGAAGGGTGTGGACGTCGCACTCGTGCAGGAGCTTCCTCCGCACCGTCTCGCCGGCTCCTCCCTCGAAGAGGACGTTGTCGGGGACGACGACCGCCGCTCGTCCGTGGATCGCCAGAAGTGACTTCACGTGCTGGACGAAGTTGAGCTGCTTGTTCGAGGTCGTGGTCCAGAAGTCGGGGCGGTTGTAGGTGAGCGTCTCCCGGTCGGTCTCGCCCTCCTGGTTGACCACCGTGATGGAGGACTTCTTGCCGAACGGGGGATTGGTGAGAACCACGCTGGCGTGGATGCCAGGCTCGCTCCTCAAGGCGTCATCGGTCTGGATGGGAGGCTCCCGCTCGCTGTCAGCGGGACCGATCCCGTGAAGGAAAAGGTTCATGGCGCACAGCCGGCTCACCCCGGGAACGATCTCAACGCCCCGTAGGGCCTCGTAACGCAGATGTTTCTTCTGGTCACGATCCAGCTCGTGGTGCCGCACCAGATACTCGTGAGCGGCGAGGAGGAAGCCCCCGGTACCGCAGGCCGGATCGAGGATCAACTCTCCGGGCTGGGGCTGGAGGCAGTCGACGAGGGCCTGGATGACGCAGCGCGGGGTGAAGTACTGGCCCGCACCACCCTTGACGTCCTGGGCGTTCTTCTCCAGGAGACCCTCGTAGGCGTCTCCTTTGACGTCGGCCGACATCGCGATCCAGCTCTCCTTGCCGATCAGCTCGACGATGAGCTGCCGGAGCCTGGCCGGGTCCTGGATCTTGTTCTGGGCCTTCTCGAAGATGATGCCGAGCATCCCGCCCTGCTCGCCCAGTACCTTCAGGGTCTCGCGGTAGTGCTGCTCGAGGTCAACGCCGTCGAGGCGAGCCAGGTCGGACCAGCGGTATCCTTCCGGGATGGGTTGGTCCTCATTGGTCAGCTCGGCCCGTTCGTCGGCCATCTTCAGGAAGAGGAGGAAGGTGAGCTGCTCCAGGTAGTCCTGGTAGCTGAGCCCGTCGTCCCGAAGCACGTTGCAGTAGGACCAGAGCTTCTGGACGATGCGGTTGGATGCGTCGGTCATGCCTTCACCTTCTTGCGGCGGCCACGGGATGGCTTCTTGGCCGGGGCAGCGGCGCGTTCAGCCTTGATGCGTTCGAGGAGCGCGGAAGCCGGTTCGTCGGTGGGGTCCTGGTCGACCAGCTTGCCCTCGAAGGCCCACTTGAGGATGGACTGACGGAGGCGAGCACAACGCAATACAGTCTCCCGAAGCGTCGACTGAGCGGCTTCTGCAATTGACTCTACGTCCTCCAGAGACTCCAGAATTCGAAGCTGCTCCACTTGTGGGGGTAGGGCTACGGCTGCGGCACGTACATCCTCAAGGTTGAGAGTTTTTCGGGCAACCTCGTGGGCCGTGCTGATCATTAGGCTACGTTGGCTTGGATTCCTGAACCACGACTCCACCCAACCTGGGTTGACGAGATCGACTATTGGCAAGACGCCCACTGCGCGGGCGACATTGGCTCCTACGAGGGTGCTGGGGACCACCGCCGTTCGGCCGATTGTGCCGACCAGGGTAAGCAGCACCTCACCTCCTCGAAGATAGGTCTTGGAAAACCGATCAGCGATGCTGCGCGCAATGCACTTCAAGAGGGCGAGATTGACTCGGCCCTGGTCTATGTCCCCCACGCGAACGAGTGCCACGCCGTCGGGAACATGGGGGCCTGGCACCAGGACTCCATAGGAGCATCGGCGATCGCCGGACTCAAGTTGCTCCACCGTCGCCCAGCACCACCCCTCTGGCAGCTCCGGCAGCACGCTCGTGTCCGGCGCCACCGGCTCCTTGTACTTCGCCTTCCACTTGTCGTCCTTCGGCTCCTTCCCCTTGGCCTTCATCTTGGCCAGCTCGGCCTCCTCCCAGCGGCGGCGGCGCTCCACGAGGATGCGCTCGAGGAGCACCGATGCCGGCTCGTAGTCCCGACCCTCGGCGCGAGCCAGCTCCGCCTCGGTGGGCACGAGCCTTCCCTCGACGGCGGCCGCCAGGACGGAGGCCCGGTAGCGCTTCAGGTTCCGCTGGATGCGCTCCAGCGTGGCGACGGCGTCGTCGAGCCGGGTGAAGTAGGAGTCGAGGGCGGCGACGATGCGGTGTTGTTCGGGGAGGGGGGCGATAGGCAATCGGAACTCTTGGAGGAGCGCCGTGTCGACGCTGGCGACTGTGGTCCCGTCCTTGCTGCACAGATTGAGGATTGTCCAGCCGTGTGCACGTGCATTCCAGGCGATGTAGTCCGGATCGAGGCCTGAGGGAGGAGTCAGCGCCTTGATATCCTGGTTGACTGTCACCGCGACCGCTGTTCGTGCCACGGGGAAGGTGTGCGCAAGAATGCCGCTTCGAGTTACGAACAGGATGCTCCCCTGCGCGATGAGCTTGGTGGAACTCTCCCGAACTGCCGACTCGGTTATGTGGTCCATCGAGTCGGAGATGATTGACACCTTCATGTCCTTGGGAGACACCCAGGGGATAGAGCCGCCCGACCAGAATGAAGGCTTGCTTTTGGATGGTGTACCGCCACCAGCCCATTCGCCCAGATCCCCAAGTGGCGCGAAAGTCCACCCCGGTGGAAGGTCCGGTGTGCATGTCATGCCGCCAGCGCCTCATTCAACTCGGCCAGCAACGTCTTCAGCTCCTTTCCGAACACCTGCGATGCCCTGCCCAGCCCACCCTCCTCAGCGAACGGTGCAAAGTCGAAGTCATCCACGCCCATCTCCAGACTCGTCCCGATGTGGTCCCGGATCATCTCCAGCCAACGCACCTGCTCCTCGGTGAAACTCCGTCCGGCCGTCTGCTGGTCCGCCAGCCACCGGTTGAACCTCTCCCGGACTCGATCCGCGTGCGGCACGAGCTCCTCGTCCCGGTGCAGGGCGAACTTCACCAGCGACACGATGTCGGTGAGGAGTCGCCCACCGGAGGCGCCCCGGACCTTGCTCCGGTCAAGAGTCTCATAGGCCCGCCAGAGCCTCGCCGGGGTCCAGGATCGCGGGGGGGCCTTGATCGATTCGGCCAGCTTCTTGATGTCGTCGTAACGCAGTCTCGCCTGGTACGGCTGGCTGTAGAAGAACTGGAGGGCCTCGATTTCGTCCTTGTGCTCGGCCAGGTACACCTCGAAGGACTGCACGAGATCCCTGGCCTTCTCGCGAGCCTCGACGCTGGCCCCGGCCTCCAGGAGAGCGTCCTTGGAGACCTCATCGATCACCTGTTCGAGCTGCCTCTTCAGATCCTGGAGAAGAGTCCGCAGGGCCGGTCTCGTGGCCAGCGGCTCCGCAGCCGTCCCGAGAAGCCTCCGGCTCACCTGCTGGATCTGCTCGGGTGAGGGCTCGACGTTCTCGGGAAGGGAGAGCTCCTGCCTTGCCTCCTCCACCTGCCGGTCAGGGTCGAGGGCCTCGACGAGCCGATGGGTGATCTGGGCGAGGGTCACCCCCTCCGAGGCGTCCGTGATTCGGCTATTCTCGTCGGGGCCGCACTGCTTGTCGAGCCGCGAGAGGCGGCTTGCAAGCGACGACAGGATGTCGGGATCGGTCCCTCCCATGGCCACGTGCTCGAGGAGGGTCTTGAAGGCCACGGTCTTCTTCCGCTCCAGGGGGCATGTGTCGGCGAGCTTGGTCTCGCAGATCCCCACGCAGTCGACGATCATGAAGTGGGTCTTGCCCCGGGCATCGGGGGTCACGGCCCTCAGCTCGTTGGCGTCGATGATCCGGACGCCACGTCCCTTCATCTGCTCGAAGAGGACCCGGCTCTTCACCGACCTCATGAACATGACGATCTCGATGGGCCTGATGTCGGTGCCGGTGGCGATCATGTCCACGGTGACGGCGATCCGGGGATTGAAGCCGGTCCGGAAGTCCTGGATGAGGTCCCGTGGCTTGGCGGAAGTCACCTTGTAGGTGATCTTCTGGCAGAATTCGTTCCCCTGGCCGAACTCTTCCCGGATGATGCCCACGATGTCCTCGGCGTGGCTGTCGTCCTTGGCAAAGACGAGCGTCTTGGGGACTTCCCGCCGACCGGGGAAGATCTCCCTGAAGAGTCGGTCGCGGAACGTGCGTATAATTTTCCTGATCTGATCCTGGGCCACCACCCCACGGTCGAGATCACTCGCCCCGTACGCAAAATCTTCGTCGGGAGCCTCCCAGCGCATCTCGCGGGTCTGCCGGTGCCGGTAGCCGAGCATGGTTCCGTCCCCGGCCTCGACGGTGGAGCCTCCCTCGGTGATCCGTGTGCGGATCTTGTAGATCTCGAAGTCGACGTTGACGCCGTCCGCCACCGCCTGCTCGTGCGGGTACTCCATCACCAGGTTCTGCTTGAAGAAGCCGAAGGTGTGCTTGGCCGGGGTGGCGGTGAGACCGATGAGGAACGCGTCGAAGTACTCCAGGACCTGGCGCCAGAGCGAGTAGATCGACCGGTGGCACTCGTCGACCACGATGATGTCGAAGATCTCCGGTGGATAGGCCCGGTTGTAGACGACGGGGAGGGGCTCCTTCATGGCGGCGCCGGTGGACTCGAACTGGGACTCCGCCTCCACCTCGGGGTCGAGATCCTCCTCACCCTTCAGCATCGAGTAGAGACGTTGGATGGTGGTGATGACCACCTTGGTCGAGGCACCGATGGTGTTCGAGGTCAGGCGTTGGACGTTGTAGAGCTCGGTGAACTTGCGGTTGTCGTCGGGGGTCCGAAAGCCCTGGAACTCCTTCTCGGCCTGCTCGCCGAGGTTGCTCCGGTCGACGAGGAAGAGCACCCGCCTCGCCCCGGCGAACTTGATGAGCCGGTACACCGCACTGATGGCGAACATGGTCTTGCCCGAGCCGGTCGCCATCTGGATGAGCGACCGGGGCCGGTCCCTCCGCAGCGATACCTCGAGGTTCTGGACGGCCTGGATCTGGTTCGGGTAGAGGCCTCGGGCTTCGAGAGGCGGCAGGGTCCCGAGCCGGGATCGGAGGGTCGAGGGGTGGATGTCGTCGGCTGCCGTGTGCAGGCCCCCCTGGGAAGCGAGCTTCTTGACCCAGGTATCCAGGGTGTCGGCCTCCAGCCATTCCCTCAGGGTCTCCGGGCGGTGGAAGGTGAAGACCTTCCGGGTCTTCGGCTTGGGGTCGAGGCGGTTGATGAACGCCGTCTCGCCACCCGAGCTGAGGTAGAGGAAAGGGAGGGGGTTGACGGGGGGATTGAGCCCGGCCGGGAGGCCCTCGGAGTACCGCTCCGCTTGGCGCTCGACCCCCTTGAGGGCGTAGCCGGCCTTCTTGGCCTCCACCACCCCGACTGCCCTCCCGTCGACGAAGAGGAGGTAGTCGGCGAAGCCGTGGCCCCTCTCGAGCTTGAACTCCCGCACGGCGACGCCGGGACCGGCAGAGAGGTTCACCTGGTCGCGGTCCTGCACGATCCAGCCGGTCTGGCCGAGCGCGACGTCGATCTGCTCTCGGGCTTGGTCCTCGGGTCCCTTTGGGTTCACTGTCCCCCCCGCACTGGCCCTACCAGGGATGCTCGACGCCGGAGGGTCACCCCCGGGTCGGTCGGTCAGTTCGCGACCAGACCCACCCAACCTCCCAGCCGCGGCTGTCGCCAATCTAATCTGCAAGAGGGGCGGTGGGAACCCTGGAGCCGCCAGAAGGCAGTGGCATGGGGGGGAGCGCGCCTCCCCGAAGTGGAGAGAGGCGCCGCCCTGCAAGACCGCTGGAGCGGGACGGGCCGGGCTTCCGCCGAGAGGAGCGGACGGACCCGTGTCCCCCGGGCCGGCCAGGAGTTCGCTGCCCCTCCCCGCTGCTCAAGGGAGCTGGCCCGGCGATGATCTTCTCCATCGTCGCCAGGCGTGCTACCAAGGGGTCCAGCTCCGGCTGAGGCGCTCCAGGACCGGTGGGGTGCTGCATGTCCGAGCACCGGGGGGGAGCCGGTCGCGATGGTGGCGAGGCCGGCCTCCCGAAGGGAATCCACGCCACGGAGCTGAGAAAGTGCCGGCCTTCATCTACCTCTGCAACATGGCGACCGAAGGCGAATGCCTCGATCGGATGCTCTTCGGTACCAACGCCGCTGACAGCTACAGCTCCCTCGATGTCGGCGACCGGGTGTTCCTCTACAACTACGAGCTCGGCATCCTGCGAGGCCCATTCGTCGCGACCACGAAGTCGACCCCCAACCTCGTGCCAGGCGCATGGAGGAAGTCGAAAGGGAGGTTCCCGTGGCAGATTCGCGTCGATGGTAGTGGTGCTTTCAAAACGCCACTGCGGGCGGACGACCTGGCGGCCATCATCCCGAAGCTATTCATCCGTCGCCTCTACCGACACCATCAAGCACTTTTCGTATTTCTTCTGCATCCTCCGGATGGTGCAGAATAACAGATTTCCCCCGTATGTTGATTTCATGAGCCGCAGGTGGCCTCTTTGTGATTTCGGGTAGCCTCGAAGACAGTATATCGATAACGTCGTCCTCTGTAATAATCATGTAGTGCACACTGCCTTTTTGCTCATCTCTAAACAAGTCCTCCACGTCCTCCAGCTGCTCAAGCCACTCTGAGTTGTTGACAATGACCGTCCATCCCGTGCTCGGCACGTCTAGGCCTTCGGTCAAGCGATACTCCTCAAGGATATTGCGATATGCCGCCACGCTTACAAACCTGAAGTCCAGAAGTTCGTCGGGTGTCTGCATATCCACTACCGTCACACACAATTCACCCCGATCGACTAGCGAGACCATCACGAGGCTACGCGCATCGGACCCCGGCGTGTCCCAGCGAGTGTACTGTTGCTTCTTACCCACCTACAACCGAAGCCTTTCGCCCTCGGGGGTCCTGGCCCCGAACTCCTCGCTGAGGTCGAGGATCGTTCCCGGAGCCAGAGAAGCGAAGAGGCAGGCCCGGTCCGGAGATGCTGGCCAGGGTGCCGGGGAAGCCCCCGTCCCCCTCCCTCTTGCCGCCGCCGGATGAGCTGGGCAGAGCTCATGAAGAGGGTGATCCTGCTCGATGTGGAGATCTGCCCTGACTGTGGCGGAAAGAGGTCGGTGATCGCCCAGGTCACGAAGCCCGAGGCGATCGTTGCCATTCTGGAGTGTCTGGGGCTCCCTTCCCGACCGCCGCCGATCCACCCAGCGCGGGCCTCGCCCGAGGGCTGGCTCGATTTCGAGGCCGAGAGTGCCTGAGGAAGGCGCGGAGCGGAAGCGCGGTCATCCCGGGGAAGGGAGGAACCGAGAGGGGGATTCCTCGTCGCGGCGGGGAAGAAGTCGGTGAAACGAGCACCCATGAGCACCGAGGGATGGGGTGTGCCGGTCGGAGAAGGCCCCGGATGGCACTCGTTGACCGACGCAACGGGGTTCGAGTATCATCGGGAGGGTCGAGAGAGCGGGTTTGGAATCCCTACTCGCGGGCCGGGGTCCCCGGAAGATGGCCGAGGCGGCTGTTCAGCAGCCTCTTCCGTGTCGGGGCGTCACCCTGAACTCGGGTCATGGTGAGCCACTCGTGTGCGGGTCATGGTGAGCCACCCCCACGTACCCCTGTCACCCCTGGTCCGAGGGTGGCCCGTCCCATGCGGGGCCGGCGCCCCGAAAGCTCGCGATTCCGGTGGTGGCGCGTTTCCGTTTCCGTTTCAGATTCTGATCTGGAGTCGCGCCCCACGCACCCCTGCCCCCGCCACCCCCCGTCCCCCCTGGGCCCGATGGGCCGTCTGGGGGCGGCACGGGCCAGGGAGCTACCAATGGCGGGCGGGTTCACCGTGGGTACTGCGGAGGCATCGCCATGGGGAAGCTCGCACGGTTTCACTGTTCCGTCTGCGGGTTCGCGGCCACCACGTCGGGAGGAGACGGGCAGAGGTTCGACAACCCCTCGGTCACGCTCCATTGCCACGACTGCAAGCAGCTCTTCGAGGTGGCGCTGCCGGTGGTCCCGTGGGGCGGTGAGATCGTGATCCGGTCGAACCCGCTCCAGTGCCCGAGGTCGGGCGACCACCAGGTCGAGAAGTGGAAGCATCCCGGCCCCTGCCCGAAGTGCGGGACGGAGCTGGACCGGGAGGAGATCGCCCAGGTTCCCGATACCTGGCCGGAGGGGATGTAGGGGGTGGCTGGGCCTGGGGGGAGTCCATGACCGGAGATGCCGGTTTTTCGGCGAGCACCTCTGACCTCGAGGTGGCGGATCTGGTGAGGCGTTCGCTGATCGACCGCTTCCTGGCGCCTCGCGATCGCGAACCCGCTGGTCTCGCCTGACGTTCTGACGGACGCCATCACGCACCCGAGAAAACCGGGTCGTGTGCGTCCCCGAAAACATGTTTCATGCGGGCGCCGGGAGGCATCTACGAGGGTCGGAATGACATCAGCCCCGGGGCAAGGGCACCGGGAAGGGTTTGCTCATCTTTCTCATTTCTTTCTTGAACGGAGGTGGATTCATGCGTTTCCCCAACCTGCTCCTCGTGGCAGCGGGAGCCCTCGCCATCCTGGCCGGTCCGGCCGTGGCCGGATCCTTCGACCTGGCGGTGAGCCCTGCGGAGGTCGGTCCTGGCGATTCGATCACCCTCGACATCTCGAACGCTCCCGCGAACAGCCGGGTGCTCATCTTCTCATCCGTCGACCCCACGCCGTTCACCATCGGCCCGGTCGAGACGCGCTGCGGTACGATCGAGATCAACCTCGACCTCACGCCTCGCGGCGGGGGAGCCATCCGGGCCGCGATCGTGGCCGTGACCGACATGGATGGCAACGCCACCGTCACGGTGGACGTGCCACCGAGCCTCTCTTCGCGCTTCGATGGTCTGGAGATCCTCTTCCAGGGAGTGGCTGCGACCTTCACCGTCGACCCTCCCGGGTGTTCCTTTGAAATCTGCACCTCGACCGTCGGATCGACGACGATCGTCGTGCCCTGATCTCCGGATGATGCCCTCGAACGTGCCCGAAGACGAGGGACGACACAGGAGCCCGGGGCCCCGCATGCCCCGGGCTCCGTTCTTCGACAGGAGACCGAGAAGGGAGCTCGGAGCCGGAGGGGGCGGAACCGGGGAGGCCAGTGGTCCGGATCGGAAGTCGTGGATCGGGAGAGGCGCGCGTCTAACGCGCCTCTCCCACCCCACCCGGGCGCGGCAAGGTCCGGCGAGACTCCTTCCGGGGCTTGACATTACCGAGGGGGATGGATCTAATGAACGACCATGAGGCCCCCGAGACCGACCATGAGGCCCCCGAGACGGTGTCCAGAGGGGATTCCCCCCATCCGCGAGGTTCTCGACCGCTACCAGGAACGAGTGGTCCGATATTGCCTCCGCGTGCTGGGATGTCCCTCCGAGGCTGGAGATTGCGCGCAGGAGGTGTTCTGGCGCGTCTATCGCTCCCTTCCCTCCTTCCGGGGCGAGGCCAGCCTCACCACCTGGATCTACGCCATCACCCGCCAGTGCTGTCTGCTGGCACTGCGTCGGCGCGAGGCCCGAGGGCGGCGCGAGACGAGGCTCAATTCGGGAACCGACCGGATTCCGTCTCGCGAGCGTTCTCCCGTCGAGTCCACCCTACGCGAGGAAGCACGCGAGCTCTTCCGCAACATCTTCCACGGGATTCTCGACGAGAAGGAAGCACACATCATGTGTCTCCACTACGTGGAAGGAAAGACGACGGCCACCATCGACCGGGAGCTGCGACTCCCGAATCGTTCCGGTTCGAAGGCTTACCTCGTCAGTGCCCTTCGCAAGCTCCGGAAGCCCCATGTGAGGGCCCGACTCCGTCTCCTCGAGCTGGCCACTTCCAGCCGGAGTCATCGGTAGGCATTCTGGCCCGGAAACCCATGAACGCCCCGGATTCCTGTCCCGACATCGAGGTCCTCTGCGCATGGCTCGAAGGCGAGCTGGATGCCGATGCCGACCACGATCTGCGTGAGCACTTGGCCCGATGCCCTCGGTGTGCCCGAGAGGCCGCTGCAGCCCTCTCCTTCCTCGAGGAGGATGCCGGCCGACCGGTGGATCCGGAGGTCGTGGCCAGCATCGCCGTCTCCGCCCGGTCGGCGGCCGATGCGCGAATGGAGTGCGCGCGGCCCTCTGCAAATAAGCGGAGCACCATCCTGGCAGCTGCGGCAGGCCTCCTCGTCGCCGCCACTTTCTTCGTCCTGTGGGATTCCGATGCGTCGAAGCGACCCGAGCGCCAGGCAATCCCCGCACCCGACGTTCCACGCGGTGGAGCCATGAGGGTCGAGATCCTGACCGAGGAAGAGGGGTGGCGAGTCACCTGGGAGGCCGTCCCGGCAGCGACTAGTTACCGGGTGGTCCTCTCCGACGGCCTCGCACCCCGGAGCACCGAGGAGACCCGGGGCGAGGAGTTCTGGGTCTCCGGCACCTCTGCCACGGACCTTCGCGAGCTCACCTTGGTCGTCGAGGCCATCGACGACCGTGCCGAGGTGGTCGGAACCTCCTCGGCGATCCCGCTGCGCGCCGGTCCACGGACGGATGATGAGGTTCGACCATGAGACGAATGCTGTCCCTCCTTGCCGGTGTTCTCGTGGCGGGGCTCCTGCACGAAGGAGTCGTGGCCGATCCCGGTCCCCCCGAAGGGCGTCCAATTCCGCTCCAGCTCGTCGACGTCCAGGTGCGGCCCGGCCAGTTCTACGTCGTCTCCATCCGGACCTGTCAGCCCCGGGGAGTCTCGCGGGGTGAGATCCTCATCCGGAACCTGGACGATCCGTTTCCGGTGGTGAGACGCTCCCATCTCTTCACACGGGAGGGAGACGGGGTGCTGGCCATCGACCAGTCCGAGACCGATGAGCTGGGCCTGACGCTGTTCTCGCCCTCCGCCAGCATCAACACCCAGCACGGTCCCCTCCTCGCCCTCCTGTTGCGTGCACCGGCAAACACCGCCGTCGGACACTCGGCCTCGATCGAGATCGATCCGCTGCTGACGTTCCTTTTCGATGACCTCGGGATTCCCGCCCTCTTCACGGTCCGGGATGCACGGATGACCGTGATCGACGAGAATGCCCCCATGACCCTGGCCCTTGAGGATCTCGATGGGTTTCCGGGTAGCAGGACCACCCTCGTGCTCTCCACGTCCGAGTTCCATCGTCTGGCGTCGGCCGAGCTTCTGGTCCGGTACGATCCCACGGTCCTGATCAACGTCCTGGATACCATCATCTGGGACCTGCGAGGCGACCTCGACGTGCTCATGGAGCAGCCCGAGCCGGGTGCCCTCCGTTTCCGTCTCGTTTCCCCATCGAGCTTCCTCAACGTCCTTCCCGGCCCCATGGTGGAGATCACCTTCTCGATCTCGCCCGATGTCACTCCCGGCCAGACGAGTACCCTGCTCCTGGATCCAGCCATGACCTCGATCGTGACCAAGGAGGGCTCGGTTCCCTCGCTCGAGCTCCGGCCCGCAATTCTCCAGATCCTCCCGCGGAACGAGGGGGATTGCTGAGGAACGGTCATGACAAGGGTCCTGGTTCTCGTCACCCTGCTCGGACTGGTGGTGGCTCGGGGCGGAGCCGTTCAAGAAGAACCAGACCTCGCTCTGGCCTCGGGGAGAGATCTTGAACGGCGGGCCCAGCATGCCCTGCGGGACGGCAGGATCGGGGATGCCTGTGATCTCTTCATCGAGGCCCTCGCCTCGTACGAGGAGGCCGGGGACACCGGCTCCGTCCACGTCTGCGCCACCAACGCATCCTTCCTGGCGACCCGGCTCGGCCGCTACCGATCCGCCCGCGACCTCGCCACGAGGGCCGTCGAACTGGCGCGCGAGCTCGATCCGGCTCTCGAGGCAAGGAGTCGCACCAACCTGGGGCTTGCCCTCCGCTACCTCAACCTCCTCGACGAGGCCGCCGCGGAGTACGGTCGGGTTCTGGAGATCCACGGGTCGCTCGACAATCCCGAGGGGATGGCCAGGAACCTGAGCAACCTCGCCGCGGTGGACCTCCATCGGGGCCGGTACCGGGCCGCTCTCGCGAGCTGCCGCGAGGCCCTGCAACTCTGCGAGGATCACCCGGAAGAGTCCTGGTCCGCCCCCGAGAGGCGGTCGGCCACCGTGAATCAGGCCTCGGTCCTCGAGCTCATCGGACAGGCGGAAACGTCCTTCGGGCTCTATGCTTCCCTCCTCTCGGAGCCAGATCTCGCGGAGGAGGAAAGGGCATTCATCCTCACGGGAGCGGGACGAGTCCACCTGAAGCTGGGCAACGCCTCCGAATCCCGCCGGTTGCTGGAGGAAGCGAGGCTGATCCTCGATGCGATGGGCGATCGGGGTTCCCTCGCGAACGTGCTGCAGCATCTCGGTGTCCTCCTGTGCGAGAGATTCGAGGATCACGCCGGCGCCAGGACCTTTCTCCGGGAAGCCCTGACCATGGCGCAGGATCTCGAGGATCGCCAGGAAGTGCTCTACGACCTTCTCCACCTGGGACGCTGTCTCCTCCACACGGGAGACCACGAGGCCTCGGAGGTCTTCACGTCGGCAAGGGAACTGGCATCAGAGCTCTCCTCCCCGGAGGGGGCCTGGATCGCTCGATATGGCCTGGGGCGATGCAGTGATCTCGCGGATGATGCCCAGGAGGCCATGGATCACTACCTGGCGAGCCTCGATATCATCGATGAAATGCGGCGAGGTGACGTGCCCGAGCGATTCCGGGCCTCGTTCCTCGGCGATACCGGTTTCTTCTGGGAAAAGATGGAGGTCATCGGAGCGGCCGTGAGCCATCTGCTCCGGCAGGATCGAGGAGAGCCCGAGACGCGCGTGGCGGCGGCATTCGACGTGGTGGAACGCTTCAGCGGTCGATCGCTCCTCGATCACCTGGGCGCGCATCCGCTCTCCCTGGAGAAGCTGCGAACGATCCTCGGTGAGCGCGAGACCGTCCTCCATCTGCTCCCCGATGGCAGGAAGATCGTCGCCCTCGTGATCTCCCGCACCGTGGTTCAAGGTGTCATCCTGGACTGTCCGGATGCAGTGCATGAAGAAGTGAGGAAGCTCGTGTCCGGGAGCCTTCATGGCGGCCAGCTCGCGTCCGGCGTCGGCGGCGGAGCCATCACCGATTTCATCGTGAGTCCTGTCCTCGACTCCCTTCCTCCGGACACTCGCCAGCTTCTCATCGTCACCGCCACGAGTCTCGCCAGCCTGCCCTGGCCGTTCGTCGAGGACCCGACGGGACGGCCACTCCAGGAGCGCTTCGAGATCGCGGTCATTCCCTCGGCTTCTCTGCTGGAGACGTTGCGGAGGACCGGGGATCGGGGGCACGGGATGGATCTTCTCGGTGTCGGCGATCCGATTCTCGTCTCCGGCGAGCAAGAGACGGTAGGATCGGCGACCTCGGAGCGGGAGCTCCTCGAGAAAAAGTACGCGCTGCAGCCACTCGCCTGGAGCCGTGACGAGCTACGGCTCGTCGCCTCCCGGATCGGGGGCACCCATCAGCTCCTCGTCGGTCCCGAGGCCACGGTTCCCGCATTCCTCACGGGAGTCACCCGAGCTCCGAGGATCGTCCACCTGGCGACGCACACGGTCGTGGACGTGGCCCTTCCCGGGGTCGCGACGATCGTCCTGTCGCCCGACGTGTCGACGGATGGCCTCCTCTGGGAGGGGGAGATCGCCGATCTGGAGATTCCGGCCGATCTCGTCGTCCTGGCCACGTGCCGAAGTGCCGGTGGACTCGTCATCCGCGGTGAGGGGGTCATCGGGCTGGCTCGAGCCTTTCTCGGAGCCGGCGCCCGGAGCGTGGTGTGTGCCCTTTCGGACGTAGGAGATCGGGCATCGGCCTCCTTCATGAGCGCCTTCTACACAGAGCTCACCTCTGGCAAGACGGCGGGAGAGGCTCTGAGCAGGGCACATGCTCTGGCCGCTGCGCAGACGCGGTCGACGGTTCGAGCGCATTTCGTCATCGTGGGAGATCCATCCGTCCGGATCGCCACGAGGAGGAGCAGCCTGGGGCGGCTCCTGGTAAGTCTCGGCGCAGGAATAGTCGTATTCGTCGGCTTGGTCGTCCTCATCCGACGACGTCGTGTAGCCTGACACCACCCTCACTCCACGACCAGGAGGACCCCGTTGGTCATTGGCGGCGCGACCGTCGAGGGAAGCCGCATCGAGGATGATCCCCTGGAGGAAGAGGGTGACCGGGAATCCGACCCCGCCCGGGGGCCGGATCAGCCGGTGCGGCCCCGCTCCCGAAGGAGAGAGAGAGAGTGGGCCGGGGGTCGCTCGGCTACGAGGAGGGCATCGAGTTCCAGCCCTACGAGAGGGTGGCCTGGAGAGCGGTCGGGACGCCGGTCGAATAGGAGGGCTCGGTGGCCCGCATGAGCGGCTGTCGCTCCCGGTAGTGAGAGGTTTGCTTTCCCTGGAGGAAACGAGGCTCGGTTCCCCCCTACGCTGACCGTTGGGACTTCCCCGGCGCCTCGGTCCCCCGGATGAGTATCTCCGCTCGTGAGTCGAGACCCTGGTCGGCTCCGTCATCGCTCCCCCGGTCCGCCACCCGGCCGGCGGGTTCACGTCACGGACGGGGACGCTCCTACCCCCTGGATCCGAAACGCCGCTCGGACCGAACACGAAATCTGAAAAAGCCCTGGGGCCGGTCAGGACCCGCTCATCCCCTCCGGTATACGACGTGACCGCACCTTGGCAATCCCGAAGACAACCACCTGTTTCACTCCTCCCTCCGAGAGCATCTACCAGATCAAGGGTTCTTCATGAACCTCCGAGAGGCTCTCGTCGACGGATGGGGACCGCCTGGCCACGTGGAGGGGCCGCCAGGACCTCCTCCCCAAGTTGGGCTTCCAGGTTGATCCTCTGAGCACAGTGCAAGTGTGCCCATGGACGTAGGGCCGGCACGGATCAAGATTCCCGGATAAATCCGTTCCGACTCCTGCCCCATGGGGATCTAACACCGTGGCGGGACCGGGCTCCCCGCAGAGGGCCGAGATGGTGCCAAGGAATACTCGAAGAATCCGGAGGCACACCCCTATCACCTGGGGAGTGCTGGCCCTCCTCGCGTCGCTGATGCCCGGATGCGGGGGAGCGACCGGAAAGCAAGGGACGACCTGGAACCTGGTCGTCGTCACCTTCGACACCACGCGCGCGGACCACGTTGGGCATCTCGGGTACACGCGCCCCACGACTCCCCGGATGGATGAGCTGGCCCGCGAAGGGATCGTCTTCACCGCAGCCTACAGTACCTCGTCCTGGACGGCACCGAGCCATGCCTCCCTCTTCACCGGGCTCCTTCCTACCGAGCACGGCTGCCGCGCTGCGTTCGGGAGCGACTCGGACGTCATCATGGGGCTCGATGAGGGATGGACGACGCTGGCCGAGATCTGCCAGGCGGCGGGCATGGCCACCGGAGGCTTCGTGGGAGGGCCGGCGCTGAGCCATGCCCTCGGCTTCGCACAGGGCTTCGACGTCTACGACGACGACTACGCCGGACCCCAGCGAATGGCCCGGGCAACGAACGACGCGGCCATTCCCTGGCTTCGGGAGGTCGCCGACTCCCGGTTCTTCCTGTTCCTGAACTACTTCGACCCCCACGGCCCTTACGAGCCGGACCCTTCCATCGATTACCCGTTCGGAAGCCAACCCGGAGATGTCCCCGCATACACGTCGTTCTCGCCCGGCGTGACCAAGCGAGACGAGCTTCCGCTTCCCGAGGATCCCGCCGAGATCGACCGACTGATCGAGCGCTACGACCAGGAGATCTACGCCACGGACCGGGAGCTCGGACGGCTGGTCGATGAGCTCGCGCGTCTGGGTGTTCTGGACAGGACGCTGATCGTGGTCACCAGCGACCATGGCGAGTCCTTCGGGGAGACCGTCGGCGGCACGGCTCTCTGGGGCCACGGGCTGGTTCCGCACCAGGTCCAGTGTCATGTGCCCCTCCTGGTGCGACTTCCGGGAGGGAAGCGACGGGGTGAGGTCGTGGAGCAGACGGTGTCCCAGGTGGATCTCCTGCCCAGCCTCACGTCGATCTTGGGCTTCGAGCTCCCCCCCGGTGTGGCGGCCAGCGATCTTCTCGCCAGACCCCGTGCTGCCCCTTCGGGTGCCCTCTGCGAGCGGTACCTGAGCCAGGGCTACGGCCGGGGGATCATGGGCCAGGAGTTCATGATGCTCCGGGTGGTGCAGCCCGAGCTGAAGTCGAAGCGGGAGGTCCTTCTGAGCCTGGGGCCGGAGCCGAGCCTCCTCCCGGTGCACCGCATCACAGATGTGGACTCGCAGCTGGCTCCGGAGCTTCTCGAACGAGCTCGCGGGATTCTGCGGGACCTACGATCCATCGAGTCTCGGATCACCGCCGGACGTGGTGGTCTCGAGCCCGTACTGGAGCCTCCCGGGCCCGGCGAGATGCAGCCTCTTGGCCCCGAGGCCGAGGAAAAGCTCCGACTCCTCGGCTACATCAAGTAGAGAAACAATAGGAGACGACCAGACGGGCCAGCCACAAGACACCTTGGCACGCCACCTCCTCGGAGGCCGTGGCGCTGCGAGGGGGCGCGCGGGCTCGACCATTCCCCGCGTCATGCGACCTGACCGCGGGTTGGCCGCCAGGGCGATCTGATCCCCGGATCCGGGTCGCATGCTTGCGGTCATCGGACCTCCCCGCCCCGGAGCGTCCCCGCCCGGTGGGTTTCCGGGTGGATCCGCGGGCGGCGATGGCGCCCGGCCCAGCGCGATGTCCCCGACGCGTCCCCGCCGGCGGGGTTCGAGGGCCGCGCGGTGGCTCCGGGAACCCGGCTCCGGACGCCCGGGCTCCCGCCCTCGAGGTCCCCGGAGAGTCCCCGCTGAGCGAGCTCCGGGCCACCGAGGTTCCGCCCCGGACGTCACCACCGCGGCCGTTCCCCGGCGCCCAGCAGGGCCCCGCGAGGCCCCCGGCCGGCCCAGAGCGCCCCGGAAGGTCCCCGATAGGTCCCCGCTGGAGCGATTTCTGGAGGCCGCTAGGTAGGGGCTCCTGCCGGAACCAGCGCAGTGGTGGGAGTTTACGGCGACGGGGCCTCTCCCCGATGCGATGTTAGGCAAATGTCCGGTGACAGTGCCGTGCGGCGGCTGGCGACCATGTCGAAGCGTGTAAGTGGCTAATTGGGTTAGGATTTACGACGATCTGGAGACCTCTCTGGGGCCTCGATCCAGGCGCCCCGAAATGTCCCCGGAATGTCCCCGCTACGTCCCCGGAGGCCCTAGAAACTGTCCCCGCTGCGTCCCCGCAGCGTCACCGATGGCCGGATCGGGACTGCCAGCGGCCCGGATGGGCGTCCCGGCGGAGTCGGAGGGGTGCGTGGGGCGCGAGGGGCGCGTTCGCCAGGAGGTTTTGGTTCGCGAAATCGATGATCGCGTTGATCGGCCGAGAGGCCATGGTCGCCAGGCGTTCGGGCGGGCCGTCGGCGGGTGGCAAGGGGTGCGTGGGGCGCGAGGGGTGCGTTCGCCAGGCGGAACCTGATCGCCAAACCGGAGCCGCAGCCAGGTCTGGGTCCCCCTGGGCCCACCTGGTCATCCATGCCGGATCCGGGCTCACACAAGCCCCGATGGCCTCAATAGGGGGACCTCAGGGCGGTCTAGGGGGACCTTGGAATTGGTAGGTCCCCATGGGCTATATCGAGTGTAATCAATGGTTTGCGTTCACGGTGGGGGACCTTGGAGGCGATTTCCCACCCCGAGGCCTTGGAGGAGAAAAAGAAGGTCCATCGCGAGGGCAGGCTCGCGTGCCTTTCACATGGCCACCGATCGGGGGGGCCATCCCGTCGAATGGCCGGCGGGGCTCGGCCCCTCCCTGTGGTGGGCACGCTGCTGGGCGCCGGGGAGCACCTGAACACCACGTGGATGCGCCAGCAGCGCCACGGTGGGAGCGGAGGTAGTCTCGGCGTCCCCCTCGTCTTCCGTGGCCACGCTGGCCGACGTCGTGCCAAGGGCGGGCCTGGAGGGGTGCCTGAGCACCACCGGGTGGCACCAGTGCCGGACGTGGGTCGGGGCGCTGGGGTGAGCACCATCCGTTCGTTCACCGTTGACCGTCCCTTCTCCGCCGCTGATGGCCACCTCCCCCTGGGGACCAGTCCAGGCCCCGGGTGAGCACGCCAGCCGGGCCACCCCTCCTTTTTCTCGCGGCCCAGGGTCGAGGGGCGGAAACGGGCATCGAGGTCCCCGTCTGGCCTGCAACATGTTGGGAGACAAGGGGATTGCGCAGGGGGACCTCGTGATTTCAAGGTCCCCCTTACCGCCTCCAAGGTCCCCCTGGAAGGGCATGTGGGATGGCGTCAGAGGGCTGGAAACGTCCCGGCAACCTCGGCGCGAGCCCCTCCTGGTCATCGGGTCCGGTGGCATCCTCCCGGTGCATGCCCGGTGGTGTGAATCGCGTGCAGAAACCGATCTGGAGACGCACCCCACGCGCCCCACGCACCCCCGTACCGGGGGGCCGGGACGGGGGGATGCCACTCACCTCCCGCTGATTGGGTGGACCCGCTCGCTCTGGCTGCCGGTGCCCGGAAAGCGCGCGATCCGGTGGCGACGCGTTTTTCGCTTGTCCGTTCAGATTCCGATCTGACGTCGCACCCCACGCGCCCCACGCACCCCCGTACCGGGGGGACGGGAGAGGGGCTCTCATCCGACGGGTTTTTTCCGCAGCCAGAGGTCGAGGGGCGGAAAACGGCCTCCGAGGTCCCCAGCGCGATCTCAACCTCATGATTGGCAATTGGTTATCAATTGGGGACCTCATGATTCCAAGGTCCCCCAGAAGCGGCCCAAGGTCCCCCCGGAGCTCGGGCCGACACCGGAAGAGTGCCCGACGGGAGCCTGGACTTGCGGATCGCGTTCCGGAATCTGATCTGGAGTTGCGCCCCATGCGCCCCTGTCACCGGGGTGTCCGCGCTGAGGGGGGCTCACCTCCGGCTGGCTCGAGGTGGTGGACTCCACCGCTCCCGCCTGCCTGGCCGCCGGTGCCCGGAAATCGCGCGATCCAGTGGCGACGTGTTCTTCGCTTTCCGTTCAGAATCCGATCTGACGTCGCACCCCACGCGCCCCACGCACCCCTGCCGCCGGGGGGGGGGCGAGGCCGTCCGCACGGCACGGGAGAGCGGCCCGGGCCACGAGGGTGGGCAGGGACCGACTGCCGCTTGACCCTACTCCTCCGCCCACTCGTCGGCTTCGTCCGCCGGCACGAGCAGGCGCCGGTGCTCCTCCCTGACGATCTCAACGATCGACTGTGCCGGATCGCGCTCGCCTCGGATGGCCCGCTCCTCCCGGATCGCCGCGCCGAGGCACCGCGCCGCACTCGACCCGGTCTCGATGGCCCGGCCCTTGAGGGTTTCGAGGGCCTTTCCCTGGATCACCTTGAGGGCCCGGAGGTGGCGGCTGTTCATCTCCTCCATGGTCTCGATGGCCTTCTTCTCCATGGCCTGGCGGGCCTGGCGCTCCCGCTCGGCGATCCGGTCCTGCCAGCGCAGCCGCGTGGCAAGGCGAGTGATCGCGCGCTTGCTGACGTCGTAGCGCTCGGCCAGCGCCTGGTAGCTGCGCGCGGGCCCCATGGCGAAGTAGGTCTCGAACGCTTCGTCCGGGGGGATCTTCTTCTTGGCCATCATCTCGGCCTCCCATGTGTCGCGGGGGGCATGGTGGCCCTCCATGACAGAGACATCCCTGCCGGTGCGCGGGCAGGGGATCAGCCCTTCTTGCTTGGAGGTGGTGGCCCCTTTACGGGGCCGCTTGGAGGTCGCTCGGGCGTGAGCTCATTCTATCACTCAAGCCGGGCGAGAATGGCTGCGTCCGACCGCGATGTGCGAATTGCAGAGCGCGACGCGCCGGAAGAATGAACCGGGCCGAGGAGAACCGCGCGACTAGGTAAATAGGAGAATAGGGGAAGATAGATTGGGGAATGCGCTGTTTTTGCGCCGAGTGCGTCGACAACCTCGACCCGGTCATTATTGCGTTGGACGGTAATGTGTTCTCCAGCTACGTGTCTGGCCCCGGCCGCTCACGCCGACACCCGTTTTGGTCACGGGGGGAGGCCGTCAATCCTACTCGACAAGGCCCAGGGATGCCGCCAGTCCGTGGCTCTCCGCATCGACCTCCGGAAGTCGCGGAGCCAGGGCACCAGCGTCGATGGGGGGAGTCCAGGACCGAACGGAAAGGGCCTGATCGAGGACCGGGTACTGTTCCTGAAGCTTGCGGTTGAGAAGTCCGGAGTTCACGAGAAGGACCACGCTGAGAATGTCGGCGGTCTGGACGATACGCATGAGACGAGCCACCTCCGGCGGTAGGCACGCAGAGGAGTCGTAGACGTGGTGGTCGCGGATGAGCATGCCGACCTCCTCCGGAATCTTCCACTTCTGGCAGGCCAGCCATCCCAGCTCCGCGTGATCGTACCCGCAGATCTGTTGCTCGGCTGCCACCAAAGCATGGGGTGAGTTCCAGCCCATCGTCTCGTCGATCTCGCCAAGCTCGGCGGCGGACTCCCGGAACATGACGAAGCGGCCGATGTCGTGGAGAAGGCCCGCCAGGTACGCACGCTCAGGCGGTACCTCCAGCTCGGGGCAGAGATTCGCGACGGTGCGAGCCGCCACCGCGGTTTGCAGCGCATGGATCCAGAGGTTGCGTTGCCCGAGCGTTCGCGGTAGGAAGACTTCCAGAACCGAGAACGACTGCATGAACTCCACCAAGGGAAGAGCGCCTACCCGAGCAACGGCCTCGGGAATCGTCAGGATGGGAAAAAGGAGCCCGCGCCCCCCTGGGCGGTTCGCCAGACGGAGGATACGCGCACAGAAAGGCGGGTCGCGGCGAGTCAGCTCCTCCACTTCTCCGGCAAAGCAAGGAGAGCTGGGATCCATGACTGCAATCTTTGCCGCCACGCTGTGGAGGAGAGGAAGATCCTGGAGCCGCCGCTCGAGATCTTCCAACGTCTTGCGCTGAAGTTCCTCCATCGCTCCCTCCTATTCGCCTGGATCCTACGGCCCTCGCAAACCAGGGTATCACTCGCACCCTGAGAGTGATCACAGTAACCGAGAGGGAATACCCCGCTTCTTCGATCACAATACGCGAGGGACGGGGTGTTTGGCCCCTCACTTACCGTGATCGCCGATTTCGGCATGTCACTTGCGACAGTCTTTCATGGCGGTATACCCCGCCCCTCACAGGTAACTCCTTACCCCGCTCCGACGACCCCGCCAAACGCCTTGCGCAGGACAGGGTCCCCATCCACGGTCGCTCATGCCCGTGGTGAGTCAACCAGGCGGAGGCCGCCTCGAGCGATCCCGGGTCTCATCGACGTCATCTCGCGGCCGGTCGACGTCCTGCCTTCCGCAAACTCTTCGCTGCTTGTGTGATACGCCCAGAACGATCATGCTCCGAGGGCCCATCGATTATTGTGAGTAGACGACCATCGATTACCGTGAGCACGCTTAGGGGCTGTTTCTTCCCAAGATCCTTGAGCCGGTTTGTTAGGTTTTTTGCCAACGCTCGTTAACTCATCATGGTCAGCTACAGGTACGTCCAGCGTGAGAATTCTGTATGTAGGGCGGGGTG
>Ga0326597_10001892_pt1 | contig 32287 bp, 27 predicted proteins | sample RVTome_12_FD_203789 | JGI IMG/M metagenome (GOLD analysis project Ga0326597, IMG submission 203789) | Soil microbial communities from uranium-contaminated site in the Upper Colorado River Basin, Wyoming, United States - RVT100D185 | ecosystem: Environmental > Terrestrial > Soil > Contaminated >...
GACGCCATAGCGAGACCGTCGCGTCGTCCCTCTCATTTGCATCTTCTCCTTCTTGGCCGGCTGACAACTCTTCACGCACGTGCCGGTTGTCCAGCCACACCAGTCCCTCAAATCTGACACACCTGCATTCGGACCATCCGCATCCAGCACGCCTGAGGCAGACTGTGCTGGACTCGATCCCCGATCTCCTCTAGTAGTTGAAGTGCTTGTCCTCTTCTGGCCTTCGTTCAACACCCTGCCCAACAGGACGTATCAGGCCGTCCGAGAGCGCGAGGTAACTCGCCGCACCGAGGTTGCCACCGGCCCTGGCTTCACAGATCCTCGCGTTGATGGTCTTCCCGAAATTGCTTTCCCAAACTTTTCGTGGGGCGCCACTCCTGTTCAGGGCGTTCGGGGTGACCATTTCCAGGGTCCACTTCGCCGTCTCGACCGGCTTGCCATTCATAGCGTTCACGTCCACTTCAATGAACGCGTGCGGGTTTTCCCATTGAAGACCGACGAGGGTGCCCCTCACATCCATGCACTTGGTCGCGTCGAACTGGACGCCGAACGAGTGATGCGCAGAGGTAGGGATCGCCACTCCGAGAACAAACACTGCCATCAAAACACCGAACAACTTCACTCTCATCGACAATGTCTCCTTTGGAAATGTCTCTTCGGGGGATCCGATGTCTTCCCCGCACTGGATTTCATGTGAATGGTACGCCCTTTTCGGTCCGCGACGCAACCGGTGCAGGACCGGTGCTCTCCGCGGGGGAGGCGAGCCGCTAGACTTAGGAATTCCTGACAGACTGGGCCGGCGGGATGTTGAGATTCATCCGGAACAGGTTGCCGGGATCGTAGGCTGTCTTGAGCGCCGCGAGTCGAGCGTAGTTGGCGCCATACGCGTCGCGCAACAACGCCTCGCGGTCCTCCCCAAGGCCGGCAAAATTGAGGTACGACCCTCCCTGAGAGAAGGGCCGCATCGCTGCCACCAGATCGCGTGCCCAGCGAATGTTCGTCTCGTTCTGGGAGCCGTCCGTCCAGGTAGACTCCGCGGTAACGAGGTAGGGTGCATCGCGTCGACCGTACGCGGTGGCGGCCGGCGCCACACGTGACATCGCCCCGCCAAGGTGCCAGATCGGGATGTCCGACATCTGCGAGGGCCGCGTCGCAGCCGCCGCCAGGAGCGTGTCGATGCAGACATCGCTCAGATTATGAACGTTGATGGACTTCCAGTAGTAGCAATGTCCCGTGGGAAAAAATGGATCGAACGCCGACTGCACGGCCGTGTACGGCATGGGACCGCTCAGATCGCACCGACCGAAGTTGTTGGGACTATCGACGACCGTAGACGAACAGCTCTTTACCGTCGGCCAGGACCACCTTCTCGAGGCGAATGATCTTTGAGCCATCGGCGAACTGATAGCCGATGCCTGTAATCACATCGCCAGGTTTGACGGTCGAATCGGTCCAGCCGTTCGCCCGCATGCGGTTGAGCGCGGGCCCACCGATACTCCACTTCTCGGTGGCGCCACCGTTGCCGCGGACATCAAGGGAAATCATCGGGTGCGGGCTCGTCCAGGCGAATTCCGTCACGGTGCCCTTGACGGTGACGAGTCTCGATCGGCTCACAGGCCACGAGTGATGGGCCGACAGGACAGGGACACAAAGGAGGCCGAAGACGAGCGTGAGAGCCTGACGTCTAAAGGTCAAGGCACACCTCCAGTGAAAGTACTGCGATTGGGCGTCGGGTTCGCCGTGCGTCCGGACCGATCCACAGATTCACCTTCATAGTCACCTCGTGAGGCGTACGGTAGCATACGGGCCTGAATGGCTCAAAAAGACGTGTCGTGTCCTGGGAAGTTCGAGGGGCATGTCCTCCTCGGGTGTCCGCCGATCAGGTATTCGACAGGTATCTCACACTCGGGGGGGCGGAGCGCGTCGCCAGGGACTGGGGTACGAGTTCGTTGTCGACGACCAGGGTGTGGTCACGGAGGTCGTGGAGACGAAGGTTTCGGGACCCGATCGCTACCACAGGCAACGGTGACGGCGCCATGAGACTCGTAGGTTCGGCAGTCGTCGCGGCGGCGGTCGTCATCACGTCGACGGCGTGGGCTCATCACAGCCCGGCGGCCTTCGATACCGATTCCCAGATAACGATTCAAGGCACGGTCAGCCGTTTCGACTGGACGAACCCACACGTTTACATCTACGTCACCACCGCGGCCGGCGCCGGTGAGTCGACTGAATGGCTCATCGAGACAGATGGCACATCGCTTCTGACGCGAAGCGGCTGGAGTCGGGAGTCGGTTCGCGTGGGGTCTGTCGTGACCGTGCGGGCGAGTCCCGACAGAGACACCCAGCGGAACCACGCCCTCCTCGTGTCGATGGTACTCAGCGATGGGGTCGTGTTGACGCCGCGCTCCGCCGCGGCTGCGGGTGTGCGGCGCGCCACCAGCCTGGCGGGCGTGTGGAACGGTCTTCGAGGATCGCGCCAGAGGCGCTTCGGCGCGTTCACGCCAACGCCAAAGGGTCTGGCGGCGGTGAAGGCGTACACCGTGGCGGCGAACCCGACCAGAGGCTGCGTTCCGTATGCCGCTCCGTTTGTGTCGAGCCTGCCCTACCTGAACGAGATCGAGATTCTTGACGATCGGATCATGATTCGAAGTGAATTCTTCAACGTGGATCGCACGGTGTACATGGACGGGCGCGGGCATCCCACTGATGGCGCGCGCACGAACCAGGGCCATTCCATCGGGCGGTGGGAGAGCGACGTCCTGGTCGTTGACACGAGACTCTTTGCCGATCACACGCTGGGCAACTACCCGGGCGGGAGTAACGAGTTGCCGTCTGGACCTCAGAAGCATCTTGTGGAGAGGTACCAACTCAGCGAAGACGGGACCCGGCTGATGATCGGTGTCGTCCTCGAGGATCCGGAGTACCTGGCGGAACCGTTTGCCATGAGCATCGAATGGGACTACGCTCCGACGCTTCGTCTCTTGCGATTCGGGTGCGAACCCGAACAGGCACGGCGCTATCTGATGCGGTGATGCGCTGCCGAGGCTCCAACGTTCTTCGAGCACTGGTCTCGGCGACCATGGCTGCTGACTCCTGGCACGTCACGCAGGGTTCAGCCCGACGATAGAATAGGCGCCGGTTCATGGTTCGGTGTCTTGTGCTCGCGACCGTTGTTGTCTTGGCGACCCTCGCGTCTGCGGCTGCGGCTCAGACAAGTGGCGACTCGTCGCGCGGGCCCGCAGCGCCGCTTGCTCCCGACACTGTCGTCCACGACGATCGCGGCCGGGCGACGGTTCGGGCTGTGCGCCGCACAGAGCCGCTTCGCCTCGACGGCAGGCTCGACGAACCGATCTACACTACCACGCGGCCAATCGACGGGTTTCGGCAGCAGGTACCCGTGGAGGGCGCACCGGCGACCGAACCGACCCAGTTGTGGGTGTTCTTTGACGACGAGAACCTGTACATCTCGGCGCGATGTCTCGACAGTCAGCCCGGCCGCATTACGGCGAACGAACTCCGGCGCGACAACAACGCCATCTTCGAAAACGACAACTTCGGGGTCGTGCTGGACACGTTTCTCGATCGGCGAAACGCGTACTACTTCCAGACCAATGCGATAGGCGCCTTGCGCGATGCACACGTCACCGAGGGCGTCAACAATTCGAACTGGAGCACCGTGTGGGACGTCCGGACGGCGCGGTCTGCCGACGCCTACACGGTGGAGATGGTGATTCCCTTCAAGTCGCTGCGCTACCGGGGCGCGGGACCGCAGACCTGGGGCATCAACGTCAGGCGGGTCGTCAAGTGGAAGAACGAAGAATCCATGCTGAGCCAGGTGCCGGTCTCCTTCTCCAATTGGACGCAGATGTCGGTGGCCGGCACGCTCGTGGGGTTGGAGACGCCCGCGCAGGCATTCAACCTGGAGCTGAAGCCGTATACCGTGTCCTCGTTGACGACGGATCGCACCGCACGCGTCCCTTTCAGCAACGACGGAAAGATCCAGGCCGGCTTCGACGTGAAGTACGGCATCACACGCGGGCTGACCGCTGACCTGACCGTGAACACCGACTTCGCCCAGGTCGAGGAAGACCTTCAGCAGGTCAACCTGACCCGGTTCGATCTGTTCTTCCCGGACAAGCGTGACTTCTTTCTCGAGGGGCAGGGGATTTTCGATTTCGGCGGGCAGGCCAGCCAGAGCGCGCGGAACGCGACCGTCCCGATCCTTTTCTTCAGCCGACGCATCGGCCTGAGTGGCGGCCAATCGGTGCCAGTCGTCGCCGGCGGGCGCGTGACGGGCAAGGCCGGGGCATTCGACATCGGGGGACTCGTGCTGACGACCGCGGACACGCCGGCAGCCGGAGCTGTACATACGACGTTCTCGGCGGCGCGGGTGCGCCGTAACATCCTGCGACGCAGTAGTGTGGGGTTCATCACCACCGGCCGGTGGCCGGCGGCCTCCGGCCCGGACACGAACGCGGTGGCCGGCGTTGATGCTGACTTCCGGTTCTTCGACAACATCCAGGCCACCGCGTACTGGGCTCGCACGTCGGCGGCGGGTCGGGGCGACAACGCGAGCTATCGCGGGCGGTTCGTGTACAGTGGCGACCGCTACGGCTTCGAAGCCGAGCGGGTCGTCATTGAACCGAACTTCAACCCCGAAGTCGGATTCGTCCGTCGTGGGAACGTCGCGGTCAACACAGGCTCAGTGCGGTTCAGTCCCCGGTTCCGGGCCGGCCACCTCATTCGGAGGCTGACCTGGCAGGGAGACATGGACTACGTCACGGACGCCGCAGGCGACATGCTCGAAGACCGAGCTGTCGCGGGCGTGTTCGGCGTCGAGTTCGACAGTAGTGACGAGGTCACCCTCACCGCCACCAGGCAGTACGAGCGGTTGCCGCAAGACTTCACGATCTCGCCGGGTATCGTCGTGCCAGGCGGCGGGTATTCATACGAGACCCTGAATGTGTCGTATAGCCTGGCGCAACAACGCGCGGTGTCGGGAAGCGTGTCGGCCTCGTACGGCGGGTTCTATGACGGCACGCGAACGGCCGCGAGTTACCGGGGACGGGTCGGCTTTTCGCCACACCTGGCGATCGAGCCGAATGCGACGTTCAACTGGGTGAGGCTGCCGCAGGGCAACTTCAACGCCAGCCTGATCGGCATGCGACTGGTCGTTTCGCCGACCGCACGCCTTGGATTCAGCTCGCTCATACAGTTCAATCCGAGCGCCGATTCTCTCGCGTCGAGCGTGCGCATGCGATGGGAATACACGCCCGGCAGCGACCTGTACGTGGTGTACAGCGACGGCCGGGATACCGCCGCCGCGGGTTTCCCGAACGTGCAGAATCGATCGTTTGCGATCAAGGCCACGCGGTTGTTCCGATTCTAGGACCTGGTAACGCCGAGACCGTTGTCGGAGGCCCGCCACGCGAAGGCGCCGGAACCCTGCGAGGCCGCATGGCAGCGGCGGCGTCAGGGTGCGATCCAGAAGTTCATCTTCACGGCAAAGAAGTTGTCGCCCCTCCCGCCGATCGACCGAAACATGTCGCCGAACGTCGTTCGGACAGAGCTCGTCTCTTCCTCTTCCCGATCCTGCTGCCACACGAGGAACAGGGTGCTGCCGGGGCGCCATTCCCACCGGAGCACCGCGTTGCTGCGGAAGGAGCGCACCGTGAAGTCGCGTGCGCGGCGGAGCGTGAAGGTGTCGTTCCCGTCGGTGACCTGGGGTGTGCCGTCGGGTAGGCGCGAGAGCGTCGTGCCGTCGGTGCCGTACTGTCGCAGTAGCCGGGTTCGGGGGACCGCCAGTTCGCCGATGCGATCATACCGGCCGCTGGACGCGAACGGTTCGGCGTAGACGTCCAGTGTCAGGTTGGGGTTGAAGGTGTAGTTCACGCGGAACTGGGTGGCGTACTCGGCGCGGTCGATGCGCCCGAAGACATAGCGGGTGAGCGCGCTGGCATCGCCGCCACGGGACGCCACGGTGTCGACAAATTGCTGGGTGACGACCCGGCGCTCGTATTCCGGCTCGACCGTCAGCGTCCAGCGTGAACCCGGCTGCATCGTGAGCTCGGTCTGCATCGACAGGGTGAGACCGCCATCTTCGTCCCGCCCGTAGGACACTGCTCCCTCGCCGCGCAGACGCGCGGACTCGTTGCTGCCGACGTCCGCCTCCAGCTCCCAGCCGCGGGGCCGCTCCATCGACGGTCCGCCACGCGTCAGCCGCTGATCCTGCGTGCGGAAATCAAGCGTGCCGCCAACGTGAGTGCTCCAGAAATTGCGCCAGGTCAGACGCAGATCGGACTGCATCGACTCCGACTGCCGCTCGCCCGCATAGTTCCACTCGCGAGCGCTCTCCGCGGTGATCGTGTAGCGACGCCAGAACCTGCCTGGTACGGTTTCGCGATACTCCACCTGCGCGGAGGCTTCGATGCCGTCCGCGGTGCTGAGACGGCCCAGGTCGTTGGTCTCGAACTCCGGCGATTGAGTGCCGATTTCGATGTCCCAGAGCCAGTGACGTCCGTTGCGCCGCTCGAGGCCGAGTCCGGCCTGAACGCCCGAGAGGGACGTGCGCGACGGGTCGTACTCGAGGTGGGAGGCATCGGGGCGGTCGAAGTATCGCGCGCTCGAGCGTTGCAGCTCGTCGATCGCACGGGCGTCGCCATTGACGTGGCTCAGCCCGGCGCTGGCCGTCAGTTCGTACTCGCCGTCGTACAGGCGTACGAGGGAATCGCCACTGAGAGTCACCGCGTTCCGCGTCAGCAGGGCGGCGAGCGGGTCGTCGTCGGAGAGCGGTCGATGGACGAATGTGCTCATGATGCCGAACGTCGAGCCGGGGGGACCGAACTCCTGCTGCAGTCGTGCGGCGGCGTAGGTGATCTGCGGCGCCACGCGTACACGACCGAACTGCTGCGGGCTGTTGAACGTGCGCGCGGACTCGTCGGCCGTGACCGCGCCGAGTACGCCGATCGAGGTGCCAGTGGCGAGCCGCCCGGTGAGCTTCGCGGCGCCCAGAATCGTCGACGCTGACGGCGCGTCGACAAAATCCCCCGAGGCGCGACCCGGAGGCCGCCCGCCGATTCGGCGAGAGTAGAAGTAGTTGTTGACGCTCCCGCTCAGGATCCCGATGCCCTCGAGAAAGAACGGCCGCCGCTCGGCAAAGAACGTCTCGAAGGCCGAGAGATTGACCTCGGCCGGATCGGCCTCGACCTGCCCGAAGTCCGGGTTGACGGTCGCCTCGAGCGTGAGATTCGAACCGAGCCCCATCTTCGCGTCAAGGCCGACACCGCCCGCGACATTGGCGCCGCCGTTGAAGGGATTCCGCGGATCTCGATCGCCCACGAGGTGAGCGGACGTCGAGACGTACGGGAGCAGTTCGACCCGCCGGCTGGGCGCGACTCCTTCGATGCCGCGCAGGTCGCCGAACCGAGAGGCCCACCCCTGCTCGGTTCGCGGGACCATCTCCCAGAAGACTTCTTCGTTGTTCGAGGGTACCCACCGCTTGATGTTGAGACCCCAGAGCCGCGACTCGTTGAACCGCAGCTGCGAGAACGGAATCCAGAACTCCGCGCTCCACCCGTCCGTGTCGACCGACGTCGCCGCGATCCACACCGGGTCGAACCCTCCGCGATCCCGGACGAACTCCTGATCGCCCTCATGGTAGTAGTCAATCCGCACCCCCGACGCTGTCACACCAAAGGTGAACGCGGTCCGTCGATCGAGGTACGTATCGAGCGAAATCAGCAGGTGCTCCGCCTGTTCATCGCCTGTATCGCGCCGCGAGGTGGGCGCTTGAATCGGCGCAGTCGAGGTCATCCGGGCGCCGACATACAGCGCCGCGTCGTCATAGACGAACCGCACCTCCATTGAATCGGTCGGCGCCGCGCCCTCCACGGGCTCCTTCTGCACGAAATCCGTGACGGCCGGCGCCTGGGCCCAGGCGGCCTCGTCCAGGCGGCCGTCCAGGCGAATGGTGTCGTTTGACAAGGGCACGGCGATCGCCTGCTTGCGGCCGTCACCTAGCGCCTCCTGGGCAAGCGCGGAGGGCACCTCCCCCGTCAACACCAGTACGAGGACGCACACGCCACGCCGGACAAGTTGCCGCCATCTGCCGCTGCGTTCGCCCGGTAGCACCGCCACGGCCCTGGAGATCGTGAACATGAGCGTCATGGTCCGAAGAAGGCATTCTATCGGAAGGACGCGGTCCTCGAGCTGCAACAAGCCATTCAGCAACGAGCCATTCAGCTTGACAATTCCGCTTCGCCCACAATAATCCAATCGTCCGACTCTCACTCCCGGCGTCTGCCTCGCGAGCGATGTCCACATCAGGCTGGGCGGCGAGGTGGCGCGCGAACGGCGACATCACCGTGATGCAAGGAGCACAACATGAGATCTGTTCACACGACTGCGATCGTTGTTCTGTCGCTCGTCGGTTGCCTCGGCGCCACAGGTGCTGCGGCCCAGGGACCGGAGGCGGCCGATACGATCGTCCAGATATCGGAAAGCGTGTTTCGTCGTGGAAACACGTCGAATGTGTTCATCGTCACCTCCGAGGGCATCATCGTCGTCGATGGCACGTGTGACGGAGGCGGTCAGGAATGGCTGAAGGCGGAAATCGATCGCCGGTACGATGTGCCGGTCAAGTACGTGATCCTGACCCATGACCACGAGATGCATATCTGTGGCACGCAGGTGTTCAGCGACACGGCCGTGACAATCGCACACCGCAATGCCAGACCTCACATTCTGCGGGAGGGCCGAAATTCAGCAGTGCCGGATGTCACGTTCGAAGAGTCGATGGACATCCATCTGGGTGGGAAGAGGGTCGTGCTGTACTACTTCGGACCTACACATAGCGACAATCTCATTCAGGTGCATTTCCCGGAAGAAGGGGTGCTGGTTGCCACTGACGCGATTCGTGCGGGCAAATCCATCGGACTGCCGGACTACCGCGACTCGAACGTCAACAACCTGATCAAAGCGCTCGACGCGCTCTCGCGCCTCGACGACGTGGATGTCGTCGTACCCGGCCATGCCGGTCTCGCCGATCAACAGGGGTTTGTCTACTTCCGGACGTTTCTCGAGACCTTGAGAGACCGTGTGCTCGATGAAATGGTCGTATGCCGGTCCATCGAAGAAATCTTGGAGCGGGTGACGATGGACGACTTCAGCGACTACGGAAACTACGACGCCTGGCTGCGCGCCAATGTCATCTCGATGTGGGATTATCTCTACCGCCAACGGGAGCCTAGTGGTTGCGGCGATAGCTATCAGAGCGACTATCCTATTGGCTTTCCCATCGGCGGCTGATCGTCGATGGGTCGGCTGTCCGTCAGGGCCGGCCAAGGGCCGGTGTCGGCATATCCCTCGGGAGTGCGGTGTGCGGTGGGGCCGGAGGGATGGCTGCGTGTCGTCGAAGCGCGGCGGCGGGCGCCAGCCGCGGTTGTAGGTTTTGAATTTCTTGCGAAGGAGTCCTGTCATGAGAGGTCGCCGTCTGGTTGCGTTGCTCGGGGGGGTTGTATTCGGTAGCGTGGCCGTCGCAGCGTGCAGCCGCCCGGAGCCGGAGCCTGTGTCATCGGTTGCGACGGTGCGACAGGTGGCGTACTTGAAGGCTGCCAACCCCGACATCGGCGACCACTTCGCCTGTGGCGGCTCGCTCCCTGGGCACATCGGGAACGCCGTCGTCATCAGCGCCGACGGCAATACCATCGCGGTCGGCGCGCCCCACGAGAGCAGCGCTGCCAGCGGCATCAACGGCAACGGCGACGACAACTCACTCTATGCCGCCGGTGCCGTGTACGTCTTCGTCCGCCGCGGCGACGCCTGGGTGCAGCAGGCCTACGTCAAGGCGTCCAATCCGGGGCAGAGCGATCTGTTCGGAATGAACGTGGCGCTGAGCGCCGACGGTAACCTCATGGCGGTTGCGGCTCCATGGGAGGCCAGCGCCGCGACTGGTGTCAACGGCGACCAGACCGACGACTCGCTGCCGCAGGCGGGCGCGGTGTACGTCTTCGCGCGTTCGGGCGACGCCTGGACCCAGCAGGCCTATATCAAGGCGTCGAACACGGGCCGCGCCGCCGACGAGGGTGAAGCCATCGGCGACGGCGACCAGTTTGGCTTCTCGCTGGCCTTGAGTGGTGATGGCAGCACGATGGCGGTCGGGGCGTCGACCGAGGACAGCGTCGCAGTGGACATCAACGGGGATCAGGCGGACGACTCGGCCACCTCTGCCGGCGCCGTCTACGTCTTCTCGAGGGCGGGGAATACGTGGGCTCAGCAGGCCTATCTCAAGGGGGTGAACACCGGTGCCGGCGACTTGTTCGGTTACGGCGTCGGCCTGAGCGACGACGGCAACACCCTGGTCGCGGCTGGCTACGATGAGGACGGAGGCGGGCGCGGCGTCAACCCGGACCTCGCGGATGGAGCCAACGGTTCCGGCGCGATTTACGTGTTCAGCCGCACAGGTACGACCTGGAGCCAGGATGCGTACCTCAAGGGCTCGCGCTCCGAGGGCAACGACGCACTCGGCTACTCGCTTGCCATCAGTCGAGACGGCAACACCATCGTGGGGGGGGCTGGAGACGAGTCGTGTCTGGTTGGCGGCATCAACCCCGTGGGGTGCGACACCGACAAGCCCGAGGACGCCTCGGCCGGCTCGGCCGGTGCGGTGTACGTCTGGGTCCGCAGTGGCGATACCTGGGCCGAAGAGGCGTTCATCAAGGCGTCGAACCCGCAGTTGCAGGACTGGTTCGGCTCGCGAATCGCCGTCAGCGGCGACGGCAACACACTGCTCGTGGGCGCGCCCATGGAGGACAGCAACGCCCGGGGCATCAACGGCGACGAGCAAGACAACTCGGCCACCGAGAGCGGCGCCGCCTACCTCTTCACGCGCTCGGGCGCGACATGGATCCAGCTCGCCTACATGAAGGCCGAGAATGCCGACGAGTTCGACGAGTTCGGGGCCTCGGTGGCGGTGAGCGGTGACGGTCGCACGCTGCTCGTCGGTGCGCGCACCGAAAGCGGAGGCGCGGCTGGCGTGAACGGTGACCAGGGCGACAACTCGGCCCCGGAGGCCGGTGCCGTGTACGTGTGGGCCGTGGAGCCCTGACTCGCGTACTCGAGCCCCTCCAGTCAAGGTCAGCCCTCGCGTCGCCCATGCTGTGCCCAGACGAGAGCGTCACACCAGGCGCTGCGGCAACGGTCGCCAGTCGAGCAGCGGAACACCAGGCGCGCGCCGCCGAGTTTGCGCCAATCGAGGCGACCGGCGCCGGGCCGGCATTCGATCGCCGGGCACTATACGCCCGGGGGGATCTCGCCTATCATGCGGCAGTACCCTCGGGTGGTTCCGAGAACCCGAGAGGCGGAAAGGAGCACAATCGTGACGAAATCCAAGAACAACCCGGTCGGCCGTCGGGGGTTTCTGAAGGGTGCGGCAGCCGGGGCGGCAGCGGGCACGATGGCGCTGGTGGTTCCCACCTCCGACGTGAGCGCTCAGCAATCCACTCCCGTGACGCCCCCGCGGGGGAGTGCCCCGACGCCGTCGGCGGCCGCCTTGGCGGCTGAAACCGAGCCGCTGGCGGTTGAGGTTGGCGAAGGCCAGACCGTCGAGAACGCCGGGTCGGATTTCATGGTGGATGTTTTCAAGTCGCTCGGGTTCGAGTACATCGCCTCCAACCCCGGGTCGAGTTTCCGCGGGTTGCAGGAATCGTTCATCACGTACGGAAGGAACCAGAGCCCTGAGTGGTTGACCTGTTGCCACGAAGAGTCGTCGATTGCCATCGCCGACGGCTACTTCAGAGTATCCGGCAAGCCGATGATGGTCATGGCCCACGGGACCGTGGGGTTGCAGCACGCTGCGATGACCATCTACAACTCGTTCGTCGCGCGAAACCCGGTTTACATCGTGCTTGGCAACGCCCTTGACGCCAATGCTCGGCGCCCGGGTGTGGAATGGAATCACAGCGTCCAGGATGCGTCGGCGATGGTTCGCGATTTCATCAAGTGGGACGACACGCCGATCTCGCTCCCGCATTTTGCCGAATCGGCCGTCCGGGCTTACAAGATCGCCATGACCGTCCCGATGGCGCCGGTCATTCTCGTTGCCGACGGCGATCTCCAGGAGAATTCCGCCGGTGACCGGTCGAAGCTACACATCCCGAAGCTGACGCTGACGAGCCCGCCGGCCGGCGACGCGGCGGCCGTGGCTGAAGCGGCCCGGCTGCTGGTCGCCGCCGAGAGTCCGGTGATCCTTGCCGGCCGCGTCGCGCGGAGCGAGCAGGGCATGGCGTTGATGGTCGAGCTGGCGGAGACGCTTCAGGCGCCGGTGCAGCGGGCAGGGCGTGACATGCCCAGTCGACATCCCTTGAACGGAGGTGGTTCGATTGCGAGCGCGGATGTGATCCTGGCGCTGCAGCAGGACGACCTCTGGGGTGCCACGCACGCCTTCCGCGACCAGCAGGAGCGCTCCTACCGCTCGCGCACCAGGCCGGGTGCCAAACTGATCAGCATCAGCTCCCACGACCTCTACACGAAGAGCAACTACCAGGACTTTCAGCGTTACGCCGAGGTCGACATGGCGATCGCTGCCGACGCGGAGGCGACGCTGCCGTCCTTGATCGAGGCGTGCAGAAGGTTGATGACCGGCGATCGGCGGCGTGCCTTCGAGGAGCGGGGTGCGCAGATCGCGGCCGCGAACGCCCGGGCGCTCGAGCGGGAGCGCACGGAGGCGACATTCGGCTGGGATGCCAGCCCGATCAGCACCACCCGCATGTCGATGGAGTTGTGGGATGCGGTCAGACGGAAGGACTGGGCCCTGGTTCGCGGCAACGTCGGTCCCCTGTGGAACGTCGACAAGTTCTATCGGACGACGGGCGGCGGTGGAGCGGCCGCCGTTGGTTCGAACCTGCCCACGGCCATAGGCGCTGCGCTGGCGCACCGGAAGTTCGGCCGGGTTTCGGTCTGCATTCAGAACGACGGCGATCTCATGTATGCCCCTGGCGCCCTGTGGACGGCTGCGCATCACAGGATCCCCTTGCTGCTTGTCATGCACAACAATCGCGCCTATCACCAGGAGGTCATGCACATTCAGCGCATGGCCAATAGACGCCAGCGGGCGGTGGAGGCGGCGTCGGCAGGGGTCGGTACTGTGATTACCGATCCGAACATCGACTACGCCACGCTGGCCCGGAGCATGGGCCTGTACGGCGAGGGACCGATTAGCGATCCCAGAGATCTGGGCCCCGCATTGAAGCGTGCCGTCGAGCGGGTCGAGCGCGGCGAAACTGCGTTGGTCGATGTCGTCACCCAACCTCGGTAGCACACAAGGAGTCACACTACCATGCGCCTTTCAATGCTGCTCGCGCTGATGGTGATGGCGCCCGTGGTGGGTGTCCTGGTATCGGCGCAGACCCCCGATGTCTCGGCCGCCGCCACGGGCAACGCGGAAAACGGGAAGAAGATCTACGCCAGCTACGGATGCTACCAGTGCCACAACTACGCGGCGAATGGCGGCGGCGCTGGTCCGCGGCTGGCCCCCAACCCGATTCCGTTCGCCGCGTTTTCGCGGTATGTCCGCGAGCCCACCAACCAGATGCCGCCCTATACGCCCAAGAGCGTGTCCGATCAGGAGCTGGCCGATATCTACGCGTTTCTGCGGACCATTCCGGCGCCGCCAGCCGTCGGGGAGATTGCGATACTCAAGGAGTAGCCATCGATGAGGGACCCTCGGGCCGACGCACCCATGCCATTACCTCGGCGACACCGTACACGGCCGAGTGGTGGCACCCATGGAGTCGATTGACCGGCGCGGCCGCCGGGGACTAGACTCCAGCCGAACCTCAACTGCCAACGGAGACGTTACATGATGAAAGCTAATCCAAGAATCTGGGCCAGCCTCACCCTGCTGGGGTGCGCCGCGCTCGTGGTGTCCTGTGGGGGCGACGTGGCCCAGCCTGAGGCCGGTGTAGCCCAAACTGGGGGTGACGGAGGCGCGCCCAGCTACGTGTACGATCCCGGGTGGCCAAAGCCGCTGCCGAACAACTGGAAGATGGGCGGGGTGACAGGCCTGACTGTCGATAGCAACGACGACGTGTGGGTCTACAACCGTCCGAACGACCTGACGGCGATCGAACTCCACGCCGAGGTGGGGTTGGCGGATTGCTGCGTCCGGCCCCCATCGATGATCCATATCGACAAGAACGGGGATGTGATCGGGTCGTTCGACGCGCCGCAAGGTCACGGTATGGAGGTGGACGCAGATGGCTTCCTGTATCTCGGGCAGGACACGGTTCGCAAGTACGACCCGAACACCGGTGAGGTCGTGGGTGAAATCGCTCGTACGCCAGAGAGAGAAGGCGGCGCTCGAGTTGGGCTCATCCCGTGGCCGCCCGAGCGTGAGCCTGGCGAGGGCGGGCGTGGCCCGGTCGTCGGATTCATCCCTGGTGGCCCAGGCCCGGATCCGGCGGCCCAGATGGCCCGGGCCAAGGCGGCCATGGCCTTCAGAGCGAAGTACCCGCCGGAGACCCCGATGGTCGTCGGAGGTCTCGAAGAAATTCGGATCGACGAGGCAGCCAACGAGATCTACCTCGCCGACAACTACCTCGGCGGTCGCATCCTGGTGTTCGACAAAGACACCTTCGAGTTCAAGCGGGGCTGGGGTGCATACGGCAAGCCGCTGTCGGAAATCAGCATTAATGACGCCGACCACGCTTACACGCCCGGGGGGGCGATGCCAGCGGACTTTGCAGGTCACCTCACGTTCAACTTCTCCAACGACGGCCTGGTCTACGCCGCTGACCGGAACGCGAACCGCATTCACGTCACCGACAAGATGGGCAACTACCAGGGCAAGGAATTCATCCTTGCGCCACAGACGGGAGTCGGTGGTTCAACCGGTGGCGTCGCGTTCTCGCCCGACCCGGAGCAGCGGTACCTGTTTATTTCGGATCTCACGAACAACCACATCTGGTTTCTGGACCGCCAGACGGGCGAAGTCGTCGGCCAGCTCGGCAGCATGGGCGAATCCGGTGGGCAGTTCTTCGGACTGCACATGATTTCCGTCGACCGGATGGGCAACATCTACACTGGTGAGGTGTTTGCCGGCGAGCGGGTGCAGCGTTTCGTGCCCACGTCCAGTCCCAGGGGTCAACTGCTTCAGCAACTGGTCTCAGTGCCCCTACAGTAGTAGTCCTCTACGACGGAGGAGCTTCGGCTCCTCCGTCGGCTCACGACGCGGCGTGACGGTGCGCCGCCGGTCGACCCCGCCCGTATTCCTGCACGCCGGCGCCATCATCGCCACTGCCAAGAGCCGCTGAGCCGACGCGCGCGTGGCGACCGGTGACGCCAGGACGGGCATCGCCGTCTCGCCGCGAGGCTCGCGCAGTATCATCGGTCGATGAAGCTGCTTGCCGCCTACTTGGCGGACTACTGGCGACTGGTTGCGCTGGCCCTGGTTCTGGCGGCGATCAATCAGATCTTCTCGCTCCTCGATCCACTCATCTTCCGTCATGTCATCGACGAGTACGCCACCCGTTTCTCGGAGTACACAACGGAGGAGTTCTTCCGGGGTGTGAGTCTGCTCCTGGCGGCGGCCGTTGGCGTGGCGCTGGTGTCGCGCATTGCGAAGAATTTCCAGGACTACTACATCAACGTGATCACGCAGCGGCTGGGTGCCCGCTTGTATGCCGACGGCATCCGGCACTCCTTGGAGTTGCCGTACTCGGTATTCGAGGACCAGCGAAGCGGGGAGACGCTGGGCAAGCTCCAGAAGGTGCGCACCGACGTCGAAAAGCTCATTGCCGCGTCGATCAGTGTCCTGTTCACGTCGCTTGTCGGGATCGTCTTCGTCATGATCTACGCCTGGAGCGTGCACTGGCTGATCGCGCCGATCTACTTTCTGACGGTGCCAACACTGGGCCTGCTCAGCTCGGTGTTGAGTAGGAAGATCAAAGTCATTCAGAAGACGATCGTCGCAGAGACGACGGCCCTCGCCGGAGCCACCACGGAGTCGTTACGGAATATCGAGCTGGTGAAGAGTCTCGGTCTGGCACCACAGGAGATCGCGCGACTCAACAGCACTACCGACAAGATCCTGCAACTGGAGCTCAAGAAGGTCCGCTACATTCGCAGTTTGAGTTTCATCCAGGGGACCGTCGTCAATGCACTGCGCACGACGATCATGTTTCTGATGCTGTACCTGATCTACGTACAGGCGATTACGGTCGGGCAGTTCTTCTCCCTCTTCATCTACTCGTTCTTCATCTTTGGCCCCCTGCAGGAGCTGGGAAACATCATCAATATCTACCGCGAGGCCGAAGTCTCACTGAGGAACTTCCAGGATATTCTCGGCATGGAGAAGGAGCCTCGGCCGCTCAACCCCGTGCCGGTGCCGGAACTGCGTGAGCTGGCCTTCGACCACGTGCGCTTTCAGCACCAGACGGCGTCGGCACCCGCGCTGACCGACGTGTCGTTTGAGGTGCGGCGGGGAGACACCGTGGCCTTCGTCGGTCCTTCTGGCGCCGGCAAGACAACGCTCGTCAAGTTGCTGGTCGGACTGTACCGGCCGCAGGCCGGAGACATCGTGTACAACGGCCATTCGGTGTCGGATGTGGATCTGGATCAGTTGCGTGAGCGGATTGGGTTCGTCACGCAGGACACACAGCTCTTTTCCGGCACGATCAGGGAGAACCTGCTGTTCGTCAACCCGCAGGCCTCCGACGCCGAGTGCCTCGATGTCCTCCACAAGGCGTCGTGTGACAGCCTGCTGGCACGGGCGTCGCAAGGGCTCGACACCGTGATCGGCGAGGGAGGCGTCAAGGTGTCTGGCGGTGAGAAGCAGCGCCTGTCGATCGCCCGTGCGCTCTTGCGTCGACCTCACCTGCTCGTCTTCGACGAAGCCACATCCTCGTTGGATTCCTTGACCGAGGAGGACATCGGTCAGACGATTCGCGACGTCGGGACCAGCCAGGACGTCATGACCATTCTGATCGCCCATCGCCTGTCGACCATCATGCACGCGGACCGTATCTTCGTGTTGGAGCGCGGCAGCATCATCGAGTCGGGAACCCACGATCAATTGCTGGCCGAGCGGGGCTTGTATTCTGCGATGTGGCGGCAGCAGATTGGCGAAAGGCGGGTGGCCCCGGTGAACGTTGCGTCAGGACGTGCAGTGCTCGTCTGAGCGACCGTGCGCTCAAAGCGACACGGCCGTATCGCCGGCCAGAGCCGGCGTGACGGCGTGTACGGAGCGCCGAGCATGGCGAGCGCCACCGGCACGTGCGCGCACCGAGACGGGGCGACTCAGGAGCTGCGATGCCTCTGGTGGGCCGTGACGGCGCGGTCCACGTGCGGAGCGGCTCGAGACCCTCAGTGTATAGTGGCCTTCGCATGAGTTCGCAGACGAGCGCGGAGGCGCCACACGACCATACCTTGTCGGATTCCGCGTGGCGGATGCTCCTGGCGGCGAGCGCATTGACGGGCGCTCTCGAGGAAGACGGGCGATCGCGTCTGTTTGCACAGGGCGCTCGCGGCGGTCTCGAAGTCGTACCGACGAACAGTCCGCAGGGGCAGCTGGCCTGGCTGCCGGGCCGCGGATGGGATTGTCGCCTCCCCGCTGGCGACGAGCGGTCTGAGATGCTGAGTCTGTATCTGCCCGTGTGTAGTGCGACGCTGACGCGCCCCTTCACGGTCGGCCATCTTGGCCAGAGCCTCGACGGGTTCATTGCCACACCGTCTGGCGACTCCCAGTTTGTCACCGGCGACGACAACCTCGTCCATGTCCATCGCATGCGGGCGCTCTGTGATGCCGTCGTCGTCGGCGCGGGCACCGTGGCAGTTGACGATCCTCAGCTCACGACCCGACACGTGCCTGGGCCAAACCCCCTTCGCGTCGTGTTCGACCCGGGGCGACGATTGGGGCCGGGCTTCAAGGTCTTCACCGACCAGCAGGCGCCCACGCTCTACGTCTGCGGCAAGGGACGCCTCGCACCTGACGAACGTCACGTCGGAGCCGCCTCGGTCGCCGCCATCGACGAGGGCGGCGCGGGCAACGAGGCCAGACAGGTGATGGGGTTGCTCAGGGCACGTGGCTGTGGAAGGGTCCTCGTGGAAGGGGGCGGAGTGACCGTCTCGGCGTTTCTCGAGGCCAATCTGCTCGACCGGCTCCAGATCGCGATTGCTCCGGTGCTCATCGGAGACGGCCGCCCCGCAATCCGGCTGGCTCCGCAGACGCATCTACGCGACTGCCGTCGCCCCAGCTACCGCGTCTACCGTATGGGGGGTGACGTGCTTTTCGACTGCGCCCTCAGCGCTCCCGACGACACACCGCGGCGCTCCGTGCAGGGGCGCGTCAGCCGGATCATCTGACGACATGCGCAAGGTTTGGGCGACGTTGCTCGTGACCCTCTCGCTGGCATGCGCGGCCGTCACCGTACGCACTGACCCGCCTGTCGCCATCCATGAGACGTTGCGGGTGGCCACGTTCAATATCCACAAGGGCGCGAGCCGACGAGGCCCCTACGATCTGGAGCGGACGATCGACGCGATGGCTCGCCTCGGCGCGGATGTAATCGGGGTACAGGAAGCCATGCGGAACGACGCCGCCTTCGGTTGCGACGATCAGCCGGCACTGATTGCGACGGGGTTGAGACGCCGGACGGGGCGGTTGTGGGCCCATGTCTACGCCCCCGCTTGGGTCACCGACAATCGACGGTGCGCCGACGCGGGCAGGGGTGACGATGTGGCGACCGAGGGGCTTGCCGTCTTCGCCAGCGATCGGATCATCGATTCGCAACGCGTGCGGCTGAACACGGGGCGGGTCGGGCTTGCCGTCCGTCTGGCGGGTCTTCCGGATGTCCCGGTTGTCGTGACCCACCTCGCGGCCAACCGCCGAAACCAAGCCGATCGCGTTCGGGAGATCGGGATTCTCCTGCCGTGGCTCAGGCAGCTTGGTCCGGGCAGCATCCTGATTGGTGACCTCAACGCCGAAGCGGATGCACGCGAACTGGCGCCGCTCGTCGCGAGCTACCGCGACGCGTGGGTCGAAGCCGCCGCCGGCGGCACGGCTCGCGGCACTGCCAACGGAGCGACGCGGCCCAACGGACGTTCGCGGATTGACTATGTGATGTACACACCGACGACATCCCTGGTGGTGAATGCTGTCGAGGTCGTCGACACAAGAGCACTTGGACTGGGCGATGTCTCTGATCACATGCCGGTCGTGGCGACCTTTCGCCGAATGCCCAACGCAGGCGTACACTGACGCGTGCGCTCTACGGGTGCGGGGTGGCCGTTCTCACGGCGTCTGAAGACGACGAAGTCGTATTCGATCCAGCCGTGGGCGAGGCAGGCTTGCAGGGCACTCCCCCCGAGTACTGGGCCATAGCGCGCCTCGAGTCTGGCAAGCAGCGGGTGCCCCAAGAATGAGGGCAAGGCCCGACAGAGCCGGTCCACCATCGCGGCTGGGATCCTGATTGCACGATCGCGCAGGCGGTCAAGCTCGAGACAGTGCGATAGCTCGGTCGTCGACTCGAGTGCGAATCCCGCGCTGGTGGCAAGCTCCACCAACTCGTCGAGACGTACCAGCGTGTTGACGCGCCAGCCACGACGGAAACGGTCGACCGCGCGGACGGCCGCCGGACCCCCTGCCGGGCGCACGAAGTCGTCGCAGATGGCCAGCAGCCCCCCGGGACGCACGAGACGACTGCACTCGGCGAAGAAGCGCTCGGGCCAGGCTCCATGGACGAACGACTCGATTGCGTAGGCCAGGTCGGCGCTTCCTACACTCGAGGGCATCGCGGTGTAGTCGCCCTCTATGCAGGTCACCTTCTCGGACAGACCGGCATTGACCACGCGCTCGGCGGCAAGGCGGCGCTGCACGGGACTGAGTGTGATACCGGTGCCACGCATCGGCAGGCGTTCGGCGAGGTAGCACAAGCTGGCCCCCACGCCGCAGCCAAGGTCCACCAGGTGAAGAGATGTGGCGCCGTCCGACAGAAGCGATCGAGCCCAATCAGCAATCAAGCCGTCCACGTAGTGAAAGGCCTCGAGACGCGTCGTCGTGCCTGGGCCCCAGACCGCGCGGTGAATCGATCCCGCGCCGCCACCCTGGCCACGCCTGAGGAAGGTTGGTGTGTGGCGATCGTAATAGTGGCGAATGTGACTGACGTCGAAGAGGGGCATGGCTACGAGGCGACGAGGGGCCATACGGCGAGATCTTCGTGGCCGACGGTCATACTCGATCGCCCAGCGTCGACATGTGCCAGGCGGCGCTCGCGCCAGGCCGCGATGGTCCGTTGGCGGCGCCGGTCGATCTCGATCGCGGCATGCGCCCAGCCGTCGATGAGGACTCGCTGCATGTCGTGATCGGTGTGGGCGATCGTCCAGTCGCTCGGGGCACGCTGGACGCGGAAGCCAACCTCGCCGAAACAGCGCGCTGCCACCGTCGTCGCCTCCGGGCCGGCAGCCGGACCCCCCAACCCTTTGTCGGTGTGCTGATGGCGATTGAACAACCCACGCACGAGCTCGTCGTCAGGGTCGTGAGGGTCGCATGAGGAGACGCCGTTGTACGTGATCGTGAAGAGCCCGACCGCCTCCTGCACACGACAGTGGGTCACAAGGCTTCGCAACCACGACTCTGACACGAGGTCGAGGAGCGCGGAGGCGGTCACGAGCTGACGCCCCACAAACAGCATTCGGTCGCTCAGGGTAGCGAGGTCCATCTGCAGCGTCTCGATGGAGCACGTGAGTCGTGAACCACGAACGGTGCACGTATTGCCCTCGTATCTGATCTCGTGGCCACGAGCGGCCGCCCAGGGCGACATGTGCTCCAAGAGGTCGGCGAGCAGGTGAGGACTCTTGTCCACGGCAAGCCACCGCTGGTGCCCCGGTAGGCGGTCGGCGAGGTAGCGTATGTTCGAACCGGTGCCAGTGGCGAGATCGAGCGCGTGCAGCGTCGCGTCAGGGTCCAACGCGGTCGAGACGGCTCGCGTGAGAGCTTCGGACCTGGCGGCGACGTCCGAAGGTTCTCGAAGGCAAAGCCAGGTGGCGAGCGACTCATCCATGCGTGTGCGCCTCGAGCGCGACGGCCAACCGCGCCGACTGCTGCTCCCACCGTGAAAGCGTGTCGCGGACCCTGAGCGCGCCCGCCGTCAGTCGCTCACGAAGGGTCTGATCGCTCACCATTCGGCCCAGAGCACGGGTCAGCGACGGCGTGTCGTCAACCGGCACCACGAGTCCGGCATCGCCGCCCACGAGCTCAGGGATCGCACCGGTCCGAGTCGCCACAATCGGCAGCCCCCGGGCCAGGGCCTCGGCGACCGCCATGCCATAGGTTTCTTGTCTGGTGGCCAGGACGAAGACGTCCGCGCGGTCAAAGCAGACAGCGAGCGCATCTCGATCGAGGTCGCCGACCAGCGAGACACGCGAGTCGAGTCCAAGCCTGGCGATGGTGGCCCGCACCCGATCGCTGGTGCGGGGGTCACGTTCCAGGCTGCCGGCGCAGGTGAGTCGCCAAGGATGATCAGTAATGGCGGCAAGCGCTTCGAGCAGCCGCTCGTGCCCTTTGCCGGCGTTCAGGGTCGCGGCGCACAACAAGTCCAGCGGCACGTCCGCGCCGCCCTTTCGCCGCGACCCGCGTGCAATCGGAGCCGGATCGGTGCCAGGCTCGACGACGGCGATGCGATGACTGGGCACGCCGTACGGCGCAAGCAGGGTCCGCGTGGCCGTTCCGGTGACGATGACGAGCGCGGCGGCGTGGAGGGCCCGGCCTTCGGCCTCTGCCACCGCGGCGCGGCCGCCTGGGCTCAGATCGGTGCTGCAGACGAGGGGCAGGTGCACGAGGGCGACGATTTGCAGCCGAGACGACGCCTGCTCGACAAGGGCTGGCATCGCGCCAAGCACCAGACTGTCGATCACAGTGGTGGTTCCCGAGGGGATGCGTGCCAGCGCCTCTGCCGCCCCCCGAAGTGCGGCGGGCGTCGGGCACGGAAAGCTCTCGCCGAGCTCGATCACCTCCACGGTCCAGCCACGGAAGCGCAGCCCCTCAGCCATGCGGCGATCGTAGATGTAGCCGCCCGTACGCTGGTCGAGGCGTCCACTGACGAGCAGCCTGATCGAGCGCGTCGTCATGCGGGTTCGTTGACGCTGCCCTCGTAAGACGCCGAGGCCACGTGCGATTCCCGCAGCGTGACGCGCATCTGCTCGACTCCCGTGGCACCGGGCCCAAGGTCACCTCGTCGAATCGCGGCGACGATGTGATCGAAGATCAATCGCGCCAGAAACTCGGTGGTCGTGTTCCGGCCGACGAGGGCAGGGACCTCGTCGAGATTCTGATAGTTCAGCCCCGCCAGCGCCGCGCGAAGCGCGTCGCCCGCTCGGCCGATGTCGACCACGATCCCGTCGGAATCGAGGTCCCGACGTTGCAGCTCGAGATCGACGACATAGGTGGCGCCATGGAGGCGTTGCGCCGGACCGAAGACCGGCCCTTTGAGGCTGTGCGCAATCATGATGTGGTCGCGCACCGTCACGCTGTACATTGGGCACTCCCTGAAACGTCTATGAACGAGGTGTCGGAGTCCACGCGCCCACACACGGATCCCGGATGCACGCGACGTGAGCCGTCATGAGTACACAATGCGATGGCACAACGCGCCTCCGGGTGACGTGGCGAGAGTGGCCATGACCTGTGGCAGATCATTGAACGTGCTCTCGCCGGTGATGAGCACATCGAGAGCCGGATCGGAGAGTAGCGCGAGGGCCAGCTGCATCCGACGACGAAGGGTCCAGCGCGCGCGCTGAGAGGGGGGGACCGTGCCAACCTGCGACGAGAGGATCGTGAGTCGTCGAGCATGGAAGCGACCGCCCAACGGTAACGAGACCTGTTGGTCCCCGAACCAGCTCAGTTCGACGATCCGCGCCTCGTGCCCGGCCAGGTCGAGCGCGAGCGATAGTCCGGCCGGATTCCCGCTGGCGTGAATCACCAGGTCGACGTCTCGCGCGGCGGCCGCTGGCGACGTGAAGTCGACGCCAAGCGTGGCGGCCACCGTGGCACGGGCGGGATTGATGTCCATGAGCTCCACACGGCACCCGGGGATTCTGGCCGCCATCCAGGCGACCAGGCAGCCAACGACGCCGGCGCCCACCACCGCGATACGATCGCCGACGTGAGGTTCTGCATCCCACAAGCCATTGACGGCGGTTTCGAGATTCGCCGTCAGCACCGCACGTGCCGGCGGAGTACCATCCGGCACCACGTGCACGGCGCTGGCCGGAACGACAAATCGGGTCTGGTGCGGATGGAGCACGAAGACGGAACGGCCGACCAGAGCGTCGGCGCCGTGCACGACGCGGCCCACGCAGGAGTAGCCGTATTTGACCGGGGCAGGGAAGTCGCCGGCCTGGAACGGCGCGCGCATGCGCTCCCACTCGCTCTTGGGCACGCGGCCGTTGAAGACGAGACCCTCGGTGCCCCGGCTGACGCCACTGTAGAGAGTCTGTACCAGCACATCGTCGTCCGACGGCGAAGGCATGGACTCGCGGCGGATCTCGCCGCGGCCAGGCGCTGTCACCCAGAAGGCGCTCGCGTCGTTCTGCATGCATGGACATTCTGATGCGAGGGGCGCGTGGTTACAACGTGGCGGGTGCTGTCGGGCTGGGCGTCGCCGCGACGGCAACGGTCGCCACAATCGTCGCCGCATCGTCTGGGATAGGCGGCCGATATCCGCTGGTCGCCACGCTCTTCTGCGCCGGGTTCCTCGCCATTGTCGTTGGCGCCGCCGGCCACAGACACCCGTTTCCGCGCTTTGGGGCCGCCAACTACGTGACGACGGCGCGCGTGGCGCTCACCGCACTCCTCGCCGGGCTGATCGGCGAGACCGGGTCAGCCGGCCTGCTCTGGCCGGCCATCTGGGTTGTCGTACTCGCGAGCGCGCTCGACGGGGCAGATGGCTGGCTCGCTCGCCGAACGCGATTGGCGAGCGCCTTCGGTGCCTTCTACGACATGGAGACTGACGCCGCGCTCATCCTGGTACTCTCGGTGTTGGTCTGGCAGCACGAGAAGGCGGGTGGCTGGGTGTTGATGTGTGGCCTCATGCGGTACGCTTTTGTCGTCGCCGGGTGGCTGCTGCCGTGGCTCGCCGGACCGCTGCGGTCAACCCGGCGGGGCAAGACGGTCGCGGTGATGCAGTATGTCGGCCTGGGTGTGGCCTTGGCACCGATTGTCCCACCGCGTGTTGCCAGCGCCGTAGCCGCGGCGACTCTTGCGGCCTTGACGTGGTCGTTCGCGCGAGACGTACGGTGGCTGTGGCGCGAGGCTGACGTAAGACGCAGTGGCCAGTGCGGGTGACGTCGCTCGATCTCGTTCTTGCACTGAGGCGCACGGCGTGGCGGCTGTCTCGCGGGCTGTGGGGCCTGTGGACCGGCAAGGATCGCACGAGGCTCGATCCCGATCCTCGGCATGACCAGGGGGTGACCGTGACGTACCGACGACGCCGTGTTCGCGTGGCAGGCGCGCGCGCTCAATGAGATCGCAGGGTGGCGCGCTTCGGATCGTGTCGCTCGCAATGGGGATCTTCTTGCTGTTCATGGGTCTGGACAAGCTCGACTGGTTCATGGACAGCGGGATCCTGATGCGGCAGCTGCAAGAGTGGCAGGGCGAGGCCCGACCGTTGGCGCGCTGGTATCTGGACACGATTGCCCTTCCGGGCACGTCTGTCTTTGCGCGCCTGGTGCCGGTGGCCGAACTCGGGGCCGGGCTTGCGCTGATCCTTGGCGTACGAGTGCGGATGGCGGCGGTGCTGGCCCTGGTCATGGTGATCAACTTTCACATCGCCGCCGATGTGATGTTCAGCTACGACTACCTCTGGAACGCGTACGGACCACCGGTGCTCGGTGGGCTGCTTGGACTGGCCGTTGGAGGGGCCCGGCTCCCGTACTGCGCATCGAGGCGATCGACGTGATGATCAGTCTGGCCTGGCCACGTCGGCTGTCGCGTCGAAGGCGTCGAGCAAGATCGGGAGGAGCGCGTGCATGGGGCCGACTGACGGGCGAGATGGTGTGAGTCCCGACCGGAAGCCGTGCTCGACGAGTCGTCGAAGGATGTGGTCTCGTCGTGCAACGACATGGACGGGTACTCGCCACGGTGCGTTCGTGCCGCTCACGGCCGCCGGGGGCTGGTGATCCCCGATGACGATCAGGATCGGATCGTCTGCCTGTTGATGAAGGTAGCCGGCCAGGGTCTGAAGGTCGTACGCCAGTGCCTTGAGGTAGCTGGGCGTCAAGTTGGCCAGGTCAGGGTTGGCCGACATTGCGCGTTCGACATCGGCCGGGTCGTACGGGTGCGCGGTCAGCAGACGAGACCAGTCGGGCTGGTACGGGGGCACCGGACCAAAGGGCGCGTGAGTGGTACTGGTCGGAAAGACCACGAACACTGGCGCCCGATCCGTCGTCGCGCGCTCCAAGGCGTCGAGCTGCGCAAGCGCGAACTGATCCGGAATGGCCCACCAGCCGAATCGCGGGCCGGAGTACTTCAGGGCGTCGTGTCCGTAAATTACATCGAAGTCATAGAAGGCGCCTTCCGGCCAGGCCTGCCGCATGCCGGGCATGAGTCCCACGGTTCGGTAGCCGTGTCGTCTGGCGTGGGTGAGTACGGTCTCGCGCGTTGACGCCATGAGCGACGTGTAGGCGTACTGGTCGCGCACCTCCACGCCTGACAGCAGACTCAGATGGGCAAGCCACGACGAGGCGCCAAAGGTCGGCGAGTCCACGTAGGCCGAGGCTGCCTGACGACCAGAAGTGGCGATGGCAGTGTCGAGGAGTGCGCGAGCTTCGGCTAGCTCCGCGGCCATCCGCGGTTGCTCGAAGGTGACCGCGCCGTAGGATTCGAGGAAGATCAGCAGGACGTCGGCACCTTCGAGGCCTCGAAGGTGACTCTCGAAGGTCGGACTCGCGCCAAGGGCGGGTGCGGTCGCGCCAGGGCCCACCATCGCCAACACATAGCGGGCCTGCCGCGCATAGGCGTGGGATACCGGATCGGCGAAGGCCACGAATGAGGTGGCCGACAGTTGCTGGGCGGCGAAGCACGCCACGACGAACGTCGCAGTCGAGCCGAAGGTGCGGCGTGGTCCTGGATGCGTCATGGCGGATGCCACGTGGCCAATGGCCAGGCGCGAGAGCACGAAGGCAACCGCTGTGACGATGGCCGCACTGCCGATCGTCGCGGCAATGAACCACCATGGCACCGCGCGTGCGAGCATGGCCGTGACGTTGCCGAGGTGTTGCGCGTCCCAGTACAGATTGAAGTCCCGGCCGTACAGGCCTGGAGCTGTCACATCGAGATAGCGGCCGGCTATCAGCAGGACCCAGAGGCTCGGCAACACGTGCCGGGTCAGGCGCCCCGCCCAGCGGTGGGCAAGTGCCAACAGGACCACCCCGACGGCCAGTTCGACCGACAGCGCGGCGCCCCAGCGAATCTTGGGTGTTGGCCAGACGTTCTCGAACGTGAGGGACGTGTTGAGCAAAGCCAGCGACACAGCCGGCACCACCCAGGAGCGCCAGGTGGAGGGAGGCGTTCCGATCGTGCTTGCGTGGACTGGTCCTTCCTCACCGGCGGTCGCGGTCATTCCCCAGGATAACCTTTGTCTCTCTCAGTGCTCTTGGACCGCAATCAGGAGGAGCGTTGTGCGCCTGGTCGTGAGTTGTTGATGCGCTGGAGCGCAAACTTCGGTTCTGGGCAGGATTCCTTTACTATCGCCTCGTCCCGTGTCGCACTCGGTGCTGCGCCGGGCGCTAGCGACAGTGCGAGTACCAATATGGGAGGCAACAATGGATTCAACGAGACGCACTCTGATCACGACAGGAGCTGCAGCGGCGGCGATGGCCGTTGTCCCGCGTGTGTTCGGACAGCAGCCGACTGGAAGGGGCGACGTGGCGACGCCCGTCTACGAAAGAGGCGACGTTCGCATCCACTACCAGGAGTCCGGCACAGGCTTCCCGCTGCTTCTGATCCCTGGTGGCGGGCTGAACTCGAGAATCTCGCTATTTGCCCAGAGCTCGTCCTTCAATCCGATCGAGGAGTTCAAGGGCGAGTACCGTTGCATCGTGGCGGACTTGCGCAATGCTGAGGGCGGCCAGTCGTCAGGCCCACTCGAAGTCGACCGCCCCTGGGATTCCTACACCGACGACCACCTGGGCCTCATGGATCACCTGGGCATCGACAGGTTCGTGGCGATGGGCTTCTGTATCGGTGGCCCTTTCATCTGGAACCTGCTGCGCCGGGCGCCAGATCGCGTTGTTGCCGCTGTGCTGGCGCAGCCGAGCGGGTTCCGTCCGGAGATGCCTGACCTCTTCTACCAGAACAACATGAAGGGGTGGGGTCCAGCGCTCAGCGCCCGCCGGCCAGACGTCACCATGGCGATGGTCGACACGTTTCTGACGAGGATGTATCGCACGAATGCTGACTTCGTGTTCACTGTGACCCGGGACTTCGTGCGCGCGTGCCAGACGCCGGTCCTGATCCTTCCTGACGATATCCCGGCTCACCCGTATGCCGTGGCCATGGAGTCGGCCCTCCTGGCTCCGAACTCCGAGGTCAGCCTCTTTCCGTGGAAGGAACCCAAGGAGAGGATTCCACTCGCGGTGCGCCAGATACGCTCGTTTCTCAGGGGACATCGCCGAGCGGCCGCCACGTAGGGTCCTGCAGACCGAAACGGTCGCTGGCAGTCTGGAGCGTTCTCGCGGACGATTGTGATGTGATCTCAGGCGAATCGCGGCACCCCCGTGGCGAGCGAAGACGTGCAAAGGGATGACCCGCCGGGCCCGATAGAGGGGGCATGCCGGACAAGGGGACCCGTCGGTCGTTAACCGCCGTTCTAGCCCGAGTGCTCGGGAGCGCGGCCGCGCTTGGTCTGGTGAGCATCGTGCTCCGAGCGACGCCGATGGGGACGGAAGTGGCAAGCGACGCGATGCGCTGTGAAATCGATCCGCCACGTGAGGTGAAAGCTCTCAAAGCGTGTCTCTCGCGGTCGCCCCGGGATATCGAGCTGCTTCTCGAGCTCGGTGGCGCCTACGAGGCTCGGGGCGAGTTGGCGGCCGCTGTTGAGGTCTATCGCCGCGCGGCGAGTCAAGACCCTCGCGACGCAGGTGTGCGCGTACGCCTCGGGATGGCCCTCCGTTCTGTGGGCGATCTCGAAGGAGCCCGTCGCGCCGGTACGGTGGCCGTCGCCTTGCGGCCCGGCGATCCATTGGCCGAGACCCTCGCCACGCTTGCTGACCGGTCGGGATCGAGGCAGTGACACCTTTCTTCTTCGCCACTGCGCGCGTCGTGAACGCGTTCTACTTTGTGAGTAGCTGTGTCTACTGCCTGCTAAGCCATAGCAGTTTCGCAAACGAGCAGTTCATTCGGCCGCAACTGATCGGCTGGCTGCCGGATCTGGTCGCGCGACATCACGAACTGTTCTGGCTGACGCTGGTCGTCACGGTGCCGACGCTGCTACCGGCCCTTCGACGTGGGACGCGTCGCGCCCGCCGATCCGCCACTCTCTACATCGGCTTGAACGTGGCCCTCGGCCTCTGGCTCACGTCCCACCCGGTGCTCGCGCTGGTCGGACCAGACCTCACAACGATCGTCATCGCGGTCTTGTGCCTGGTGCCGCCTCTGTGGCTGGCGGTCGTCGATCATCTGGCGGTCGACCCGCCGAACCTGCGATGGGTGGACGACCGGCGTCTGTTTCGCGGCGTCGGCGCGGCCGCGATTCTTGTGTGGCTGACGTACGCCGTACTCATTCCGTGGTACGCGCCGAGCGCACCCGGCGTCGAGCTGGGCGCCTTCGCGTTCGGTCTGGCGGCGGGGGTCTCGCTCCTGTCGCACGTTCTGCTGTTCGCACTCGTGTACCTCGTCACAGGGTCCGCGATCGCGGTGGCGGCCCTCGGACGGCGGCCGCTGCTCGAGTACTGGGCGCTGTCGGCGGTTGCGGCGCTTGGCCTGGCGCTGCTACTGGAGCGGGTTGTGGCGACGGTAATGTCATTCGACCCCGTTGAGTCGTGGGTCGTGACGGCTAGTGGACTCCTGCTGTCGGCCGTCTGGTCTGGCATCGCCTGGCAACTGGCGAGCCAAGAGGCTGCTCCCCACTCGATGTCAACCGGCGCCAATGGAGCCGAGCGCGACGCCATCGAACTGTGGTTTCTACCAATCACCGGCGGTGTTCGCGGCGTCGCTCTTTCTGGTCTCGTCGCGCTGCCATTCGTGGCGTTTGCGTTGCGGGCCACCGTAGCTCAGTTCGATTGGAACTTTCTTCTCCAGAAACTGGGCGTGTGCCTGATCTGGGCGTTGACCCTCGGCTGGGCCTGCCACGTGACGCGGCACCTCGGCGGCCTCCGACGCCCAAGCGGTCGGGCACCCGCGGTAGCGGCCGCGGCGCTCATCGCCGCTGGACTGGCTGGCGTGCCGGCAGCCGCGCGGCTGTCTGCGTGGAGCGGTCGCGTACAGCTCGAACCTGAGTTCGTGCTCGATCGATACTCGGCACTCGATGGGTCGTACCACCTCATCCGCGATCTGCTCAACGCGACGGCCGGCGACCACGCTGCCTTCTATACTTTTCTCAAGGCGAATTCGACGCTCGGACTGGTGACGGCCAATCCGGTCGACGTGGCATTTGTCGACGCGTTCGAGGCCAGCTCTCGCCCGCCTCACATGTTCGTCTTCATCGTGGACAGCCTGCGTCGAGACTACCTCTCGCCCTACAACCCGACGGTCACCTTCACCCCGGCCGCCCAGGCATTGGCCGCCGACGCCATCGTCTTCGAGCGGGCCTTTACGCGGTACGGATCGACAGGACTCTCGGTCCCTTCCCTGTGGGCCGGCGGGATGTTGCTGCACAAGCAATACGTCAGACCGTTTGCGCCCATGAACGCGTTGGAAAAGCTACTCGATGGCGCCGGCTATCGGCGTTATCTGAGCGACGATCACCTGGTGACGGAGCTGTTTCGCGCGACGCCGGCAACCACGCTCCTCGACACGCAGATCCAGGAGATGGACCACACCATGTGCGCGACGACGAGAGAGCTGCGATCGAGACTGGAGGAAACAGGAGGGGACGAGCGACCCATCTTTGCGATGACTCGGCCGCTCCAGCTGCATACCGCGCGGCTGGTTCGTGATCCGCCGACGAGTGCAGCCGATTACCCAGGATTTGTTCCCGGATACGCCGCGCAGGTATCGGCCGTCGATCGATGCCTGGGTGAGTTTGTCGCATACCTGAAGGACTCCGGTCTCTACGACGAGAGTGTGCTGGTGCTCACATCCGACCACGGCGAGTCGCTCGGCGAGGACGGTCGGTGGGGTCACGGCAATGCACTCCACCCTGAAGTCGTGCAGATCCCGCTGATCATCAAGGTCCCAGGGAGCATGGCCCCCCGGCTCACGACGGACCGCTCACAGGTGGCGCTTTCGACCGACATCACGCCCACGCTGTATGCGCTGGCGGGCTATCCCCCCGTCGACCGCGGTCCGCTCTATGGCGCGCCGCTCGTCAGCCCGACCGGTCAACCGATCGCCGTCCGTCGGCGGGACTCGTTCCTGCTGTCGGCGAGCTATGGTCCCGGGTATGCCATGTTGCGGCACAATGGGCGAGCGTTGTACCTCGCCGATGCCGTGCAAGGGCGCGATTTTGCCTACGAAATGGGGCCGGACGGCGAGATGGCGCGGCAGACGGTGACCGACATCACGCGCGCCGTGAACCGACAGCTCATCCGAGAGCAGATCGGTCAAATTGCGTCAGAGTACGGATTCTCCCCGGCGCCGTAGGTTTCATCTCGACATGGACGATCTCTTCACCGTCACGTGCCCCTACTGCGGCGAAGCCGGCGAGATCTATGTGGAACCGGACGTGCGGGGCAGCTACGTTCAGGACTGCGAGGCCTGCTGCAATCCGTGGCGTGTTCACGTAACGGGACGGGGCAACGCGCGCCAGGTTGAGCTGTCGCGAGCCGACGGATCCGAGTAGAGACACCGGCTGCGCACATGGACGCGAATGGAGCCGTGACGCGCGGCTATCGCTTCGTGGCAGTAAAGGTGGCGCCCCCGGCTGCCGTACCACGAATCGTGTTGCCTTGTACCCGGCCGCTGTATCTGACGCCGCCCGCCGTAAAGGTGACCTCTTCGCCGCGTACGCGTCCCTCGGTAATCGGCGCGGAGCCGAGGCTGCCAGACAGCATCTGAAAGGTCTGGTTGAGGGTGAGCGGTCCCTGGGGCATCTCCCACGTACCCCCGACCTTGGCCGGTACGATCCACAGATGCGCCGTGCACCAGCTGGTGCAATCGGGAATCGTCTCGCTCCGGTCCGGCTGCCAGTCCTCCATCGTGAACGAGTTCGAGACAACCCGTGTACCTGGTCGCATGTCGAGGATGGTGGGGCGCAGTTTCAGGTTGATCGTCGGGAGCAAGAACATGGTGATGACCTGGGCCTTCGAGAAGTCGGTCTCGAACAGGTCGGCCTTGATGAAGGTGGCCCGGGCTGATACGCCCTCCGCCTTGGCGTTGCGTGTCGCGAGATCCACCATGTCTGGGTTGTACTCAATTCCCTGCGCGGTGAGGCCGCGCTTGGCGGCCGCGATCACCGTGCGGCCGTCGCCGGATCCCAGATCCATCAGGAAGTCCTGCGGTGTCACCTCGGCCATGTCGAGCATCTTGTCGACGAGTGCCTGCGGGGTTGGCACCCAGACGACGTCCTTGCCCGCCTGCCCGACTCGCGGTTCGAAGGGCTTTGCCGGTGCCTGGGTCCCCTGGGCCAGGGCCGTGAGCCCGAAGGCCAGGACCATGCCGGCGCAGACAGACACCCGAATCTCACGAAGTATTCTCATTTAGCAGCCCCCGGCAAGATGCGCCCGCCTTGAATGACGAAGCGTCAACGGCGGGAGTATACCCGATTGTCGGCGACTGCTGGGCGCCCCTCCTGTCAAGAAGCGAGGCTGAGGCGCGATCCACGCCCTCGCGAGGCCGCGAGCTTCACCCCGTGGCGGCGCGGGCGCCGAGGACCCGGGGTCCCGGCCGCGCAGACTGTGTGCCGTGGGGCAGCCCCGGGTGTGCAGAGCTGGCGACAGAACCCCAAGGAGCCTCACCTTACGTGATCCGTGGGATCTGTGGGTCTAGTCTAGTTCACGCTAACGACCGCAATGACCGGCGACATCATGAACCGCCCGTTGCCGGTCTCTCGAATCGACCGATCCCCATCGAAGTCGAGCAGCATCGTCGTGCTGCCCCCTTCTGCGACCTCAAACGGCCGATTGAGCTTCACCTCGCCGG
>Ga0326597_10001893_pt1 | contig 32270 bp, 25 predicted proteins | sample RVTome_12_FD_203789 | JGI IMG/M metagenome (GOLD analysis project Ga0326597, IMG submission 203789) | Soil microbial communities from uranium-contaminated site in the Upper Colorado River Basin, Wyoming, United States - RVT100D185 | ecosystem: Environmental > Terrestrial > Soil > Contaminated >...
GCCCTCCCGGGAGATGCCCTCGCCAAAAACTATATCGAATTCGGCTTGCCTGAAAGGGGGTGCGCAGTTGTGAACGACCAGGTCGTTGGCGACAAAGTTGTGCAACTCGTCGACACCGATGTCGTAGGTGAGGGCCATTTCCGGTTCGGTCAGGTCCCATACCCGGTCGTACCACAGGTCTTCGTCGAGGATCTGGCGCAAGAACTCGCTATCGAACGCCTCGGCCACCTTCGCCACCCGATCTCGGCGCAGGCGTCCGAAGCCCAGGAGGGCCTTGAACCCGCTTCTAGTAGCAGCTTCGTTGGCTCCCAACACTCCGCCCACTTCGCGGGGGGTGACCCCTCGTTCCTCGAGATGCGCGAGCACCGGATCGGTTGCGGAGCAGGGCAGGTAGATCATCTGCGACCCACGATGGTCCTTCATGTCCAGGGACTCGAGCGCATCAGTCAAGATCCGACCGCGCGGACCCCACATGGGCACCACCTCGGCGAATCTACGGACGTTGTCGATGCCGGAGATCCTGACCTGCCAGGCGGGACGCTTACCTCGAACCTCCCGACCGTTGATGATGCTGCGCCGTGAACCGGGCTGATGAACTCCGGTGTTACTGCCAATACCGAAGCGGAGCAACAACCAGTGGATTTGATGAGCCAGTTGCTCGGACGTCGTTACAAAGCCGACTCTTACTCCGCCCGTCTGTTCACGGCTAGTCCAACCGTCTGTCTCCCACAAGCCGAACAGCGCTTCTGCCACGATCGCGGGATCGATCCCCTCGGCGAAGAAGGCTGGCGGAAATCTCCGCGTTTCATCGTCGCCGATCAAGTAACCGAGAAGCCGTGCATGTTCTGGTCGAATCGGGTGATCTGTCCCGAAGGTTCCGATCCGGCGTGGGCGTGCAATCTGGTCGCCCTTTTTGAGGTCGCCCGCCAATTTCCAGCCTCGATCGGTCAGCACCTGGTGATCAGGCGTTACCCGGATCGCAGTACCTGACCGGAATTTGATCCCGATCACTTCCTGCTCTCCTTGCACCATCCGTGCCGTGATTGGACGCTCGTGCAGCTTGCCGGCTTTGTCAGCCGCCACCACAGCGGTGGCCATGTTGTTCTCAACTATGTCTTCAATCCGATGGGTAAGACCGGTCGTCGGATCGAACACCTCGGTGCCGGCGGCAACGCACTTGTTCTTCGTCACCTTGACCCGGACCCGGTTGCCGACGCTTTCGGCCCCGTCCTTGATGGTCTCCACCCGTCGCACTTCCAGGCGAATACTCGAATAGAACTTCAGCGCACGCCCTCCCGGCGTCACCTCTGGTGAGCCAAACATCACTCCTATTTTTTCCCTTAGTTGGTTGATGAATATGGCGGTGGTGCGGGAGCGGCTGAGGCTGCCCGTCAGTTTGCGCAGAGCCTGTGACATCAGCCGGGCCTGAAGTCCGACATGGGCATCACCCATCTCCCCCTCGATCTCGGCTCGTGGCACCAGGGCCGCCACCGAGTCGATCACCACCACGTCGAGGGCACCAGAGCGAATCAGCATGTCGGTGATTTCGAGCGCTTGCTCACCAGTATCAGGTTGAGAGATCAACAGTTCGTCGATGTCGACCCCGATCGACTTCGCATATCCGGGGTCGAGGGCATGTTCGGCATCGATGAAGGCGGCGATGCCGCCGTTGCGTTGGGCCTCGGCCACTATGTGGAGGGCCAGGGTGGTCTTTCCCGAGCTCTCGGTCCCGTACAGCTCGACAACCCGCCCCCGCGGTACCCCACCCACGCCCAGGGCCAGATCGAGGGCCAGTGCTCCAGTGGAGATGACCTCGATCTTGCGGTCGGCCTCATCCCCCATCTTCATGATGGCGCCCTTGCCAAACTGGCGATGGATCTGTGATAGCGCCATCTCGAGTGCCTTGTCCGCCTCCACATCCAACTCCTCTCTCGTCCTCACCCTGCATCTGTGTCGCGCTCGAATCTACGACCCGGCACCGACAAATAACAGCCTTGCAACTATACACGAACGTCTGTTCGGGCGAGGGAACCTCAAGCGCTGTATCTAACGTCGTGCCTGTGACAACTTCCCTGGTGCTGGCCGAAGACAGTTTCATCGTCCGCGAAGGTGTGAAGATGCTTCTCGAACAGGCCGGCGGCTTTGAGCTCTTAGCCGTTTGTGAGGATCTCCCCCAATTGCTGGCCGCAGTTGACCAGCATCATCCTGATGTCGTTCTCACCGATATCCGGATGCCGCCTACCCGGACCGACGAGGGCATCAGGGCAGCCCGCCAGATCCGTCACCAGTATCCGGACATCGGGGTAGTGGTGCTCAGCCAGTACGTCGAACCCGACTACGCCCTCAACCTCTTCTCCGAGGGCTCGGCCGGTCTCGCCTATTTGCTCAAAGAGCGGATCGGCGACATCGACCATTTGACCGATGCGATCAACCAGGTGAGTGCAGGACGATCGGTTATAGATCCGCGGGTAGTTGACGTCCTGGTTCAGGCGCGAATCGGTTTCAAGGAGAGCAAGCTGGCCAGGTTGACCGACCGGGAACGAGAAGTGCTGAGCGAGGTTGCAGCCGGGATGTCCAATTCGGGCATAGCCGAAAAGCTATTCCTCTCCGAGAGGGCGGTCGAGAAACACATCAACTCGATTTTTACCAAGCTCGACCTGCCCCAGGAAGGCGACAGCAACCGTCGTGTTCGCGCAGTCCTCATGTATCTCGCCGACGCAAACATCGAGAGCAGGTGACGATGGCGACAGTCCGGGTTCTCATTGTTGACGATCAGGAGCCGTTTCGTTCCGCTGCCCGACTAGTTGTTGGGTTGACCGACGGCTTCGAGGTGAGCGGTGAAGCCGCCAGCGGGGAGAGTGCAGTGAGCATGGCTAGCGAGCTATCACCGGATTTGATTCTCATGGATATCAACCTGCCGGGCATCGACGGACTGGAAGCCACCCGCCAGATCGTTCAGGCCCAATCGTCAGCGAAAGTGATAGTCATGTCGACCTACGAACCCGACGAGTACGAGCAGCGTGCCATTGAGGCTGGGGCCGTGGCGTTCATGTCCAAATCGGATCTCGACCCCGACACGCTATTGGAGAGCTGGCTCCGGCACAGCTGACACTTTCCTATCAACCAGCGGGAGGCTGGCTTTAACTCGGGTTCCTATGCCCGGATTCGATTCAATGGTGAAGCTGCCCCCCACGGCGTCGATCCGATCCGATATGTTCCGAAGACCGCTGCCCATCTGAGCCGTGGCTCGATCAAAGCCCTGTCCTTGATCGCTCACCTCGACTTCGAGCCGGCCTTCCGTTTGCGAGATCTTCACCGTTACGGGCGTTCCGCCTCCGTGTTTGGCCGCGTTGGTGATCGCCTCGGAGATGCTGAAAAAAGCTGCTGCTTCGAGCTCGCCTTGGAACCTATCGACCCCATTGGAGCGGACTTCGACCGGAACTGGGGCGATCTCTGCGATAGAGCGAACGGCTGCCACCAGACCTTCTTCCTCGAGGAGAGCGGGGTACAGGCCACGGGCCAATGATTTGATCTGATTGATCGCTTGTTGGGCATCTGCACTCATGCTCTCGAGCATCTGAGCCAGCGGCTCAGATGCCTCGGAGTGGGCCAGGCGCGACGCTACGTTGAGTTTGACCTTGAGGGATACGACCAACTGTTGTGCCCCTTCGTCCAATCCCCGCTCCATCCGGCGCCGCTCGAGGTTTTGAACTTCCATCATTCTGCGGCGGGAGACTGCCAACTCTTCGGCACGATCACTTAGGTCGTTCTGCAAGGCCAGGTTGGTGAGCACCGATGCGGCCGAGCCGGCCAGATCGTCGATCAAACGCTGTTCGGTGAGCGTCAGGGAGTCGCCCCGGTGTTTCTCCACCGTCAGCGCACCCAGGCGTTCGTGAGGTGACTCGATTGGAACCATATGGCCAATCAGGTCTCCCCATCGAGATTCTTCCGCCGGCGGCTGGTCTTCTGGCCACCACCCGGCTGGCTTCAGCGAATCGCCTTCCGCAACCCAAATGGCTACTCGCTGGGCGCCGGTGCCATCAGCAATCCGACGTGCGGTGCGATCCAGCAGACCGGTGGCCGATTCGGTTCCCGCGAATCGTTGGGTCAAATCTGACAACACCTCATAAGGAGTTGCCCGTTTGCCATAGGCGACCCGATCGGCCCAGCGTTGAGCCCGGAGCCTGAATGGTTCGAAGGCAAGAGCGATCACGGCAGTGGCGATGATGGAAGGGACGAGGTCGCCCTGCGTGCCAAGGACAGCCAACCAGACCACGATCTGTGAGTAGACAACGGTGATAAAGGCGGCCAGCAGCACGAAGAGCACCGTTCGGTTGATGACGAGATCGATGTCGTACAGTCGGTAACGAAGTACGGCCACGCCCACCGCGACCGGAACGAGGCTGAAAGAGCCCCCCACGAGCCAAACCTGCCAGCCGCTGGCGGGATTGGCATTGACCAAGACAAGCGCGACCACGAGAACCGTTGCCGCGTACGTGAGCCACTTCAGCTGATGACGCTGCTCTGCTCCCGAGCGGCGGAAGCGGACAAAGACCGAGGCAGCGGCAGCCGCCATCGATATGACGAGGAGGGCGAAGAAGACGTTGGAGGCGACATCTCCCCAGGGGGCCGTGGCTGACCGCAGGGGGCTCTGCGCCAGCGCCTGTACTTCATCGCCGCCCCAGCCCCCGTTCATCAAAGCGGCGCTGGCCCCCACCACCATCGCTGCCACCACGATCCATTCCACCCGCCGCCAGCGTCGGCTCAACGGCTGACCATCCGGAAATCGGAGCATTATGAATGGGAGAAGTAGGACGCCTGCTGTGTTGATGGCGTTGGCAGTAGCGTCTGACCAGCCGGCCAGCTCCGGTGCCAGATCGCCGAACCATACGAGCGAAGTTCCGCTTAGCAGAGTCGACGCCCCAAAAGCCATCATCAGCCGACCGATAACGTTGCTGGGCACCCGGGTCTCGATCAAAGCCCCCAGCACCAGGGCCACGGCAGGTCCCGTCATCCACGCCAGTTCGTCTGTCGAATACAGAATCGTCGAAACCAGTCCCGTTGCAACGATCAATCCGGTCAGCGCCCAGATGACGATGCGGCTGATCACGCCAGCACCAGGTCGTGGGTGGGGATGGTCCCGGTGATGGTGGTTCCGTGTCCGGGGACAGAGGTGATTTGGAGGTGGCCGCCGCTGGCGTCGAGCCGGTCAGCCATATTGCGTAGACCAGAGCCGAGCTCGACCGTGTTGAGGTTAAATCCCGGTCCCTCGTCCCGTACCGAGAAGGTCATTAGCCCATCCGAAATCTCCAGCTTCACCTTGACCACGCGGCCCGGAGCGTGCTTGGCGGCGTTGGTGATCGCTTCCGAGATGCAGAAGAACGCAGTTGCCTCGAGCTCGGCGGGGAATCGCCCGATGCCCCCTTCCTCGACTTCGACCGGCACCGATTCGGCAATAGACCTGACTGCTGCCGCCAGACCGTCCGCCTCCAACAGTTGTGGGAAGAGCCCTCTGGCCAGGGACCGGATTTGGGTAATGGCCTGGCGGGCGTCCTGGTCCATACCCTCGAGCATCACGGCCAATTGTTCGGCATCTTCCGCCCGAGCCAATCGGGCCGCCACATTCAGCTTCACCTTCAGCGACACCACCAGCTGCTGGGCTCCCTCGTCGAGGGCTCGCTCCAGCCGCCGTCGTTCCTGCGCTTGAACATCAACGAGGCGTCGGCGTGAAGCCGCCAATTCCTCAGCGCCGGCCTCCAGCTCCGCCTGAAGACCCAGGTTCTGCAACAAAGGTGCCGACGAGCCTGCCAGATCTTGAATCAGGCGAATCTCGGTCGGTGTGACCGTATCCCCCCGACGCTTCTCGACCGTCAGCGCCCCGAGCCGATCATTCCCGGCCTCTATTGCGACCACTGTCCCAGGGAGGTCTGGCAGCAGGGTGGCGGAGCCGGTCCAGGAGTCCTCCGGCCATCGACCAGCCAGTAAGTAGCCGCCATCGGCCGCCACCCACACACCGGCTCGCTCCGCCCCCGTGCCATCGGCCAACCTTCTCGCAGTACGATCGAACAAGCCCCGGGTCGATTCGGTCCTCGCCAGCCGCTGTGTTAGATCAGACAGCACCTCGTAGGGCGTGGCCCGCTTACCGTAAGCAACTTTGTCGGCCCAACGCTGAGCTCGCAGTCTGACCGGTTCGAAGGCCAGGGCGACGACGGCGGTGGCTGCGATCGAGGGGCCCAAATCGCCGCCGGTACCGAGGGCGCTCAAGCCGACCACGGTCACGGAATAGACCAGGGTGATGAAGGCCGCCAGCAACACGAACAGAACGGTCCGGTTGATGACCAGGTCGATGTCATAGAGGCGGTATCGCAGCACCGCATTGGCGACCATCAGTGGAAACAGGATCCCAAATGGAATCGACACGAACAGCGTCCATCCGACCCATCGGTCGGAGCCCGTCGGAAGCGCAACGGAAATGGTCCCGGCCATAGTTACGACCACGAACAAGAGACCGAGTGGCAGCACCACCCACTTGATTTGCTGTCGCTCAGCGGGATTCGAGACTCTTCTGTAGCGGTAAATCTGAGCGGCCAAACCCAGCAAGAGGGTGGCGAACATTGCGAGCACAACGGTCCGCGCTCGGCTGCTGAGTTCGACGTCGCCATCGAACAACGAAACCAACTGGTTGCCACCGCCCGGGAGTGCGATCACGAGGGCCGTTACTACCGGGGCCAGCCAGCGAGCCGACTTTGGGACGAAGCGCCCGCTTGGAAACAGTCCGAGAACTAGCGCGACGCCCACCCCGAGCATCCCGAAGGCGACCGGAGTTGCGTGTCGAAGAGTGGGGTCACCCTCGAAGGTGGCCAGGCTCCGGGACTGAAACGTCACGAAAACGAGGAGGGTCATCGTAAACAGCAAGGCCATCGGATCGTGCGATCGGCGCCAAAAGACGAGCCCGCAGACCAACACCGCAACCACGAAGGGGGTGGCCAACGCAACGGCGATCATGAACCGGAGGTCCAGACCCAGATCCCTGAAGATGTCGGTCAGCGGTGGTATCGCGACGAGGAGCGGATCCGAGAAGGCCCGAACGAGCCCCACGGTGCCCAACGCGGTTAACCCTACGGCCACAATGAGCCACGCCGCCCGCGCCGCAATCCCAAAGCCACCGTCTAGTCGAGGGGGCAGCGACCAGGTTGACGCGGACGCTGGATTCATGTGGGTACTGGTGCCTCGACGGGGATGGCGCCGGTGAGGGTGGTGCCTTGGCCGGGGGTGGTGGTGATGTGGAGGCTGCCGCCGGCGGCGTCGAGCCGATCCGAAATGTTGGTCAGCCCATGCCCCCGCGGTCCCGTCGGGTCGAACCCGGTCCCATCATCGGTCACAGTGAACGTCAAACGCCCATCCTCTTCGCTCAGAGCCACATGAGCCGACCCTGCCCGCGAATGTTTAACCGTGTTCTGCAGAGCTTCGACGATGCAGAAATAGACGGTGGTCTCAGTCTGCTGATCGAAACGTCCGATCCCACCCACATCCACCGACACCGGAATCGGCGCCTTCCGGGCATAAGCCCCCACCGCCGCCGCCAACCCCTCCGACTCCAACAACGGCGGATAAATACCCCGAGCGAAATCCCGCATCGACTGGATCGCCGCCTCCGCCTCCGCATTGAGACCCTCCAACACCTCCGAAGTCCGCGGAGCCGCCCCACTCGAAGCCAGCCGCCGCGCCAACGCCAACTTCACCTTCAACGCCACCAACTGCTGCTGCGCCCCATCATGCAAATCCCGCTCCAACCGCCGCCGAGTCTGATCCTGCACCGCCACAATCCGCCGCCGCGACTCCCGCAACTCGGCGATCCGATCCCGCAAACTCTGAGTCAAGACCGCATTCCGCAACGCCAACCCCATCCCCGAAGCCAACTCCCCCAACAACCTCTCATCGACAGGAGTCGGCGCCTGACCCCGCGGCAACGACAACGTCAACGCCCCCAACCGCTCCCCATCATGGGTCACCCAGGCCGTCCGATCCGCCCCCGGAATCTCAGAACTCGACACCGGCACCGAAACCCCCACCACCCCATCCTCAGGCCACACACTGCTCCGCTCAAAACCCTCCCCCACCCGCACCCACACCGCCGCCGACTGAGCCGAAGTCCCATCCGCCAACGACCGCGCCACCTGATCGATCAACCCCTCATCAGTAGCCGCCAACCGCCTAGAAAAATCAGACAACACCTGATAAGGAGACGCCCGCCGCCCATACACCAACCGATTAGCCACCCTCTGCAACCACCGCCGAACCCCCTGAAACCCGATCGCCACCACCGCCGTCGCCACCACCGACAACACCGTATCCCCCCCCGCAGGCCCCCGCAACCACCCCACCACAATCGCCACATACACACCCGTAATAAACAAACCCAACACCCCATACACCAACGTCCGCGAAATCACCACATCAATCTCAAAAAGACGAAACCGCAGCACCGCCACCGCAATCGCAACCGGAATCGCAGCAATCGACAAAGCGAACAGGGCATCGGCAATGGCCGGCGCGTCGCCGCCGCCTCCAATGACAGCTGTCCCCGAGTAGACCACGGCGAACATGCCAACGGCGTAGACGAGCCACTTGACTTGCTGACGTTCCTCGTTACGCGACCGCCGATAACGCACAACGATCGATGCCGTGGATCCCACGGTGAGAACGAGGAGGCCGATGGTCCACGGCACCTGAAATGGCTCTTCCCAGAAGGAGTCCGCAATGAATCCGATTGGATTCTCAATCATCCAGCCGTCCCCGTCTCCCGGTCCTAGGCGGTCTGACAAGCCTGACAACACGAGGAACACCGACGCCATGGTCAATTCCAGGCCGACCAACCACCGCCACCGCGGCGTCAGGACCCGCCCGGTCGGGAAGACCTGCAGGAGATAGAAGATTGGAAAGATGAAGAGAACCCACGACCAGCCTTGGAACCAAAGCATCAGGAAGAGCCCGATATTGAGCGTCGCCGGCGGATCCTCGATCCCCGAGAGTGGGATGTCGGCTGCCACCGACAACACCGTCCCTATCGCCCAGATCAGGAGTAGCCATCCGATGGGGTTGCGGGGTCGGGGGAGGATGATCAGCAGCGCCGAAACCGCTGTAATCGTCGGGAGGGCGATCACGATGAAGTCGTTACCTAACGCATCACCGCGGCTGATGGCTGCGACCACATAAGCACCCGTGAAAAGGACGACCAAACCGAAGACTCCCCACGCCAGCGCGCGCAACCATCTGCTGCTCATCGGCTTCTTCTCGGCAATCGGTACGCTGCCACCGGGTTGGCCCGTCCTTTGACCAGCGCCGGCTCGAGCACGTCACATTCGGGACGGTCGAGGAGGGCTGTGAAGGTCGCATCGCTCAGCACTGTCTCCCCTGGCTCCGCCCATTGCTGCAGGCGCTGACTGAGATTTACCGTGTCGCCCACAACCGAATACTCGATGCGGTCCTCCGACCCCAACAGTGCTGCCGCCACCTTGCCCGTCGATAGCCCGATACCGAGACCGAAAGGCTCGCGCCCCTCTGCCCGCCAATCACCATTGACGACAGCCTGAGCCTGGTGCATGGCCAACGCAGATTCCATCGCCTTCCCGGCATGATCAGGAATTGGATCAGGTGCGCCAAAGACGGCCATTACGGCGTCACCGACGAACTGCATCACGGTGCCGCCGTGATCGATGATGGCCCGATTCATCTCGGCTCTGTGACGGTTGAGCTGTCCGGCCAGAACGCTCGGATCAGTACGCTCGGCGATAGTGGAGTAGCCACGAATGTCGGCCATGAGGACCGTGACTTCCAGTTCCTCCGTCTCCCCGATTCGACGTCCTTCTCTGCGCATCTTCTCGGCCAACCCGCCGGGAAGGAGACGGGACAACTTCTCTCCCTGCTCTTCGCGGTCGACGATGGCGCGATGCAACAGCCGCAGACGTTCAACTGCCAGGCTCTTGCCGGCGGACACGCCTTCGGCCACCCGCCGAAACAGGTTCTCGATCCGGCGATCTATGTCAGTCGGTGTCGTTTTCAACGCAACGGCGATTGCCTTGATGGGCGTTCCCTCGGCGATCCTTTTGAGCAGGTCCTCTTCGTCCGGGGACAGATTCCCCTCCTTGTCAATGGGTCGAGTCAAAGCTGTCACGATGGCGGGGTCGAGCATCGAACCCCCGGTTGCCACCTCTCGGATAGCGCGGGCCAGTTGATCGCCTTCGGCTACTCGATCCTTGAGTAGGTAGGCGTAGCCGGCGGCGCCATCTGCCAGAAGCGACACCGCGTATTCTGGATCGTCATATTGGGAGAGGATCACCACACCGGTCCCCGGGTGGCGCTTGCGCACGAGTTTGGCTGCTTCGATGCCCTCCCGCTGAAACGACGGCGGCATCCGGATGTCTGTCACCACCACTTGCGGAGCTGCTGCTTCCGCCCCACTCACCAGTCCATCGAAATCTGCTGCAACACCGACGAGCTCGAAGTCGCCAGCCAGCTCGATCAGGGCCTTCACGCCTTCGCGAATCAGGAGATTGTCGTCCGCCAGGAACACGGTTATGGCCATGACATCAGCATGACGGCCGGGAAGGTTCCTGTGCACCGTGAAAGCCACAAAAGGCCGGTGTGGTTTTCCCCACCCCGGGTTTCTGGCCACCACCATTGAGCTCACGTCTTTCGTGAAGCATGATCGGCTGAAGGCAAGGCAAGGAGCGATGATGCGCATCGAATCTTCGGTTACCTCGATCTCGTGGATTCCCTCGGAGGCGATGACCGGTCCCCTCCGCATCCCGGTCGATATGGGGATCGGGCACTATGACGCTCCCCCGCCCGACCAGATCAACGACCTCCAAGAACTGTGTGATGAAGACCGCTTTCGTTTCGCCAACCATCTCCAAGCCTTTGTCGAGGTGATCGATGGCAAAGTAACTGAGACGGGTTACCTCGGGGGAGGGCTGATCGGGTCAACCCTCGTCAAACTGGGAACCAAAGTGGTCAACATCCCCGCGGTCTCCTATCCGGACCTTCGCCATGAACCGGAGATCACCGAGGACGGAGTCCGTTTCGTCCAAACGGCCGGCGGTCGAACCGGGGCGCCACTTCCCAGACGCATTTCCCGGCCACCCTTTATCCAGATCACAGCTCCAACGGCCTGGACCACGCTTTCTTTGACCATCAACGTGGACTGTTCGTCCAGCTTCGAACTCCTGGGTGCTTCGCCCTTCCCCCGGCACTGGGTGTACGGCAACGATGGAGCCCTCGCCCTCAAGAGCGGTGTCATCGATTTCGCCGAATGGGCCGCCAGGACCACCCACGACCGATCCCCCTGGTTCGACCACGACCAATCCGCCGCGGTAAGTGGTGTCGAAAGCCCGGCCGAACGTGCCATGTCGGTTGAGATCATGGGTGGCGAGACCCCTGCGTTGCGGCGCTATCACAAGGGCAACCCACTCATGACTCAGGGCACTCCGGGCCGCGAAGTGCTGCTGATCCTCGACGGAATGACCGAGATCTCCGTTGATGGTCAGGCTGTGGCGGAAGCGGGTCCGGGGTCCATTCTCGGAGAGCGGGCCGCTCTGGAGGGGGGGCTGCGCACCGCCACTGTTGTCGCCACAACCCCAGTGCGGGTGGCCGTGACCGAAGCACTTGAGCTCGATCCCACATCGTTGCACGAGGTGGCCCGCCATCACCGTCGCGAGGAAGCCTGAGGCCGCAACGGGAAACGTTCGATCCGGTCATATATCGGACCGGGTCTGCTCTCGAACAGCGTCAACTCCTTGACAGTCCACTGGAAACGCAGACCGCCATATGACGCGATCAGATTGACCACACTCTCTGGGGGGCGCAGGCGGCTTAGTGTCAGGTGGGCGGAAAAGGGCCGCTCCTCGGGGGGAAGCCCGGAGTCACGACATGCCTCTTCGATGACTGAGTTGAGCCCGTTCAGGCCCTGTGCTTGGTCGTCCACGCCGAGCCATAAGACGTTGGCCCTGTTGCTGGCTGGAAATGCCCCCATCTCACCGAGAACGAGGGTAAAAGGTGGACCGAGGTCGGTCTGATCGATGCGAGCAGCCAAGATCTCGGTGCGGGTCTCATCCAATGATCCGAGAAAACGAATAGTCAGGTGCCAATTGTCCGCAGGCACCAACTTGCCGGGCACCGTCCACGAAGCCAGGTGCTGAGCCAGCATCGCTTTTACCTGAGAGTCGACAGCCACGCCTAGAAACAGCCGCTTCAGCTCCGCCACCACTCCCCCGTCAATGCCAACCGGATTAGATGCAAGGCGGCGGTGGCTGTGTATGAGAGGACACGTTCCCGGTCGCCTGGCATCCGAAGCGTGCGCACCCCGGATCCTTCGGGAGTGACGACTGCCACGATCATGGTGCCGACCGGTTGTTCTTGGGGGTCGGGGCCAGCCGAACCGACCACACCCAGTCCCACATCGACCTTGAGCCGTTCCCGCACCGCCGCTGCCATCGCCAGAGCCGTCTCCTCGGTGACCACCCCTTCCTTGAAACTGCCGATGCCGAGCAATTCTGACTTGAGGTCGGTGGCGTAAGTCACAAGAGCCCCCCGGAAATAGTCCGATGAGCCGGGCCGGGATGTGAGCCGGGCTGCCACCAGGCCCCCGCTGGCCGACTCGGCGGTGCCGATAGTCCAGCCTCGCTCAACGAGCAATCTGCCAATGATCTGGTCAATTGTCTCGGAATCGACCGCAAACACCCCTGAGCCCAGCCGGCGTCTGATCTCCGCTTCGACGGGGGCGATCAGAGCCAAGGCCTCCGCCTCGGAGGCTCCTTTGGCGGTGATCCTCACTTTGATCTCACCACCGGATGCCAGGAATGCGATCGAAGGATTGATCGACTGGTACAAGTCGTCGAGGATCTCGCCTACTTGTGACTCGGACCGGCCCCACGTGCGAAGCACCCGGCTGGTCAGGACACCGGCAACTCCGGCTTTGCTGCGGAGCCGTGGTAACACCTCGTGCTCCAGCAGATAGCCCATCTCCTCGGGAACGCCAGGTACTGCAAACACCAGGGTCTGCTGATACTCCATGACCAGCCCGGGGGCACTCCCTTTCGGATTGGCGAGCATCTCGGCGCCATCTGGATACTCGGCCTGGCGGAGGTTCGACAGAGGCATCTGGCGGCCGCTGGCCGACCAGCGCGCTTGTAACTCGTCTGCATAGCGCTCGGAGAATCTCATCTCGCGAGCGAACGCCAAGCACATCGCTTCTCTTGTCAGGTCGTCACGGGTAGGCCCGATCCCCCCAGTGATCACGACTCCGTCGGCCCGTTCCACTGCGATCCGGAGAACCTTGGCGATGCGCTGGACATTGTCGCCCACTGCTGCCTGGTGGTGCGCGTCGAACCCGTTCTCTGCCAGCGCTGCCCCGATCACAGCCGCGTTCCCGTTGACGATTTGGCCCAGCAGCAGCTCGGTACCTACCGCCACCACCTCGACAATCACGCCGCCCCCACCACCGTCCCTGACATCTCGGCACCGTAGGCGCCGGTGATCTCGACCCGGAGCCAGTCTCCCGGCTGGCCCCGATCGAGGTTGATGACACCGTCGATGTCGGGAGCTTCCCGATATGACCTGGACACTGCGAGTCCGTCTTCGACCTGGTCGACAAGGACCTCGACAGTCTCTCCGATCATGGCGGCGTTGGCGTCAGCGGTGATCTCCTCCTGAATTCCCTGTAGGTAACGGAGACGTTCCTCCACGGCTTCGGGGTGGGGTCGTCCGGCCAGCCCGGCCGCCGGGGTACCTTCCTCGGCGGAGTACGGGAAGAAGCCGGCCCAGTCGAGACGCACCTCCTCCAGGAACGTCGCCAGCTCCTCGATCTCGTCGTCGGTCTCCCCCGGGAAACCAACGATGAACGACGAACGCAACGCCGCCTGGGGAGCAGAGGCGCGGATCGAACCGATCAACTCGCGATAGCGATCGCCGCCACCCGAGCGTTTCATCATCCGGAGGAGGCGGGTCGACGAATGTTGAAGGGAAAGGTCGAAGTAGGGGGCGATCTTCGGGTTGGACGTCATCTGCTCGATGAGGGACTGACCGATCTCCTTCGGATACAGATAGAGAAGGCGGAGCCTTCTCAGCCCATCGATCCCGTCAACCAGTTGGAGTAGCTCGACGATCCCCCCGGGGGCACCGATGTCGCGCCCATAGGCGGCCAGGTCCTGGGCGACCAGCACCACCTCACTTACCCCTGCCTGCACCAGACTCGAGATCTCTGCGGCGATGTTCACCGGTCGGCGGGACCGTTGCGGACCTCTGATCAAGGGGATGGCACAGAACGTGCAGGGCTTGTCGCAACCTTCCGCCACCTTCACATATGCATATGGAAGCGAGGGGCGAGATCGGTTGACGGCGTGAAGGATATCCATAATCGGGCGCCGGAAGGTCACCGGCCGCCAGCCCGTGAGGCGGTCGAGAGTGGTGACCAGCTCCCCATAGCGATCGAGGCCCAGGACCGCATCCACTTCAGGAAGAGCCTTCTCGACTTCGACTCCGAACCGCTGAGCCATGCACCCCAACACGATTGTCTTGGCCTCAGGGCGTTTGCTGTCCTGCATCTCGAGAATGGTCTCGACCGATTCGCGGCGGGCCTCCTCGATAAACGCGCAGGTGTTGACCATCACAACATCCGCCGCCTCCGGGGAGGCGGCCGCCTCGTAGCCAGCCTCGGCCAGCATCGCCTCGAGTTTCTCCGAGTCGACCTGATTCTTGGCGCAGCCGAGCGTGGTCAACCAGACGGTGGGAGCTGCCATGAGCGTTGGAAGTCTACGAAGTTCCATTCTTGTGACGGTTGACCCGTATATCGCCAGGCAACCGTCACAAGAATGGTCGGCGATCCCTCAGACCAGCCGCCGATACCGGCCGCGGAAATAGACGAGGGGGTCAGCGATCTCGCCGAGGTGCAGCTCTTCGATTTCACCAACCATGAGAAGCTGGTTTCCAACCGGGGTCGTCGTGTCGAGACGGCAGCCCGCCCAGGTGTCGAATCCGCCGATCAGTGGTCCCCACCTGGTTTCGGTTACTTCCAACCCGGCAAAAAGGCCACCAGGTGAGGGGGCGATCTCGGCAAAGCGATCGGCCAGGGCACGGTGCTCTTGCCCACCAACATGAAGCACAAAGCGATTGCTTGCGCCTACGGCGCTGCGGAAGTCGGCGCCTTCGCTGACAGCCATCACCACCCTTGGTGGCAGGCCTTCGACCACGAGCACGGCCGAAGCGGTCATGCCGTCGGTGCCGGCCGTGACGATGGTTACAGGGCCCACCAGGCGGCCCCGTAAGCGACGGGCCGGGTCGCGCGCCTCCGGCGGGGTCTGAAAGGGATGTTCGTTGTGAATGGTCATGAACGTTCGGTGGCGGTGACCAACGGAACTTCAAAGCTGCGCCTCGACTCAAAGCGGAGATGCCGGCTGTAGCCGGCCGCCCGAGCTGCTTCGACGACCTCGTCGTGGGCATGCCCGGCGTCTTCGGGATGATGAGCGTCGCTCGCCAGCGTGACTTTCACCCCCGCTCCGTGAAACATCTTGAGAAAGGTCGGCGACGGGTACATCTCTCCTACCGGCCGGCGCAGACCCTGGCTCGACACCTCCACCGACGTCCCCGACCGGGCGGCCGCCGCCACCACCCGTTCGTACAGGTGGATGGGCTCTGTCTCGGGCCGATAGCCGAACTTTTTGCAGACGTCGACGTGAGCAAGGACATCGACCGCACCCCGCTCCGCCAGCTCGGTGACCAGTGCGAAGTAGTCCTCCCAGGAACGGTCGACACCGCGTCTTTCGAACTCATAAGTCACCTCGCCCGAGTCGATGCCCCAGGCGCCGACCCAGTGAACCGACCCGATCAGGTAGTCGAAAGGATACGGCCGCAGAAACTCGAGGACCGCGTCGATGGTCCCGGGAAAAAAGTCCACCTCGAGTCCGAGCTTGACTGGTAGGCCCCCCTCCTTGGCAGCCTGCACCGCCCCAACATACGCCTCGATAGACAAGGTGCGATCGTCGGCGACCATCTGTTTGGCCTGGGCCGACAAGTCTGATCGCCAGTCCCACTCCCAGAACGGTCCCAGAATCTCATTGGCTTCCACACATCGATAAAGGTGTTCTGTGAATCCGAGCTCGGTTACTCCCCGCACTGCGGCCCGCTCAACATACGCCTCGATCAGACCGGGCGGGTAGATCCCCGGCGGCGGAGTCTCGTAGTGGTCGTCTCCGAAGTGCGGATGAAGGTGCAGGTGGTAGTCAGACAACTGCTCAGGCGCCCCGGGCCGCTTCCACCAAGCCCTGCAAGGGACCGGGTCCCACCGCGTCGGCCAGGGTGTTCCAGGTGGCGTCGTTCAGCTCGCCAATGGCCTCCAGCTGGGAGGCGGCCAGATGAACCGCGTCTGCCAGGGCCGTGAACAAACCCGCCTGATCTCGGTCAACGGCCGTCGAGATGGCCATCCGGGCAGCAGCCGGGTCTTTGCGGCCCAGGGCCTCGATGGCGCGCTCGGCCGCGTTGAGAGCCTGTCTCTGGAGATGACCGTCCATGCCTCCAGGATAAGTCCGGCTGGTTCAGACCTCGGCGAACAGGTATGGGCGCATGATGTTGATCCGCTCGTCGACCTCGTCGGGGCTGAGGTACCAAAGGGTGGCAGCCAGGCTAGAAAGGAGGGGATTCCCGTCCTGGGGCGTGAAGCAGAAGCCGACCAGGGTGTTGCCATTGCGAACCGCCAAGGTGTCGACCGCCACGACGGTCTGGGAGAGAATCCTCCCGAAATAGCCGTGATCGCGTCCGAACGAGAACACCGCGTTGGTCGACTTCTTGTAAGTGATCGCCACCCGCTTGTTGGCGGCCAGGCGATCCCGCACCTCGTCGATGGTGATGTTCCTGTCCAGGGTGAGGGCGAAATGAAGAGCATGCATGTACTGGCTGTTCATCTTGAGCGCAGAGGAGAACAGGTTGAGGTCATGGCCGATGGTCTCGAACAACTCGTGAGCATCGCGGGCATGGTGGGTGCCAAAGCGGCCGTCCTTGTGCTTCTCGACCGTCGGCGACGGAGCGAACCCGGAGTCCTGGCTGATGTCATTGGAGCGCCGGATGCAGATGAAGCGGCCATCGGTCAGATGGTTGGTCCCATCGTCGTCCATGGCGAGAGTCTTGACCAGTACCGCGATGTTGTGGGTATTACAGGAAACGATGTGGAGGAAGCGGTCCTCCCCGTGCACCAATGCCTGATCGTTGATGCCACGGGCGTACATCTTTCCGAACCCGTATTCGCTCCCCTGAGCCAGAAACCCCAGGGGGTTGAGGGCTGATTCGTAGAACTCCGCCTTGTTGTCATTGCCAACCGGAGTGCAATCTATGACGACCTTCGCTCGCTCAATTGCTTCCCTCGTCTCGAACTTGGGAGCATGACCGAGCTCTTCGAAACTGGTCCTCTTGTCCTCGTCCACGACCAATACGGCACCTCGCCGCACCAGGTCATTGACTTTGCCCCGCTCCGTCACGAGGGGTGTCCGCTTGTGAAAAGTGACCTCGTCGATCCCGAAATCAGCTTTATGGTCGGCGAGCAGCCCTATCAATGGCTCACCGATGGTCCCGGTCCCAACGACATGAACGATCTTCATTTGGTGCTCCCTACGGTTGCAGCGGTGGGTGGTGTGTATTGAGTGATGGGTAAAGCTACCCCATCGGTTGGAGGGTTGTACCCGTCACCCACGACCCACCACCCACCACTCAGAACTGTTCCTCCTCTGTGCTTCCCTTTAACGCCAGGGTCGAGGCCTGGCCGCCCGACAGGACTTCTGAGACCCGATCGAAATAGCCGGCGCCGACCTCGCGCTGATGCCTGGTGGCGGTGTAGCCGTCGGCTTCGAGGTCGAACTCCCGCTCCTGGAGATTGACGAAAGCAGGCATCCCGATCGTGGCGTAATCCCGAGCCAACTCAAACATGGAGGCGTTGAGGGCATGGAATCCAGCCAGTGTTATGAACTGGAACTTGTATCCAAGGGTCCCCAACTCTTTCTGGAAAGAGGCGATCGTCGGCTCGTCCAGGTGCTTGCGCCAGTTGAAAGAGGGCGAGCAGTTGTAGGCCAGCATCTTGGCGGGGAACTCGGCATGCACCGCCTCGGCGAACTCGCGTGCCTCGCCCAGATCGGGACGGGCGGTCTCGCACCACAACAGGTCAGCGTAGGGGGCATAGGCCAGGGCCCGCGAGATCGCCTGATCGAGACCCGGCCGAACCTTGAAGAACCCTTCAGGCGTGCGCTCCCCCGTGCAGAACCCACGATCGCGCTCATCGATGTCCGAGGTCAGGAGGTTGGCACTATTGGCATCAGTCCTGGCCACGATCACGAGTGGCACATCGAGCACATCAGAGGCGAGACGGGCGGCGTTGAGTGCCCTGATGTGTTGGGAGGTTGGGATCAGAACCTTGCCTCCCATGTGCCCGCACTTCTTCTCGGAGGCAAGCTGGTCCTCGAAGTGGACGCCCGCTGCGCCGGCCTCGATGAAAGACCTGGTCAGCTCATACACGTTGAGAGCGCCCCCGAAGCCAGCTTCGCCATCGGCGATGATCGGCACGAACCAGTCGATCGAGTCGTCACTTTCGATCCAATGGATCTGATCCGCGCGGCGCAACGCGTTGTTGATCCGGCGGACCAGAGCCGGTGCCGAATTGGCCGGATATAGAGATTGGTCGGGATAGACCTGCTCGGCCAGGTTGGCATCGCCCGCCACCTGCCAGCCCGACAGATATATAGCTCGTAGACCGGCCTTGACCATCTGCACAGCCTGACCACCTGAGAGAGCTCCGAGGGAGCTGACGTAGTCGGTTTCTCCCAGCTGTGACCATAGCTTTTCAGACGTGACCCGGGCGAGGGTGTACTGCTCGCGCAGTGACCCCCGCAGCGACACCACCTCGGCTGGTCCGTAATCCCGAGCCACACCCTCCCAGCGGGCGTTGGTGGCCCACTCCCGTGTCAGCTGTTCAGTTTCGGCCTCGTCTCGAAATGCCATGGGGATCTCCTCAGTCGATTAGTTCATAGGCGGGCAGGGTGAGAAACTCGACAAAGTCATCAGCCAGAGCGACCTCCTCGAACACCTTCCAGGCGGTGGATGCGTCGAGGGGAATTCGAGCTATTTCCTCTTCGGCAAGACGGCGAACCAGCGATCCGTCGACGAGGCGACCATCTTCGAGAAGGGCCCCGCCATGCACCCACTGCCAGATCTGACACCGTGAGATTTCGGCGGTGGCGACGTCCTCCATAAGGTTGTCGATAGCGGCGGCTCCGGTCCCCGCCAGCCAGGAAGCCAGGTAGTAGATGCCGGCCCGGAGGTTGGTCCTCACCCCCGTCTCTGTGATCCGACCTCCCGGAATCGTGAAATCGAGGAGCTCGGCGTCGCCCACCCTCGCGTCGTCACGCATCCGATCCAGCTGGTTGGGATGGTCTCCAAGAACGGTGTCGAAGCAAGCTTGCGCCACCGCGACCAGGTCGGGATGGGCCACCCAGGTCCCGTCAAAACCCTGACCGGCCTCGCGGGTCTTATCGGCCTCAACCTTGGCCAATGCCGCCTCGGTCACGGCTGGGTCCCGACGGTTGGGGATGAAGGCGGCCATACCTCCGATGGCGTGGGCGCCCCGGCGGTGGCAGGTGGCCACCAATAGTTCCGTATACGCCTTCATGAAAGGAACCGTCATCGTGATCTGGCTGCGATCGGGCAGAAGAAACCCGGGCCGGTCGCGCATCACCTTGATCGTGGAGAAGATGTAGTCCCACCGCCCGGCATTGAGACCGGCCGAGTGCTCCCTGAGCTCATAGAGGATCTGGTCCATTTCAAAAGCCGCCGGCAGCGTTTCGATCAGCACGGTCGCTTTGATCGTGCCGCGAGGAATGCCCAAGCGCTCCTGGGCGAAGATGAAGACGTCGTTCCATAGACGCGCTTCCAGATGACTTTCCAGCTTGGGCAGGTATAGATAAGGGGCGGTGCCCTCCTCGAGGGCGGCCCTGCCGCCGTGGAACAGATACAGGCCGAAATCGAATAGGGATGCAGACACCGGCCTGCCGTCTATCAACAGGTGCTTCTCCGGCAGATGCCAACCCCGCGGCCTTACAAAGAGGCGGGCGGGGTTGGCATCGACCCGGTAGGCCTTGTCGGGGGTTTCGAATTGCAAAGTCCCCCGGTAGGCATCCACCAGATTCGCCTGACCTTGCGTCAAGTTGTCCCAGGTCGGCGTGGTGGCGTCCTCGAAATCGGCCATGAACACCCTGGCCCCCGAGTTGAGGGCATTGATCATCATCTTCCGATCCACCGGGCCGGTTATCTCAACCCGTCGATCGGCGATGTCGTTTGGGACCGGGGCGACGGTGAACTCCCGTCCGGGGCTCCTGGCAGCAGGCAGCGCTAGCTGGCGGCCGCGTCTGGCTTCCAGCAAAGAGTTCCTGGTCGATTGGAACTGGCGATCCAGATCCGCCACGAATTCCAGGGCCTCACCCGAGGTGACAGGTGTAGAAGCGGCACGCAGTTCGACCACAGACCTCATATGTTCGCAATTCTCTAAGATCTACCCCCGGTTTGCACTATTCTCGATGCTAATTTCGTACGAAGTTTCGCCATGGTCAACACACCCTCGACATTTGATTCGGTCACCTTCGGACATCGAGTCCGTCACTTTCGCAAACGGAAGGGCCTAACCCTTGATCAGCTGGGAGCGCTGGTCGCCCGTCCGGCTCCGTTTCTATCGCTGGTCGAAAACGGGAAGAGGGAGCCCCGGCTCAGCCAGATCACGGCTCTGGCGAATGCGCTGGGAGTCACCATCGATGACCTTCTGTCCCCCGAAGCCCCCAACCGCCGGGCTCAGCTGGAGATCGAGCTCGAGCGCTACCAGTCCCGGTTCGCTGAACTCGAGCTTCCCTATCTTCGCTCTTCGGCGAAGCTCTCCGATGAGACCCTGACCCATCTGGTCTCGCTCTATCGCCACCTGGCGGATAACAGCGGCCCCGGACCGGTGACGGCGGGCGAGGTTCGCCGCGTCAACGGGGAGATGACAACCGAGCTACGGGCCGTCGACGGCTACATGGCTGAAGTCGAAGAAGCCGCCGCAGCCGCACTGATCCGGGCGGGATACGGAGGAGCCGGCGCCTTGTCGTCGCGTCACATCCTCGATCTGGCGGCGGCAGCCGGCTTCGAGATCAAGACCATCGAGGACATCCCGGCGTCGCTGCGCTCGGTCACCGATCTGAGCAACAGGATCATCTACATCGCCCAGCGCAACGAACTGCGCACCCGACAGGCGCGCAAGGCCATCCTCCAGACTTTGGCCCGCTCTTATCTAGGGCACGCCGACCCCGGAAACTACGACGAGTTCTTGCGTCAGCGTCGTCTTGCGGCCTACTTCGCCTCGGCGGTCTTGGTTCCTGAGAAGCCGGCCGCGCTCCTGCTGGCTGAGGCACGGGGGAGACGCGACCTTTCGGTGGAGGACATGCGCGAGCTCTTCTACGTCTCCTACCAGACCGCGGCCCATCGCATGATCGACCTGGCGACCATCCATCTCGGGATCAAGACGCATCTCGTTGTCAGCGACGAGGAAGGCATCGCCCTCAAGGCGTACGAGAACGACGGCGTTCCTTTTCCCCGCGATGAAGACGGTGGGGTAGAGGCCCAGAGGTTGTGCCGGGAGTGGTCGGCTCGCGCCGCCTTCGGGTCTACGGACAAGTTCTCGCTGCACTACCAGTACACGGACACCCCGGCCGGCACCTACTTCTGCTCGACCTATGTCGACCCTGATCCCAACACCCCGTTGGCCGTCACCTTCGGGGTCGGATTCACCGACGCCCAATTCCTCCGTGGCCGGGAAACGTCCAACCGTCGGCGCTCTTTTTGCCCGGACGGTGCCTGCTGCCGCCACCCTGCTCGCGATTTGGCGGCGCGTTGGGAGGGGCAAGTCGTGGCGTCACCTCGGGCCCAAGCCCGCATCATCGGGATGCTGGCGCCCGATCCGTACCCGGGCCTCGACCTGGCCGAGATCTACGAGCTGGTCGAGCGCCACCGGAATGAGTCATAACCATTAGGTCTATCGCCCCACCTCTCGTTCTTTGCCGAGATTCGACGGGAAGCTAGCTTCAAGTACGCCATGCAACGGTTCAATGGCTCGCTGCGCCTGCCCGGCGAGGTAGGACCCGGACTGCGTGTGCTGATCGACCTCAGCGACGAGCATCACCTTCAGATAAGCGCTGCCTCCGATGTCATTGGTGATTGGCCGCTTGAAGAGGTCGGAATCAGGGCGGCCGACGACGGATTTCACCTCCAGGCCGAAGGTGATGAGGTCGTTATCCGCACCGACAATGACCCGGCATTCGCCGTGGCCATCGGGCTGCGCAACGCTCCGACCTTGCTTCGTCGCCAGATGTCGGACCTGCTTCGCCACGACCCGCTGCTTCACGAGAAAGTCGTCGACTGACCCCTTAGGCGAGGAAGAGGGCGGGCTCTGCCAGGTTCTCGATCACCATGGCCATGAAACGGCGGCCCAGTCCTCCATCGATCACCCTGTGGTCGTAGGAAAGCGACAGGGGCATCAGCGGCACCACCACCACCCTGCCATCTTCCACTGCGGGCCGGTCGATGGCCCTCCCCACCGAGAGGATCGCAGTAGTACCGGGCGGTACGATCGGCGTACCGTACCCTCCACCGAGAGCGCCGATGTTGGAGATGGTGAAACTCTGCCCGGTGAGCTCGGAAACCTCGAGTTTGCGTTCCTTTGCTCCTTCGGCCAGACGCTGCACCTCGGACCCGACTTCCAGCAACGATCGTTGATCGGCACCGGAAACAACCGCAACGAGTAGCCCTTCCGCCGTGTCGACCGCGATCCCGATGTCGTAGCGCCCTTTCACGACCAGGTCATCACCGTCGAGGGTTGCGTTGAACTCCGGGAAGGCTCGCAATGCTGGCAATATGGCCTTGATCAGCAAGGCCTCCAGTGGGAGCTTGATCTGATGGCGGGCCTCCAACGCCTTGCGCGCTGCCAGCAGACGGCTGGCGACCACCTCGTCAAAGGTGGTCACATGCGGAATCTCAGCCCATGAACGCGCCATGTTGGATGCGATCGTGCGACGTAATCTCGACAACGGTCGCCGTTCTCCTGCCACCGGTGGAGGCGGCAGGCTCATCGGAGCCGGCTCGCTGACCGGCCCCCCGCTGGCAGCCTCGGCAGCCGCTGTCACATCCTCTCTTGTAATGCGCCCGTTGGGTCCGGTGCCGGACAACCCATTGAGGTCGACTCCCAGGTCTGCTGCCAGCTTCCGCACCAGGGGAAGCGCCTGCACCCGGGTCAAAGCTTCTTCGGTCCGGTGGATGCGGGGCGAAAGCTCCTCGGCCGCTTCACTGATGGTGCCAACGATCGGCGCCGAGCTCGACGACTCTTCTGACCCCGCTGGCCAGGTTTCATCTGGCTCGCCGATGACAACCAGGATCTCGCCGACCGCCAGTGTCTGGCCGGCCTCCGCCCCGTGATGCAGCACCGTGCCGCCACGGGGCGACGGAATCTCTACCACCGCTTTGTCGGTCTCGACCTCTACCACCGGCTGGTCGACCTTCACGGGCTCCCCCACCGGTATGAGCCACTGCACAACGGCGGCTTCGGTCAAACCTTCGCCGATGTCGGGCAGTCGAAATTCGTAAGCCATCAGCCGGTCACGGTGCGACGGACCGCGCCAACAACTCGCTCGACCGAAGGTAGATAGAGATGTTCTCCCCGCTTGAGCGGAAAGACCGTATCCCAACCTGTCACCCGCACGACCGGGGCTGTGAGGTCATAGAGACAATCCTCGGCCAGGACGGCCGCTACTTCCGCACCGAACCCGGACGTCCGGGGAGCCTCGTGTACGACTACGGCTCGTCCGGTCTTGGCGACCGAGGCCACCAGGGTCTTGCGGTCGAGGGGGACCAGGCTGCGCAGGTCGATGACCTCGGACTCAATCCCTTCCGACGAAAGAACATCGGCGGCGGCCCTGGTCTCTTTGGTCATGGCTCCCCAGGAGACGAGCGTGACATCGGTGCCGGTTCTTTCCACCCTGGCTTCACCGATCGGGACGGTGTACCAGTCGTCCGGCACCTCCTCTTTGACCGCCCTGTAGAGACGGATCGGTTCACAGAAGATGACGGGGTCGGGGTCTTCGATCGCCGCCAGCAGCAAACCCTTGGCGTCGTAAGGTGTCGAAGGGACCACAACCTTCAGCCCCGGGGTGTGGGCATAGATCGCCTCCATCGACTCGGAGTGATGCTCGGCTGCTCCGATCCCACCCCCGAAAGGGATTCTGACGACCATGGCGGCGCTGAAGCGGTGACGTGACCGGTTCCGGATCCTCGCCACATGATTGACGATCTGGTCGAACGCCGGATACGAGAAACCCATGAACTGCAGCTCGGCCACCGGCCTCATCCCGGCGATGGCCATACCGAGAGACACCCCGATGATCGCCGACTCCGCCACCGGAGTGTCGATTACTCGGTCCTCACCGTATTTGGGCATAAGCCCGTCGGTGACCCGGAACACTCCACCGGTGCGACCCACGTCCTCGCCGATCACCAGCACGGTGTGGTCCTTGGCAAGGGCCAGGTCGAGAGCATCGGTGATGGCCTGGGCCATGGTGCGGACGGTCACAAGAGCCCCAGGGCGTGATCCTGCTGGCTTACCAGATGCGACGGGATCTCCTCGAACATTCCCCCGAACATGTCATCGGGCGTGGGAGTGGCGAGACCCTCGGCCAACACGACGGCCCGCTCGATCTCCTCGGCGGCCTCTTGTTCTATTTGGCTCTGCCATTCGGCCGTCCACGCCTCGCGTTCGGAGAGAAATATCCTCACCCGCTCGAGCGGATCGCGACGCTTCCATTCTTCGGTCTCGGCCGGATCGCGATAACGGCTCGGATCGTCGGAGGTGGTGTGCGGGCCTAACCGATAGGTCACCGCTTCGATGAGGGTGGGCCCGTTCCCGGCACGGGCCCGGGCCAGGGCATCGCCCGTTGCCTGGTAGACGGCAAACAGATCGTTGCCGTCGACCTGCACGCCGGGCATGCCATATGCAATTGCCTTTTGGGCGATCGTCTCTGACAGGGTTTGCAACGATCGCGGTAAGGAGATGGCCCATCCGTTGTTCTGGCAGAAGAAAACGCAAGGCACCTTGAAGACCGCAGCGAAGTTCATTGCTTCGTGGAAGTCTCCTTCAGACGTGGCTCCATCCCCGAAGTAGGTGATGGCGATCCGCCGTTCGTCCTGCAATTTCGATGCCCAGGCGAGTCCCACCGCGTGAACCATGTGGCCGCCGACGGTGATCGAAGGGGGCAGGACGGGGACATGATCGGGGGGCGAGCCTCCCCGCTCGTCACCCGTGCGGCCGGCGAAAAGCAACTCCAGCGGATAACCCTGCATCCACATAGCGGCGGCGTCGCGGTAGGTGGCCACCATCCAATCGTCGGGCTCAAGGGCAGCGGCACTCCCCACCTGGGCGGCCTCCTGTCCTTCGAACGGTGCGTAGGTGGCGAGCCTTCCCTGCTTCTGCAGAGCGACTCCTTTGCGGTCATAGACGCGGGCAAACACCAGCGCCCGATACAACCTCCGGGTCATCACCAGATCGAGAGGCGATGGGCCGGTGAGGTCGCCGGAAGGAGTTAAGAGCTGAAACATCGGGATTTCTTGAGAGTAGCGGTGGGCCGGTAGTTGGCGGATTTGGCAAGAGGGGGGCGGCGGTCATACCCCCGCTCGTTCCGACTCCATTTCCTCTAACTCGTCGATCGTCATCAGCACTTCACGCGCTTTCGAACCCTCTGATGGACCCACGATGCCGCGGCTCTCGAGAATGTCCATCACCCGACCGGCCCGGGCGAAGCCAATCCGCAACTTCCGCTGCAGCATGGAAGTGCTTCCAAGCTGGCTTCGCACGATGAGGTCCATCGCCTGGCGAACCAACCCGTCTTCTTCGTCGTCTTCGGCATCGGCGGCGCGGGCGGCTTCGGCGGCGAGGTTTTCGATGACATGGTCGTGGTACTCGGCATCGCGCTGGCCCTTGACGAACTCGACCAACGCGTGGATCTCCTCCTCTCGCACCCAGGCGCCCTGATAACGAACGGGTCGTGGCTCGGCGGCGGTCATCACCAGCATGTCTCCCATCCCCACCAGCTTCTCCGCCCCGGCCCCATCGATGATCACCCGGGAGTCGGTCTGGCTGGCGACCGAGAACGCCAGGCGAGACGGGATGTTCGCCTTGATGACGCCGGTGATGACATCGACCGAGGGCCGTTGGGTGGCGATGACCAGATGGATCCCTACCGCCCGCGCCATCTGGGCGATACGGACGATGGCCTCCTCTACGTCCCGGCCGGCCACCAGCATCAAGTCGTTGAGCTCGTCGACGATCACAACGATGTAAGGGAATCGATCGAAGCCTTCCTCGGGTAGATGACCGGCGTCGAGTTTCTCACGGTATCCGATGATGTCGCGCACCTTGGCGTCGGCGAGCAGGTCGTAGCGACGATCCATCTCTGTAACTGCCCACTTCAGCGCGTCGGCGGCCTTCTTGGGATTGATGATCACTCGATGGAGCAGATGAGGTACGCCGTTGTACTGACCGAGTTCTACCCGTTTGGGGTCGACCAGGATCAGTCGCACATCGTCGGGAGTTGTGCGCATCAGAATCGAGCTGACGATGGCGTTGATGCAGGAGGACTTTCCGGCCCCGGTGGCACCGGCTATGAGCACATGGGGCAATGCGGCGAGATTGAGCAGTCGGGGCCGGCCGGAAATGTCGACTCCGAGACCGACGGCCAACGGGTGTTTGTCGGCGGCCGCCTCCGGGCTGCGGAGGACGTCTCCAAGCGTGACCAGACGCCGGCGCCGGTTGGGGACCTCGACTCCGATAGCAGACTTGCCCGGGATCGGAACCAGCAGCCTGACATCAGGGGTGGCCAGCGTGTAGGCGATGTCGTGGGCGAGGCTGGAGACCCTGTTGACCTTGACCCCGGGAGCGAGTTCGATCTCGTACCTCGTCACCGTGGGGCCCGGATCGATCAGGGTGACCAGTGCATCGACCCCGTGCTGGCGGAGAGTGTCCTCGAGCTGAGCGGCGGTTTGCTCCAGTTCCTTGCGGCTTTGCTCCTGTCCGCCCCCATACCCGAGCAGATCAAGCGGTGGCAGCTGATATCCGGGTCCCGAGCCAGCGGAGGCGGCCGCTCGCGTCTTTCGGACCGGTTTGGTTGTGACAGGCGAGGGGACTGAGGCGGCGTCTTCGTCCGTGATGTCGATCAGCGTTGATGGTGAAAGGGCAGGCTGAGTCAGATGACGAGCCGATTGGGCAACATGGCGTCCACCCGGGACCCGGGTGCTGGTTGCGAAGTGGCGCACGTTGCGGGCGATGTCGGCTACCGCCGCCACCAGTTCTTTCACGGTGGTCCGGGTCAGAAGCAGCACTCCCATCCCCATGATGGCGGCCAGCACGACGAAGGCACCCCAGGTGCCGAGCAGGCGGCGTAGCGGGAAGGCGATGAGCGCTCCGAGAGCTCCTCCCCTCTCCTCCACCAATGCCAGATTGGGTACGAGGGCGACCCCTCCGGTCAGCAGATGGAACATCGAGAGCGAACCGACGAAGGCGGTAATGGCCCCGCTGACGATGCGGCCCGGCCCCTGGCGGGGACGCCCGAGAATCAGGCCGGCGCCGATCCCGATCATCATGACCGGGAGCAGGTAGCGCCACCACCCGAACGCGAACCGGGTGCCGTTCTCGACGGCGTCACCAAACGGTCCGGCGAGACCGAGAAAGCCGAGGACGATGAGGATCGCCACGACGATGATGGCCATCCCCCAGACATCGTCGGCCTGACGTCCCAACTGGTCGCGGATGCGATCCCGCAACGCCCCCAGCGAGAGGCGCGAGGTTCGGGTGCTTCCGCTTTTCCTGGTCTTTTGCGAGGACACCCGCTTCCGCCCGCTGGCACCCCGGCGGGTGGGCGTCCTTTTGGTCATGTAGGTGGTGAGACTACCTCACCCAAGACTGAACGGTGGAGTTCTCGATCGGGCTTTAGAGCTCGAGAACCACAGGCAGGATGACGGGACGACGGGAGGTTTCGGCCTTGATCACGCGGGCAGCAGCCTGCCGCACGACCTGTTGCAGCGCCGGTCCATCATGGGTGTCGGCGGTGAGACGTTCCTGTACTGCCTGTCGGACCGCTTGGGCAGCTTTTTCGAGGACCGCCTCGGGGTCGTCCATCATCCCGTGGCTGTTGAGATCGGGGCCAAAGATGATCTCGCGGGATTGGGGGCTGACGGCCACCGTCACGACCACCACTCCCTCGTCGGCCAGATGGCTGCGATCACGGAGCACGGCCTTCACATCACCGATGCTGTCGCCGTCCAAATATACGTAGCCGGCGGGGACAGCTCGGCGAGACACGATCGACTCCTCACCATCCAAGAGGATGGAGTCACCGTCCTCACAAACCTCGACCTGAGGAACCCCCACCAGATGAGCGAGCTCGGCGTGGGCGGCCAGATGGCGGTATTCACCATGGATGGGCACAAAAGTTTGGGGACGAACCAAATTGAGATAGGTGAGCAGTTCATCGCGGCTGGCATGACCGGAAACGTGTACGGCGGCGTTGCGTCCATGGATCACTCGGGCGCCGCGGCGCAGAAGCTGGTTGATCACTCGGGAGACGGCGGTTTCGTTGCCGGGGATGGGGGTCGCTGAGAGAACGATGGTGTCGCCTTCTCCGATCTCGACGAACTTGTGGCGGCCCTGTGCCATCAAAGAAAGGGCAGCGAACGGTTCCCCCTGGCTGCCGGTCGTCATAAGTAGCTGGCGATCGGCCGGCAGCTTCAACAGCTCGACGATGTCGATCAGCGCATCCTCGGGGATGTCGAGCCGCCCTAGTTCTTTGGCGACGGCGGTATTGCGCTGCAGCGAGCGACCGAACACGGAAACCTTGCGTCCAGTAGCCACCCCGGCGTTGGCAATCTGTTGGATGCGATGGATGTGGGAGGAGAAGCAGGCGGCGATCACCCGCCCCGGAGCACCACCGATGATGTCGCGCAGCGAATCAGCCAGTGACAGCTCCGAAGGGACGAAGCCAGGGCGCTCGGCGTTGGTCGAGTCGGAGAGAAGCAGCCGCACGCCGGCCCGGCCCAGTTCGGCGATCGTCTGCAGGTCGGTAGTACGTCCGTCGATGGGAGTGGGGTCAAGCTTGAAGTCACCGCTATGGAGGACCATTCCTTCTGGTGTGTCGAAAGCCACCGCGCAGGCATCGGGAACCGAGTGGGTGACGTTGATCATCCGGAACCGGAAGGGGTCGTAGGAGACCCAGGCTCCCGGCTCGACGGGGCGCAGATCGGCCTCCACCCCCAATTCATCGATCCGTCCCTTGGCGAGATCGAGAGTGAGGCGGGTGCCAAAGACCGGCACGTTGAGGTCGGCCAGGAAATAGGCCAGCGCACCGATGTGGTCTTCATGGCCGTGGGTCAAAATCACACAAGCGAGATCGGCGCCGCGGTCGACCAGCCAGTTCCAGTCGGGAAACACCAGGTCGACGCCGAGCATCTCTTCTTCGGGGAACATCAGCCCGCAGTCGATCAGGGCGATGCGGCCATCGATTTCGAGCGCCGCACAGTTGCGGCCGATCTCCCCCAAACCTCCGAGGAATGTGACCTGGACGGTCACAAACCCTGCACCGCCCCCAATGCCTCCTTGACTGCTGCCAACGTCGCCTCGCTGGCCGGTACCAGTGGCAGGCGGGGGAGCCCCACCGGTTCCCAGAGTGCATTGAGCGCAGCTTTCACCGGCGCCGGGTTCGGCTCGAGGAAACAAGCGAACGACAACGGCAGGAGCTGATGATGGAGGCTGGTGGCGGTCGCGTAGTCGCCGGTGTGGGCGGCTTCAACCATCCGCCTCACCACATCACCGGCGAGGTGTGATATCACCGATACGACGCCCACCGCCCCCACCGACATCATCGGCAACGTGTAGGAGTCCTGTCCGGAGTAGACCGCCAGATCGGGGACGTCGTGACAGGTGGAGGAGGTGAAGTCGAGGTCCATCACTGCGTCTTTGACGGCCAGGATGCGGGGGTGCGCGGCCAGGCGTTTGAGCGTATCGACTTCGATCCGCCGGGCGGTCCGACCGGGGATGTTGTAAAGCATCACCGGTAGATCTGAGGCTTCGGCGATCGCCTTGAAGTGGGCGACCAGGCCCTCCTGGCTCGGGCGGTTGTAATAAGGGGTGACCGCCAGGATGCCGTGGCATCCGGCCTTGGCGGCGAGCTTGGTCAGGTGGACCGACTCGGCAGTGTTGTAGGTGCCGGTGCCAGCCAGGACCTTTACCTCACGGTCGGCCACCGCTTCGGTCACGGCGTGATACAGCGCAACCTTCTCCTCGCCGGTGAGGGTTGGCGACTCGCCCGTCGTGCCCGTCACCACCAGACCGTCGGAGCCGTGGGCGGTGAGATAGCGGGCCAGGTTCCATACGCGCTGGTAGTCGAGTCCACCTTCCTCGGTGAACGGCGTGATCATGGCGGTCAATACCCGACCAAAGGGCTGCATAAGGGTCTCCTGAGGGTGCGGGTCGAGGATACCCCGGGAATGGGTGGATACCGGCAGGCGTTACTCTGGTCGATGATGTCTCAATATGTATTTGATGCGACCGAGTCGGATTTTCAGACCGTGGTCCTGGAACGATCCAAGGAAGTCCCGGTTGTGGTGGATTTCTGGGCGTCCTGGTGCGGTCCCTGTCGCACCCTCGGGCCGCTTTTGGAAAAGGTAGCTGGCGAGAGCGAAGGCTCCTTCGAGTTGGCCAAGGTCGACGTCGACGCCAATCCCCGCTTGGCCCAGGCTTTCGGAATCCAGAGCATCCCCATGGTGGTCGGTTTCAAGGACGGCAAGCCGGTGAGCAGCTTCGTCGGCGCCGTGCCCGAGCAGGCGGTTCGCCAGTTCGTGGCGGCGCTAGTGCCGCCGGCAGTGGATCCCCGCATCGCCGAAGCCGAGAAGCTGGCCGAGGATGGTTTTGCGTCGACGGCCGAGGACCGTCTCACCGAGATCCTCGCGACCGAGCCGACCAACGTCGAAGCGGCGCTGGTGCTGGCCGGCCTGCTGATCGACCGGGGTGCCTCCGAAGAGGCCCTGGCATTGCTGGGCCGCCAGGCTCCGACTCCCGAGGTAAAACGGCTCGAAGCCGCCGCCCGGCTGCTCGCCGCCGGCACGATCGATCTGGACTCTCCCGAACAGGCTCTGCCTGAGTTGTTGGCAAAAGTGAGCAACGGCGGCGGCGACCGCGCCCAGGCCCGCCAGACAATGCTCGACATCTTCGAACTGCTGGGCAACGACCACCCGCTGACCTCCCAGTATCGCCGGCAGTTAGCCAACGCTCTGTTCTAGATCCCGCCAACCCCGGGTTCAGGCGTCCGCTGGCGGACTCCACAGCCCCGAGAACACCCACGAGGGCGCAGCGAGCCCCAGGCGTTGCACGACTTCTAAAGCAACCGCTCAGGTCCCGGCTTCGGAGGTGAGGTCTTTGTCCTCCATCTCCCAAGCGTGGTCCAGCACGTGGTAGGCGCTGTGGCGGATGAGGAACGGCAGCGTCCACGTCCGCATCCGTTTCCCCTCGTCGTTGTAGGCGCGCATCGCCGCGACGTAGGACTCCCGATGGAAACGCAGTCCGACGGGGGTGAGCGCCCCGCCCTCTGGTATCCGCAAGCCCACCTTCTTGGCGAAATCCTCGCTCTCGGTTCGGATGGTGTGGCGAATGATCTGGTCGCGGTCGCGCCCACCACCGCGCGGACCTCTCTGCATGTCAGCGGACACCCGCCCGGCCATGTCGTCGAAGAAGTCCCAGCAGGCTTGCAGCAGCCTGACCTTCCGGTCGATCTCGCTCTCGTCCATTGGCTCATGCTCGAAGCTCGAGGTCGAGAAAGAGATGCCCCAGAAGTCGGTCATGCCCGTGCCGACCTTGTCTTCGATGATGTCGAGGGGCCCGGCCGAGTCGAACTCGTCTGCTAGCGCGGCCGCGACAGCGATCGGACGGTAGCGGTGCCGATACGACTCGAGGGTGTCGAGCGCTACATCGGGTGTCTTCGCTCCGCGACTCCAGCCGGGCCAGTCGACGGTGAAGGCCACCGTCTTCTTCCCCCTGGGACCCCGCTCCAGGATCGTACGCACAGGCATTCCTAGGAATGGTACGAGAGGAACGGAACGCCGGGTGCATCCGCGAACCCCGGGTTCAG